>Ga0302266_10000541_pt1 | contig 37853 bp, 28 predicted proteins | sample III_Bog_E1_2_FD_194559 | JGI IMG/M metagenome (GOLD analysis project Ga0302266, IMG submission 194559) | Peat permafrost microbial communities from Stordalen Mire near Abisko, Sweden - III_Bog_E1_2 | ecosystem: Environmental > Terrestrial > Soil > Wetlands > Peat | place: Sweden: Abisko...
ACCGTGGCCGCCAGCGCCGCCTTCGGCCCGCCCAGGATGTAACCGATGAACGTGGCCGTGGTGAACACCGGGCCCGGGGTGAATTGGCCAACCGCCACGGCGTCCAACAATTGGTTTTCCGTCAGCCAGTGCCAGTGCCCCACCAAATCCGCCCGCAAAAACGCCAGCAGCAAATAGCCGCTGCCAAACAGCACCGCCCCCACCTTGAGAAAGAACCAAAACAAGGTTCCCAGCTTGAACGGAGTCACGACCCCCGCCACCGCCAACAGCGGCAACCCCGCCCTCGCCATTGGCGCGGGCGCAAAAAACCCGGCCGCCCGCCCGCCCCGGATTTGGCTGGCCGCCAACCCCAACCCGGCCCCCAGCAGCACCACCAGCGGATTGACCCCGACCACGCTGAGCGTGACGGCCACCGCCCCGACGAGCGCCAGCCACCGATTCTTGAGGGCCACCGGTCCCAACTTCCACAACGCCTGCACCACCACCGCAATAATCACCGGCTTGATGCCATAAAAGAGCCCTTCCACCGCCGGCAGCCGCCCATACCGCACGTAAGCCCAGGCCATCGCCGATACGAGGAGCGCGGCGGGCAGGATGAAACACACCCCGCCCAAGATCAGCCCGCGCCAGGCCGCCCGGCGATACCCGATGAAAATCGCCAGCTCGGTTGAATTCGGTCCGGGCAACAGATTGACCATCCCAATCAAGTCGAGAAATTCTTCGTGCGTCAGCCATTGCCGCCGGCGCACCACCTCATTTTCCATCAGTGAAATATGCGCGGCCGGGCCGCCAAAAGCCGTGAGCCCGAGTTTGAGGAACAACCCGGCCAGTTCACGCAAGCGATGGTTTTCAGCCGGGGGCATGAGTGGTCACAAATTTATTTTCTAGTCCTGCCCACCCTGCCCGACGGCACCCAATTGCGAGACCGGCGGGAATGAGCCGGCGAAACCAGCCGCCCAAACGTAGCGGATGGACCTAGTCTGCAAAGCGAAAACGAGGGGCATGGCGCACATTCTTCAACGTGCAATTCGCTGCAAATATACGATTATGTTTAAAGTCATTAATCAAATTGTCAATTCAAGATAATACATTAATATTCATCATAAAATACCAGCCAGTCATTATGTTAAACCCGATGCACCGGAAATTTCGGGCTAACATCAAGCCGCAGCCGCACCGGATCTCCATAATGGTCTGCGGGAGGGTTCAATCGGGGTTGTCCATTCTGTCCATTCTGTCCATTCTGTCATTCTGTCCAAAACCCGGTCCCGTCCAACCGGTTCAAAATCACTCTGAGCAGATCCTTCGGGGTGGATCAACCCAACTTTTCGCCAACCCGCAGGGGATGGCCGGCGAGAAATTCCCGGGCGGTCAGTGCCCGGCCGCCTTCGCGCTGCAAATCGGTGATTTGGAGGGCTTGTTGACCGCAACCGACGATGATGCCTTCCCGGTCGGCTTGGAGAATTTCGCCGGGCACACCGGGCCGTTCCACCACCCGCGCCCCCCGGATTTTAAGCAGGACGGCTTTGTCCTGCGCCCCGTAAAACGTGAAGGCTCCCGGCCAGGGCGTGAAGGCCCGAAACCGGTTCCAGATTTGCCGGGCCGGCTGGCTCCAGATGATGCGGCCGTCCTCTTTGTTGATTTTCGCGGCGTAGGTGGAACCGGTGGCGGGCTGGGGTTGCGGGAGCAGGTCGCCGGCAAGGTAGCCCGGGATGGTTTGAACGAGTAAGTCAGCCCCGAGGCGGGCGAGCCGGTCATGGAGCGACTGGGAATCGTCACCGGAGTCAATCGGGGTGCGCCGTTGCGACAGGATGGGGCCGGTATCCAATCCGGGATCCATTTTCATGATCGTCACGCCCGTTTCAGAATCGCCATTGGCAATGGCCCATTGAATGGGGGCCGCCCCGCGGTATTTGGGCAGCAGGGAGGTGTGGACGTTCAGACAACCGTGCCGGGGAAGATCCAAAATGGCGGGCGGCAGGATCTGGCCATACGCGACCACGATGATGAGGTCCGGGGCGAAGGACTGGAGTTGAGCCAGAAAAGTTTCATCGCGGGCGCGCTGGGGCTGCAAGACGGGCACTTGGGATTGGAGGGCCAGCACTTTGACGGGCGAAGGCTGGGGGGCCAGGTTGCGGCCTTTGGGCTTGTCCGGCTGGGTCACCACCGCCGCCACGCGGAAACGGGCGTCGGCCAGCAGGGCGGCCAGGCTGGCGCAGGACAATTCCGCCGTCCCCATGAAAATAAGATTCACTGCGGCCATGGCTTGGTGCGTTGCTTTCGAAAATCGGGGACCCGTCACCCGCTTACTAATGGGTGACCGAGTGGTGCAGAATATCGCCCAGCACTTTGGCCGGGCTCTGGTCGGCGTCAATTTTATGCACCAGTTCCGGGCCGTAGAAATTGAGGACGGGCTTGGTTTCCTCCTCGTAAATGCGGAGGCGCTGGCGGATAACCTCGAGGTTGGCGTCGTCCAGGCGGTTTTCCTTGATGGCCCGCCGTTGAATCCGCGTCACCAAGTTGTCAAAGTTGTTGCAATACAGGTAAAACACGCCAACGACATCCAGAACGTCCGCGAGGATTTTGGCCTGCGCTTCGTTGCGCGGGATGCCGTCGAGCACCAGGGTGTCCTGGCCGGGATGAAAGCGCCCGATTTGCGTGCTGTTTTCAATGAACTGACGCCAGAGTTCGATGGTGGGAATATCCGGCACCAACTCACCGCGGCTGGAATATTCCAGAAAGATTTTACCGAGCGGGCTGTCGGTCCGCAAATTGCGGAAGACATCCCCGCAGGCGCAGTGGAAAAAATTGGGGATGACCCCCAGGATTTTGCCCTGCGTCCCCTTCCCCGCCCCGGGGGCGCCAAACAATAAGATGCTGCGGTATTTCAAGCGGTTTTGGATTTGAGGGTGATTTCCTGAATATCGGCGAAGGGCACCAGAATTTCCTGCGACACCCCCTCCTGAAAAATTTCAAAGTGAACGTCGTTCATGCCGATGTTGGTGATGCGGTGAACCAAGTAGTAGCCCTTGGGCAACTTGACGGTAAAGTCCAATTTCTCGTCGGCGGCACTCCGGACGGCCGGGAAAAAACCGGCGAATTTGGTCTCCATGAACCGGCGGTTGAACGTAAATTGTCCCCGCTTATAGACCTGCAACACCGCCGGTTCCGCCGGGACGGCGGGCATGGCCGAGACTTGAATGCCCGCCAGTTCGGCGAGATCGGTCGTGACCGGGGTGTCAACGCCCCCCGAAGCCCCCGGAGCGCCCGGAGTGCCGTAGGGGCCGGAAGCGGTTGCCGTGGCGGGAGTGCCCGCAGCCTGGGCGGCTTCCGCCTCAGCCGGCGTGACGGAATCGGATTGAGCGGGAGGTTGGTGGGTGGGCAGCAGAAAGAAGATGGCCGGCCCCACCACGGGCAGCACGGCGGCCAGGCCCATCACCACCGGGATGGGACGGCCCCGGCAAATCGCCACTTCAAACCCCGCATAAAGACTGGCCGCGTAGATGAGCAGCAACAAAAAGAGGCCCACCGAGGAGGAAAACATGGCCCCCAACAATGCCTGTCTGGCCGGCCGGTCCAAGTGGGTCACCGGTCGGAGATTAATATGATCGGCTTGATGAACCCGGGCGACGGGGGGCAACTCGATGAACGGTTCGACCAAGGGTCTGATTTTGGGGTTTTGCGCCAATTGCTTGAGGCCGTCCTGCGAAAACTGCGTCCAAGGCATCTGTTCGGTGTAGCGGTCATCCGGGAGCCGGAATTTGATGCCGGTGTCACTGAACGTGATGACATCCCCCGTCAGGGTGGAACCATCCGCCAGCGAATAAGTGTCCGCCCCCGGCATGGGCAGCGCCCAGCCGCAGAGGCAGAATACAAAGATTGCCCAAAACTTGTTCAGCACGAACTGCTTTTAGCAAATGCGGGGGCCGGGTGGAAGCAAATTCAGCGCGCGGGATCGAATTCGGGGCAACTCGACACCGTCTCCGGTTTCCACGGACGGAAGCGAAGATAGGGGTGGAACCAGGGTTAGAACCTTGCCCCGCCCTCCGAACCGGACAGGCGGGTCTCCCGCATCCGGCTCTCCAGTCGGTGGGCTCGTAGTTTTACGATTATCCGCGTAAACGCATGGTGTGCGGCCAAGGACAGCAATCCCTGCTTGGCCAACCAATCATTCGGCCAATCGCGCCGACCGAATCGAGTTCACGCCGACCGCCCCACCGGGCCGCCGGGGTTACGGACGGGTCGTTCTCGTTCCGTTGCGCTCCACCCCGCCTCGCGACGACGCAGTTACGGTTCGATACCGCACGATTCTTCACCGCACAAAAGCGGACCCTCACCCTTGATCTTCCGGCCCTCTCAGGCGCACGGCCGCACACTTCCAAGTCTGCGACACAAAAAGGCCGCCTCGTCCCGACCGTGGCATTTGAAAACCATAGATGCGTGTAAAGTGCAGGGCAGAGCGCGAGCGGCGACGGCGCTTCCGACACTCGAAGCCATGGCCCAACCACTGAAACCGCCGTCAGCATTTGAGGCGGCCGAATCATTCTGCTTCTCCCGGGGAAGGCCGGAATGAGGGCGGACTTGTCGCGCCGTCTTGTCCGCCGTAGTTTTAGCGAAGGGGGAAGCTTCAGCTCAGCCGGACGTATTTATTCCCGCAGGGACTTGAATCCTGCTTCGTCGCTCAATCCGGTCATGGGCGCAATGCGCAAATCATTATCGGGAGTTCTCCCCCGGGGCGCGGCCGGGATTCGCTCACTGGCAGCGATATTTGTGGGGATTGCGGATCCGGTCAAGCCGTTCAGCTTCCAGCACCTCGCGCTCGGCCTGCCGTCGCCGCAGGTTGTTCTCTTCGATGACGGCCTCCGGGAGCCGGTAAATTTGTATGACCAGTTCCCGCAACTCCCGGCCGATTCGCCTGAGCAGTTTCACGAGGATTTCCCGGCTTTGGCCGGCGGCAGCGCTTCTCGCCGGTAAATGGTTTTTACAAACGCGTCGGCCCGGAAGCCACTCGGCCCCTCCCAGGGTTCAAACCCCTGGTGTCCGTCCTCCACAAAGTCGCCCTGGCGCACCAGTTCGTCCCACTCCAGACGCCGAAAGTTTTGCGGATCAGCGGGTTGTCGGACGGGATTGTGGGTGATGAGGCCGGCCGGGCTGGGAATCAAGTTTTTGGCCAGGGTTTTTTTCATTGGTTTTGAAGGGGGATGGTTGGTTTGTGGGTCAGGCCCCCCTGGGCTTCACCAGCAACAGCACCACGCCACCGACCAGCATGAGCGCCCCCGCCACCGGCGGGATAAAATGATTGTCGGTGGTGGCCACATGCAGGCCCAGGAATTCGATGGGCTTGCCCGGGGTGGAGAAGCTCAGGCCCGAGTAGGCGAGCACCACGATGCCGAGGGTGATGAGAATGGCGGAGAGGATAATTTTTAGATTCATGGGAGGGGGAGGCTGGGGTTGAGGTTATTTCAAGGGCAGCGTTGGATTGGAACCGCCGGCGTCACACCACCCTCCGGCCGGAAATGACGCGGACCAGGACCATCACAATGGCGATGACCAGCAGGATGTGAATGAAGCCGCCGATCGTGGTGCCGGTCACCAGCCCCAGCAGCCACAGAATGAGCAGCACGACGGCAAAGGTGTATAACATATTGTTTATGGGTTGGCTGACCGGGGCGTTTTCGCCGCCGGTCAGCGCTGGGTTGACGGTGGATCAAGCCTCCACCAGGCAAGCCTCGGATTTCACCCCGGCCGGTTGATGTTCTGCCAACGCTTCGGGGTTGGTGCGGCTGATGATTTCCCGGGCGTGGGCGGTTTCCTCGGCGGACCCGTGGGCGATGATGACATACTTGCCACTCTTCAGCGCCGTCTCATATTGCAACACGCTGTCCTTCGGAATACCCATGCTGTAAAGCCCGGCCCCCAGCGCGCTCAGGCCGCCCACCACCACCGCGCCTTCCAGCGCCCCGACAATCCAGCCGACAATCGGGCCGGCCATGACCAGCGGGCCGACGCCGGGGATCAGAAAAAAAGCCGAACCGAACAACAGCCCCCAAAACCCGCCCCAAAATGCGCCGAGCTTGCCCCAGTATTTCATGCGGTCGCCGGCGTTATAATAACCGACCACCTGTTCCTCCGTGTGATAGTCACGGCCCACGATGGAGAGTTGCTTCATGTCAAAGCCCGATCGCTGCAGTTCCTTGACGGCGACTTCGGCTTCGACGTGCGATTTGAAGATGGCCACCACGGAATTATTCTTGGTTGTCATAGTATTTAATTTGGGTTGGGTGGGGATTGCCGGCGGGCGGGTTCGTCCCTCCGCCGGCGGTCAAAGGTTCAGTTGGCGTTGGCCACGGGCGCGGCGATGGTCATGTTATTGACCACGCTGATCACGCCGTTGATGTCCGTGACGAGTTTGGTGACGAGGCTCTTCTCCGCATCATTTTTGGCGATGCCGCCCACGGTGACAACGCCGTCGGACGTGGTGACGGTGGTGTGGATCGCGCTGGTCGAATGGTGCGAAAGCAACGTTGCCTTGACTTCCGCCGTGATGGAGGCGTCATCCACCTTGTCACCGATGGTGGAATCCGGCGCGGGCGTGGTGGCGGCCACGGTCATTTCATTTTTGACTTCTTTGACATTATCCACGTCCTTGGCGTATTCGGTGGTGAGTTCCTTTTGGGCTTCACTGCTGGCGACGCCCTGCAGGGTGACCACGCCGTCATTGACATAAACCGTGGTGCCCGTGGCGCTCACGTTGCGGTGGAACAACAGGGCGGTTTTCACCTTCAGATCAATCCAGGTGTCGGAATGTTCGGCCGGTTGCTCCCCGTTGATCGTGAGTTGATTGTCCACGCTCTTGACGCCGGGCAGGCCCGTCACCGTGTCTTCCGCCAGGGATTTCTGCGAGGCATCCGCCACCGAGCCGGTCAGGGTGACGACCCCGTGTTTGGAATCCACTTTGATGGCGTCATCCTTGAGGTAGGTTTTAAACACATAGGACTTGGCGGCCGTGGACTCAATGCGGCTGTCCGTGTCGGCGGCGCGCAACGGGGCGCTGGTGAACAACATTGTGCTCACCACGACGGCGAGCGTTGAGGGAATCATGGTTTTCATAATTATATTGGTTAAGATGTATTTTGTTACCGCCGCCACTTTACCTCTGGCCCGCCGGCCCTGCCATGGGGTGAAACCCGACCGCGCGGCGTGGCTGGAAGCGGGAAAATGCCTGCCGGGGTGAATTGACTTTTCCCTTTCCCTTCGCTCCCCGGTGGGGGAAAATCCCCCGTGTCCGAATTGGCCGACCTCATCCGCACCGAAATCGCCGCCCAGGGGATCATCCCCTTCGCGCGCTTCATGGAACTGGCCTTGTATCATCCCCGGCTCGGCTATTATGAAGCCAGCCGCCACCAGGTGGGTTTCCCGGGCGACTTTTACACCAGCGTCAGCACCGGTGAATTGTTTGGACAGTTGCTGGCCTTCCGGTTCGCCTGCTGGCTGGATGCCGACCCGGAGGCCGGCGGGGGCCGGCGGATGGTCGAAGCCGGCGCGCACGACGGCCGGTTGGCCCGGGACATCCTTACCTGGCTCCGCGAGCACCGACCGGAACTCTACGGCCAAATCCAATACTGGATCATTGAACCCTCCCCGCAGCGGCAAGTCTGGCAGCGGGAAACCCTCCGGGAATTCGCGCCGCAGATTCATTGGGGCGAACACCTCCATTCCGCCGGCCGAATCAATGGCATTATTTTCTCGAACGAACTGCTGGATGCCCTGCCGGTCCACCGATTTGGCTGGGATGCCAGCGGTCAGGCGTGGTTTGAATGGGGCGTGGCGCTGGACGGAGACAAGTTCCGTTGGGCGAAGATTCCGGCACCCACCGGCCGTGAACCCGCCATTCAATTGCCCGGGGAATTACTCCGGGTGCTGCCGGATGGCTATGTCGTGGAAACCTGCCCCGCCGCCGAACAATGGTGGCACACGGCGGCGGGCAGGCTGGAGCAGGGATGGTTGCTGACCCTCGACTACGGTTTTACGACGGAGGAAATGATCAGTCCCGGCCGCCGGCGGGGCACCCTGCGCGCGTATCACCGCCATCATATCAGCGACGATTTGTTGGTAAATGCCGGGGAACAGGATTTGACGGCCCATGTCAACTTTTCCACCCTGCAAGCGGCCGGGGAGCGCGCCGGACTGACCACCGAGGGTTACCTGACCCAGCCGCAATTTCTGACCCGGATTTTGTCCGACGCCGTGACGGACAACGCCTTTCGCGATTGGACCGCCCGCCGGACCCGGCAGTTTCAAACGCTCACCCACCCCGAACATCTGGGCCGCGCGTTCAAGGTGCTCATCCAGCAAAGGCGCGGCGGGGGCAACCTGCCACCTCCACAATTTCAAAGCGAACTCCCACTCGCCACGGGCGGCACAGAAACCCGCCCGTTGCCGGGCGCATCTTGAGGCATTGCCCCCGCCGCGCGGGCGCGGCTTCATTCTATACCGCAGATTTCCAAGCCTGCTGTCTCGCCGGTTTCCAAACCTGCCGGCCTTCCGCCAAGTTGGCGCGTCCACCGGCCTTACCAACAACCTCGGGAGGCACGGCCCGCTGCCCGGGTGGCAAAGAATTGCTCAAGTTCCATCGCTTTTGTCCGATACGAATACGAAAAGTGACTATCGGCCGTCAGCCGCCCACAAGTGCTGACAGGGATGAACCTTGGGTGGACCGCCCTGATACTGGTCCGCCCGCGACATGGACGTCGCGCAAAATAAATGCCCCCCCGGGGGCGACTCACGGATTGAGTTATGGTAATCAACACGAACGTTTCGGCGGAGATCACCGCCCAGTATTTGGGGCAGAATAGCACCCATCTCAGCACGGCCCTGGAACAATTGTCTTCGGGCTCAAAAGTCAATTCCCCGGCGGATGACAGCGCCGGCCTGGCGGTGTCCATGAACCTCACGATGCAAATGGGGGACAACACGGCCACGTCAGACAACGTCGGCGACGCCATCTCCTTCAACCAGACCCAGGATGGCTACCTCCAGCAGGTGGACAGCGCCCTCAACCGCATGAGCGAACTGTCCGTGCAGGCCCAGGACATCACCAAATCCAACAGCGACCGCTCCCTGTATCAACAGGAGTTCAACACCCTGGCCGCTTACGTTAACAACGTCTCCACGCAAAGCTTCAACGGCGTCAGCTTGTTCAACGGCTCCACGCTCGCGGTGACCACGGACATCAGTGGCGATACGTTCAACACCAATGGCATCAATCTTGGCGCCTCGGTTTATTCCAACCTCGCCAACGACTCGATTGCCACCACAACCGGCGCCTTGACGGCGTTGTTCGCCGTGCAAGCCGCCGTCAATCAACTCGCCTCCGACCGCGCCAGCCTCGGCACCAACATCGAAACCCTCACCGATTACAGCAACGAAATTGCCACGCTGAACAACAACCTCTCCGCCGCCAACAGCCAGATCATGGATGTGGACGTCGCCACCGAAAGCACGGAATATGCCCGGCAAAACATTCTGGTCCAAACCAGCACAGCCATGCTGGCCCAGGCCAATTCCCAGCCGCAAATCGCCATGAAACTCCTAAGTTAGGAGCCGTTAATCCATTAAGCATTTGAGGCGCGCCCGGGCGGCCTGGATTTTAAAAAACATCTGCGGAACATGTTGATTGTTAGCCAGTTGCATTCACGGCCAAAGGCCCGCCTTTATCCCAGCCTGGGGCCCTCGCCCCCGGTTCCATGACCAACGAATAATCAAGGGCTGAAAGCCCGATCCAATCCTCAGTCGCCCGTCTGAGGAACGTTTCTTCCGGCATCAGCACCCACACGGCGTCCCCGCTCTGCGGGCGACACGCTGCCCCCGGTTTCCACGGCCGGAAGCCAAGTACCGCAGACTTCCAAGTCTGCTGTCTCGCAGGTTTCCAAACCTGCAGGCCGTTGAACCCGGTGGCGCTCAGGATCTTCAGATAATCCGCCAATTTGGATGTGGGCGATTCGGGGGCAGTGCCAAGATGCTCCCCACGCGCATTATTGGGTGTCCCGGTGGTTGCGTCGGCACGTCATTTCGCGTAGGGTGTCCGTCCTTTAACATGGCTGAACTTTCCAAAGCTTACGAACCGCAGTCCGTTGAGGACCAGTGGTATGACTTTTGGCTGAAGCAGAACTGCTTCACCGCCAACCCCGCATCCCCCAAACCGGCGTATTCCATCGTCATCCCGCCCCCGAACGTCACCGGGATGCTCCACATGGGCCACGTCCTCAACAACACCATCCAGGACATCCTCGCCCGCAAGGCCCGCATGGACGGCAAAGAAGTCCTCTGGCTGCCCGGCACCGACCACGCCGGCATCGCCACCCAGGTGATGGTGGAAAAACAGCTCAAGAAGGAGGAGAAAAAATCCCGCCACGATCTCGGCCGCGACGAGTTTCTCAAGCGCGTCTGGGTCTGGAAGGAAAAGCACGGCGGCATCATCATCAACCAGCTTAAAAAGCTGGGCTGCTCCTGCGATTGGACCCGCGAACGCTTCACCATGGACCCGGAATATTCCCGCTGCGTCCAGAAGGTGTTTGTCGAGTTATACCAAAAGGGCTTCATTTATCGCGGCAAACGCATGGTCAACTGGTGCCCCGTGTCGCAGACCGCCTTGTCGGACGAGGAAGTCGAGATGAAGCCCCAGAAGGGCTTCATGTATTATTTCAAGGTCGAAGTCGCCGAAGCGCCGGGCACCTGGCTGACCATCGCCACCACCCGCCCCGAGACGATTCCCGGCGATACCGCCGTGGCCGTGAACCCGAAGGATCCGCGCTATGCCCACCTCATCGGCCGGCACATCGTCCGCCCCCTGCCCCCGGAACTGCCGCGCGAACAGAAACTCATCCCCATCATCGGCGATGAACACGTGGATTTTGAATTCGGCACCGGCGTCCTCAAAGTCACGCCCGCGCACGACAAGGCGGACTTCGAGATCGGCACCCGCCACAAATTGCCGCTCCTCGAGGTGATCCAGGCGGATGGTTCCATGAACGATCTGGCCGGCGCGGATTTGCGCGGGCTGGACCGGTTTAAGGCGCGGAAGGTCGCCGTCGAAAAACTGCGCGAACAAGAAGTGCTCGTGGAGGAAAAACCCTACGAAAACAATGTCGGTTTCAGCCAGCGCGCGGACGTGCCCATTGAACCGCGCCTGAGCGAACAATGGTTTTTGAAGTATCCCGCCGTCCCGGAATCAAAGGCGTGTGTCGCCGAGGGCCGGATGCAGTTCCATCCCGACCGCTGGGCCAAAGTCTATGACCACTGGCTGACCAACATCCAGGACTGGTGCATCAGCCGCCAGCTTTGGTGGGGGCACCGGATTCCGGTGTGGACGAAAGTGTGCAGTCCCGACGAGGCGGATGGCTGGAAAAAGAACCTCGCCGAATCCGGAGACGCACGGCACATCCGTCAGCAGCCCGCCGACCACAACCTGGTGGCCGTCTCCATCGCGACGGTTTCGCCGGCGATTCAAAGTGTGTTGGAGATCGCCGGTTTCACCCAGGACCCCGACGTCCTCGACACTTGGTTCAGCTCCTGGCTGTGGCCGTTCGCCACCATGGGCTGGCCCGAGCAAACGCCGACCCTGAAGAAGTTTTATCCCACCACCGACCTCGTCACCGGGCCGGACATTATTTTCTTTTGGGTGGCGCGCATGATCATGGCGGGCTACGAATTCATGGGTCAGCCGCAGTTCGGCCTGCCGGACGCCCTGCCCTTCCGCAACGTCTATTTCACCGGCATCATTCGTGACAAACAGGGCCGCAAGATGTCCAAGACGCTCGGCAATTCGCCCGACCCCATCACCCTCATCACCCAATACGGCGCCGACGCCCTCCGCTTCGGCACCATGCGCAGCGCGCCGCTCGGCCAGGACGTGCTGTTTGATGAAAAGGACGTGGAACTGGGCCGCAACTTCTGCAACAAACTCTGGAACGCCTGCCGTTTCCGCCAGATGCAGGGCGGCGAAGTGCAGGGCGAAATCAACCCCCAATTGCTCACCAGCGATGACAAGTGGATTCTGCTCAAGCTCGACGCCGCCATCCGCGAACTCGACACCGCCTTTGCGGAATACAAGTTCAGCGACGCCACCGCCGCGCTCTACCGGTTCTTCTGGAGCGAATACTGCGACTGGTATGTGGAGGCCAGCAAGGCCGTGTTTTATGGAAGCGATGCCGCCCAGAAGGCGAACACCCTGGCCGTGATTGATTTCATCCTCTCACACGCCCTGCGCTTGTTCCATCCCTTCCTGCCGTTCATCACTGAGGAACTATGGCACGGTCTGGGTTACAGCGCCGACATGCCGGAGGATCAGGGCGGCAAGACCATCATGTATGCCCGCTGGCCCAAACCGTTCGACGCCGATTTCCAGGCCCATTACGGACTGGACAGCACCTGGCTGGAATTGGTCACGGCCAAATATGAATTCGTGACCCAGGGCCGCAATCTGCGGCGCGAAGGCAACATCCCCTCCAACAAAAAGGTGAAGTTCCTCTTCCAACCTGCCGCCCCGCCGACCCCGCACGATCTGGAAGTGCTAAAAATCCTGCTGAATGCGGAAACGCTGGAGTTGGCGCCGGCGGATTACCAACCACGCAAAGGCACCCCCGCCCTGCGCGGCCAGATTGGCGAACTGTTCATGCCCCTCGACGGCCTCATTGATGTGGCGGCCGAAAAAGCGCGCATCCAAAAGGAGATTGAAAAACACGACGCCGAAATCCTGAAAGTGGAACAAAAGCTGGCGAACCCCAATTTCACGCAGAAAGTGCCGCCCGCCGTACTGGAAGATCACCGCAACCGCTTGATCGAGTGGCGGGCCAAACGCGACCACGCCCGCGCCGCCCTCGCGGCATTGGAAGGGTGAGCGCGGGCACTGCCCCCGGGGCGCGGACTTCAGTCCGCTTCAACGTCCGAAAGGGTGCTGACGATTCGATTGGCCTGCCGGCTTCCGGACGGTGAAGCGGCATAAATGCCGCGCTCTTAGGAAACATCTTTGGAACGTGTTGATTGGTAGCCGGTTGCATTTAGGGCCAAAGGCCCGCCTTTATACCAGCCTGGGGCCCTCGCCCCAGGTTCCAGGCCCAACGAATAACCAAGGGCTGAAAGCCCGATCCAATCCTCAGTCGCCCGTCTGAGGAAAGTTTCTTCCTAAATCAGCACCCGCAGGGCGTCCCCGCTCTTAAGAAACTCCCTGCTGGAAGTGATTGCCTTGCAGCCAGTTCCGCAACCCGGCCTGTCCGCCATAGCTTCAGCGACGGCGGATTCCGCCTTCTTGCTTTTCCGCTTTTCGCTTTTTTATAGTGGTTAACGTTCCGCCCAGAAAAGATGCAACTTTATGCTGTTTAAAATTTACAACTGGCATAATAGCGCGTAACATGAGTTTAAGGTAGCGAATGAAAGCCCCAGCATCAGCCTCATCCTTGAAATGGCCGACGGTTCGGTGGCCGATGCCGCCGGTCGTTCGTGCGGTGCGGGTCCAAGAGCGGCACCCCACCCGCCGCTTGCGATCGTGGCGGACATCCTGCCTGCCCCGCCTCGCGCCTCGCGCCCCAAGCCCCACGCCTGCCTATCCGGTCAAGCCCAGTCAAGCCCAGTCAAGCCCTCCACCCCGGACCCAAGACCCAAAACCCAAGCCCCCAAAAAGGGATATTGCATTTGAACTTTCCCCGCCATCGGCTTTCCCCGCCGTTTGCCTTTAATCTCGACCCCCGGCGGTTTTGCTGGCATCACAGACGGGTGAATGTGAATTTAAAAGCCGCCCTGGCGGCGGCCGTCACCGCCGCCCGCGCCGCCGGCGGGGTCATGCATGCCAACTGGCACAAACCCAAGCGCGTTAATCTCAGCGACCCCCACGACATCAAGCTGGAACTGGATGTCCGCTGCCAGAAACTCATCGAGCAAACCCTGGCCCGCGCCTTGCCCGGCATTCCCGTGCTCGGCGAGGAGGGCATCACCGGCGACATGGCCGCCGATTACCGCTGGGTGGTGGATCCCATTGATGGCACGGTGAATTATGCGTTTGGGGTGCCGCACGCCGCCGTCTCGATTGCCCTCCAACAGGCGGAGCAATCCGTGGTCGGCGTGATTTATGATCCCTTCACGGATGAACTGTGGACGGTCATCCGGGGCGGCCCCACGCGCTTGAACGGGCGGATTGTGCGCGTCAGCACCCGCACGCGGATCGAGGATTCCGTCATCGCCCTCGGCTTTTCCAAGAGCACGGCCAGCCTGGTGAAATGCCTGCCGTCCCTCAACCGCCTGATGCGGCGGGCGAAGAAAATCCGCATCATGGGTTCGGCGGCGCTGGAACTCGCCTACGTGGCCAGCGGGCGGCTGGACGCCTATGTGGAACGCCGCATCCGCCTGTGGGACGTGGCGGCGGGAAGTTTGATGGTGGAAGCCGCCGGGGGCGAATATTACTGCCTGCCCGTGCCCGGCCAATACCGCTACGCCATGGTGGCCGACAACGGCCGGCTGCGCAAAAAACTGCGGGTGAGCGGCATGTTGAAATGAATTGACCCGGAGAATCCTTCGGATAGGGTTATACGCATCAAGATATGGTTTTCCCAAAATGCATCATTGGCGTGTTGGGCCTGATTTTGCTGGCCGTTGCCGGCCTGGCAGCCCCGACGATTGATCCGCTCGCGAACGTGACCATTCCCGCCGGCAAATCGTTGATCCTGCCGGTCACCGCCACTTCGCCCTCGGGACGGCCCCTCGCCTACACCGTCACCAGCAGCACCAACGCCATCGCCGTGGTCCTGCACACCAACAACCCATTCTGGCAGTTGGCCGTGGCCCAGGCGGCCCCCGCCAATGCGCCCGGCGCTTATCAAACGCCCTACCGGGGCAGTCTGGTGACCGTTACGAATGTCGGCACCCTCACCTTCCTGTTGTTCCCCGAATACGCCCCGCACACCGTCAACGTGTTCCAAGGGCTGACTGAATCCGGCTTTTACAACAGCAACACCATCTTTCACCGGGTCGTTTCCAATTTCGTGATCCAAGGGGGCGACCCCAAAACCAACGGCACGGGCGGCCTGGTGTTCCAATACGATGATGAGTTTAATCCCCAGGCGATTTTCAGCGGCAACGGCCAGCTCGCCCTCGCCAATTCCGGGGAAAACACGGATGGCTCCCAGTTTTTCGTGACGATTGGAGCACAGCGGTCGCTGGATTTCAGCTACACCCTGTTCGGCCAACTGGTGCGGGGTTTCAATGTGCTGACGAACATCAGCCTCACAGCGGTAAACACCGGCAGTCGGCCGCTCGCCGATGAGATCATCCAGACCGCCGGTTATGTCACCAACACGACCGACACCGTGCTGACGTTGACGGCCACCAACATTTCTGGCGTCACGGGAAAAATCACCGTCATTGTCAACGACGGGGCGGGCGGGCTGGCCACCAATACCTTTACGGTTGCGACCGCAACGGACGCCAACAGCAATTACCAGCCGTTCATCTATCCCAATACCGTTACAAATCTGGTTTCACCCGTGAACGTAGCGTTGACCAATAATATCTGCGCCGTTGAATTGGACGGACTGACATTATATTGGTTTCCACTCTATGAGGATGTCCTCTCATCCTACGCCTCCACCCTCTCGGGTAATTACAGCGATAACGTGCTCAAGACGCTGACTTATAACGAGACCAATGCGGATGGGCAGGTCACCTTCGCGGTGGCTCCGGTATCAAATTACACCGGTCCCATAAATCTCTCATTCGTCGTCAGCCCGAGCCCCAGTTGGTATTATGATTATACTCATACAAACCCCCTGCCACCTTACGACCAACAGCAGAAAACGTATATTTTTGGCGACGCACTCATTTCCGGGCAGACCAATGCGGTGACGGTCCTGACGGCGACGCCATTCACAAATGTCCTTATGGCCGCGTTCACCAACGGCGTGCCGAACAGTGCCGCCGCGAATTTCGCCGCCGCCATTAATTGGGGCGATGACACCATCACGAGCGGAACCATCGGCACCAACGCCGCCGGGCAAAAAACGGTGCTGGGAGCGCACACCTATCCTTATCCGGGGAACTATCCGGTTTATGTGCAGGTGCAAAGCGCCGTTGGGGCGGGTGCCACCATCCTATCCTGGGTCAAGGTCATCTCGCTCGCGCTGGTTCCCCCCGCGTCCGGTCAGGGGCTGACCAATGGCTTTAATTTCAGCCTGCAAGTGACCCCGGGTTCGGTTGGGCACATTCAGGTGTCCACCAACCTGACCAGTTGGACCACCTTGACTAATTTTACAGGCACCAACGCCACGCTCACGTTCCACGACCCGGCGGCGGCCAATGCGGGCGCGAGATTTTACCGGGCGATGGTCCCGTAGCCCGTCAAATTGTCCCGAGCCACTGCTTCAATTTCCCCAGGGCTTGGGCGCGATGGCTGATCCGGTCCTTCACGGCGGCACCTAATTCGGCAAACGATTGTTCAAAGCCATGGGGAATGAACAGCGGATCGTAGCCAAAGCCCCCCTGCCCGCGCGGGGCCAGATCAATCCGCCCTTCACAGGCGCCGTCGAAGAGTTCCGTCCGGGATGCCTCGCCCAGATAACAAACGGGCGAAGCGCCCGCCGTGGGTTCAGACACCACCGGCGTCAGCGCAATCACACAACGAAAGCGCGCCGTGCGCTGCGCCGCCGGGGTCTCCCGTAATAGGCGCAGCAGTTTGGCATTATTGTCGGCATCCGGCGTGTTGCCGTCCTTGAGTTGATCCACGGCGGCAAACCGGGCGGAATGGACGCCCGGCGCGCCGTTCAATGCGTCCACCTCCAGGCCCGAATCATCCGCCAGCACCCATAAATCGTCCGGCCGGGGCTTCGCCGGGAAGCGGGACAGCCAGTCCGCCAGGGCCACGGATTTCTTGGTGGCGTTGCCGGCAAAGGTGGCGGCATCCTCGATCACTCCCGGCGCACCGGGGAAATCATTGAGCGCGAGATATTGAAATCCCCCGCCCAAGATCGAGCGGATTTCACCCACTTTGTGGACGTTGCGGGTGGCGATGAGAAAGGTTTTCACCAGTCGGTCGGCTTGTAGTCCTTGAGAAATTTTCCCCAGACGTGTTCGCCCGTATTGATCCCGGCGATGATGGGGTCCACGATCCGCGCCGCGCCGTCCACAATATCCAGGGGCGGATGAAAGCGGTGTTCGCGGGTTTTGCGGAGGGCGATGGACACGGGATCCTCATCCGTCACCCAGCCGGTGTCCACGGCGTTCATGTGGATGCCGTCGGCGTGGTAATCCGCCGCCGCTGTGCGGGTCATCATGTTCAACGCGGCCTTGGCCATGTTCGTGTGCGGATGCCGCGTGGTCTTGAATTTACGATAAAACTGCCCCTCGACCGCCGAGACGTTGACGATGTGTTTGTCGCGCGTCGGGGTGCGCAACAGCAGCGGCTTGAGCCGGGCGTTGAGAATGAACGGCGCGACGGCGTTGACGAGCTGGACCTCCAACAACTCCACCGCCGGGACTTCCGCCATCATCATCCGCCAGGAATTACGCTCGCGCAAATCCACCTGCTGCAAATCCTGATCCAGCCGCCCCTGCGGAAACAAGGCTTGCTGCGCGGCCAGTTCCTCCGGCAGCAGCGGCACCTGCGACAATTGCGCCGCGTGCGTCAGGCCCGCGATGCCAGACTGGCCCGCGCCCGCCGCCACCGGCTGGACTCCGCCCTCGGGCAGCAGGTGATAGCCGCGCAAGCCCTCGTAAGCGCCCAGTAATCTGCGCACCGGCTCCGCCAGATGCGACCGCGCGGTGGTTTCGCGCTCCATCATGTGCTGGTAAAAATCCGGCGGCCGGCGCACCGTCTGGCACGCGTTGTTGATGATGAAATCAAGCCGGTCGCGGGTTTGGAGCAGGTGCTGGCAAAACGCCTCGACGCTGGGCGTGTGCCGCAGATCCAACCCGAAGATTTCCAAGCGGTGCCCCCATTCGGCAAAGTCCGGTTCCCGGGCATAACGCGCCGCCGAATCCCGCGGAAACCGCGTGGTGACAATCAATTGCGCCCCCGTGCGAAGCAGCTTGATGCCCGCTTGATAACCGATCTTCACGCGTCCGCCCGTCAGCAGGGCCACGCGCCCGGTCAGGTCCGCCAGTTCCGTGCGCTTTTTGAAATTGAACTCCGCACAGACCGGGCAAAGCTGATCGTAAAAATGGTGAATGGGAGCGTAATCCTGCTTGCAGATGTAACAGTTCTGGGCCTCCAACGGCTCGCGGAAATCGGGATCGTCCGCGACTTCGATTTGCTTGAAATCGGCGGGCGGATGGACATTGGGGGTGGTGAACACCGGCTTCTGGCGCAACTGACGAATGCCCGTCTGGTTCAGCACGCGTTCGGCGCGTTCGGCTTTGTCGGCCTTGCGCCGGCGTTTGGTGGCCTTGACGAACTGCCGGCGGTCCACGGCATCCGGCCGGGAGACTTGGCCGGCGGCCTTCATCAAGCGGGTGCGTTCGGCTTCGGAGAGCCCGCCCAGCAGGGCGCGGTTATCCGCCACCTGTTCGAGCAGCGCCACCGCCGCCCGCAGTTGCTCAGCCAGCCCGTCCGCCGGGGGGACTGCTGCTTTGGGATTATGCTTTTGAGTGGCCAACATGCGTATCAATGACAACAACGGGGGCAGGGTAGCACAAAGGCCACGGTAGTGGAACGGAAATTCCAAAGCGCAATGTTGCTGCATCCGCATGTGCAGCGTTATTTATCAATCTTCAACGCTTGCCGGTCTTTTTTCGCGGTGGGTTTGAGTTGGGGCTTGAGGTTGAGTCGTATAAAGCGTTGATTTTGCAGCGGTCGTGCCCCGCCGGACGGGGTTATGGTGCGGCGCTTCCGAGACGCCGCCACGATTAATCTCGACGCGCTGTGCTTGGTTGAGCGTGGTGAGCTTTTTTAGGGTGCTGGATGGGTATTCGTTTTAGTCAGAGACTCGTCTCGTCTCCTACTATTTTACGAGTGGGGACGAGACGACATGTCGCCTCGTCCACAAGCGGCGTCTTGCCCTGCACCTTGCACGCATCCATGGTTTTCAAAGGCAACCGTCGCGACGGGACGTTTGATGGTAGCGGCGGGCGTCTCGCCGGCCGTAGAGGGCGGCAGCTTGCCGCCCGGACGATCGCCAATTTATTTGCAGGCCGGGTAAACCGGGCTGACTTCGCCTGCTGACGGGAGGTTCGATCCACCGGGCGGGACGCCCGGCTCTACGGCCGGCAGGATGCCCGCCACTACCACAAAATGTGTGTAAAATGCAGGTCTTGCCGCCATCCAAAGGCCGGGCCGCCCCGCCCGCCTCACGGGGCCACGGCCTCCGGCACCGGCGGTTCGGCGGCGGGTTGTTCGGCCGGGGCGGCAGCCGCCGTACCGGTGGCGGTCAGGGGGAGTTCGCCGGCTTTGTGGAATTTCACGCTGACGATCTTGCTTACGCCGTGTTCCTCCATCGTCACGCCATACAGCACGTCGGCCATGCCAATGGTGCGTTTGTTGTGCGTGATGACGACGAACTGCGAATGATGGATGAACCGCTGCAGCACTTTGACGAAACGGTTGATGTTGGACTCGTCCAGGGGCGCGTCCAACTCGTCCAGCACGCAAAACGGGCTGGGCTTGACCTGGTAAATCGAGAACAACAGCGAAACAGCCACCATGGTCTGTTCCCCGCCGGAGAGCAGCGAGATGCCCTGCAACTGTTTGCCCGGCGGTCGGGCGACGATGTCAATGCCGCTTTCCAGCACGTCGTTGGCATCCGCGAGGATCAAATCCGCCTTGCCGCCGCCGAAGACGTCCACAAACATCAACCGGAAATTGTCCCGGATCTTCTCAAACGTCTCCAGGAACATCTGCCGGGTCTGGGTGTTGATGCGGTTGATGATCTCGAGCAACTGCGCCTTGGCGTTGACCAGATCGTCGTTCTGCGTGGTCAGGAATTGATAACGCTGCTCGGTCTCCTCGTATTCCTCGATGGCGACGAGGTTGACCGGGCCCATTTCGTCAATGCGCTGCTGCAGGCTCTCCACCTGGGCGGCCACGGCCGACCAGTCGGTGGCGGCGCCGGCCTGGGCCATTTGATCGGGCGTGAGGGTTTCGACCTTCGCCGGCCCCTCGTCGGCAAAGGTGATGGTGATGCATTCGCTGCGGATGGATTCGAGCGCGAGATGATATTTCTGCTGAATCCGCTCGCACAGGTTCTGCACGGCCATCTGCTTCTGCGCCAGTTCCACCTCGATGGCGCCGCGCTGCGACTGAATCTCCGTCAAGCGCCGGCGCTGTTCGCGGAGCTGGTCTTCGCGCTGGAAAATTTCGGCCTGCCGCGCCTGCTGCATGACGATCAACTCGGCGGTCTGCGCGTTCACCTGGGCGCGTTCGTGTTCGAGTTGTTCCGCCTGGGAACGCGATTCTTCGATTTCCAATTCCGCCGATTCGCGGCGGGTGAGCACGGAGGCAATGTCATGGCGGCGCTGCTCGACCATCTGGGCCAGCTCCTGCAAACGGCGTTCCAGGGTTTGCTGCTGCTGCCGATAGGAGGCCAGCAATTGTTCCTGCGCCGCCAGGGACACTTTGTTTTCGGTGAGGGCGGCATTGGCGGCATCGCGCTCCTGACGCAGGGCCTCGAGCTCCGCCGTCAGCGCGGTTACGCGTTCCTGACTGGAACGTTCGCGCGCCTCCAACTCGCCGAGTTGCACGGCCAGCGCGCCCCGCTTTTGCAACCCCTCCTCCGCCTGCTCGGCGAGGTTTTGCACTTCATAAACGACGGTGTCAATCTTTTGGTGTAAAAGGCGGTTGGAGGTGGTCAGCGCCCGGAACTCCCCTTCCCGCATGGCGATGGCGACCTCCTGCTGGCGCAGTTCGGTCTGGGCCTGTTGCAGACTGGCCTGCAAGTCGGTCTGCTCGCCGAGCAGCGCGCCGCGCCGGCGGCTGGCTTCGGCCACCCGCTCTTGAATCACCGCCAACTCGGCCTGCAATTCGCCGATTTGATTTTTCCGGCCCAAAATGGACGACGGTGCCTTGCTGTTACCCGCCCCGTTGAGCGAACCGCCGGTATAGACCCCGTATCGGCTCAACAAATCGCCGCCGAGCGTGACAAAGTCACAACCGGCATGGCCGTTTTGAATCTGGGCGGTGGCTGCGGCCAGATCGGGAATAATATAAGTGCGACCGAGCAAAGCCCGCAGCAGTTTCTCAACCGAAGGGTCCGCCTGCACCACGCTCAAGGCCGACACGATGCCAGCGGGCGCAACCGGAACCGACGCGCCGCCAGCGTCGGACGCAACGGACTCCGCCGGGACCGGGACACCGGAATCGGTCAGAACGGGTGCCGCCGGGGACTCTTCGAGCAGGCCGATGGAAAGGGCGGCAATGCTGGCCCGCCCGGATTTGTTGGTGGACAATCCGGCCAGAATTTGCTGGGCCGCTTCCGGGCGTTCCGTCAGGACCAGTTGCAGATGATGCCCGAGCGCATTTTCAACGGCCACGACATATTGATCCGGCACGCGGATGCGGTCCACCAGCGAGCCGATGACGGACTGCGACTGACGCAGGGCGGCCTGGGTGCCCGCGCTGAAACCCTCGTGCGCACCCTCCAATTGTTCAAGCACATGCAGGCGCGAACGTTTTTCGGCCTGCTTTTGCAGCAGTTGATCCTGTTCGGCGGAGGATTGTTGCAGTTCGCCCTGAAGTTGGCGCAAGCGGGTCTGCCGTTCCTCGACCGAACCGCGCTTGGTGACCGCCTGCAATTTCTCCTCTTCGACGGTGGCGGTAAATTCCAGCAAGCGCACTTCAAGGCGCGCGCGCTCCTCCTCCAACTGCATTTTTTCCGAGGACAGCTTTTCCAGCCGGATGGTGTTGCCCTGCTTTTGGAGATCCAGCGTATTGATGTCATTCCGCACCCGGCTCAGGGTCTGGGCCGCCGCAAAGGCGCCGGACTGCGCCTGCCGCAATTCCTCCTGGCCCTGCCGCAACCGGCCGTCCACCATCCGCACGGACTCCAACCGGCCGGCCAGCGCCTCCCGGTGCCCGGCCAGGGCGGACTCGCAGCCGGTCAAACCTTCGGTCACGGCGGCCAGTTCGGCGGCGGCCGCGCCGCGCCGTTCCTCGGCCTGGGCGATGTCGGCGAGTGCCTTGCCATTTTGGGTTTCCAATTCGTGCAGGCGTTCCTGGTTGAAATGAATTCGGCTCTCGTGCCGGTCCACGCCGGATTTCAATTCCAGCCCGCGCTGCTGCATGGCCGCCACCTCATGTTCGAGTTCGGTCAATCGTTCGCGCAACTGGGAAATCTCATCCTCGCCCTTGAGCACCCCGGCCGAGGTGTGCTCGATCTCGGTCCGCAACTGTTCGGCGGCCGTCTGTTTCTCGGCCATGGCGAGGTTCAGCACGTCATATTGATGGCGCGCCAACTGCGTTTCCAGATGCTGGAGTTCCTGCGCCAACTGCTTGTAACGCCGGGCCTTGCCGGCCTGCCGTTGCAGCGAGCCGATCTGCCGTTTCACCTCGCGAATGAGGTCCGCCACGCGCAGGAGATTCTGATCCGTGTATTCCAGCTTGCGCAGGGACTCTTTTTTCTGGCTCTTGAACTTGGTGATGCCCGCCGCCTCCTCAAAAATCAGGCGGCGATCTTCCGGCTTGCTGGAAAGAATCTGGGTGATGTGGCCCTGGGCCAGAATGCTGTAACTGGAACGGCCCACCCCCGTGCCCATGAACAATTGCTGGATGTCCCGCAACCGGCAGGCGGTGCGATTGATGAAGTATTCGCTGCCGCCATCCCGGAAGATGCGCCGGGTCAGGGTCACCTCTTCATAGGCCACTTCCACCCCCGCCGCCTGCAAATGCTCCCCGTCCACCCCGCCCAAGGTGAGGGAAACCTCCGCCATGGCCATGGGTTTGCGGCCATCCGTGCCGTTAAAAATGACATCCGCCATCTCCCCGCCGCGCAGGGCCTTGGCCGACTGTTCGCCCAACACCCACCGGATGGCGTCTGAGACATTGGACTTGCCGCAACCGTTGGGGCCGACAATGGCCGTCACCCCGGGCTGAAAGTTTAAAGAGGTCTTATCCGCAAAGGATTTGAACCCAAAAACCGTTAAATTCTTCAGATACATGTTCCGGCGTTTATCAAAGCAACGCCAGCGGTAAAAGTAAAGAAAAAACACTACATAATGGATACATTTTTAGCCGGGGCACAACTAATAGATGTATCCCTACTCACGGCGGCAGGCGGAAACCGGGCAAAAATGGCCGGGTTTAGCGTTAAACCTGCCATTAGAACGCCATGGGTGTGCGATCCGCCCGGCGCGCCAGATGGCCCGGGGAAATCGCCCGGTTTCCCCACCGCGTTAGTTCTTTGAAAAATTGGCCAAATCCACGCCGAAACGATGGCCTGGGGGGCTGGCCTTGATTTCATGGTAACCGTCCCCCTGCCAAACAATCAGGTCCAGTTCCGGGGTGGTCAGCAGCATTCGTTCACAATCATATTGGGCGACACTATGCACCCGGATGCCGTTGATCGCCACAATCACATCCCCCAATTTCAAACCCGCCTGCTGCGCCAACTGGCTGCTTCCTCTCCGCATCGCCCCATCGTCGGGTGCCGACTGGAAGTCATTGAAGCGGACCGTTTGAGTCCCCCCGGGGAAAATCTTGTCGGTCTCCTTTTTGAGATACGAAGCGTTACCGGTCCGGGTCAGGCGAAGGCAAAAGTCCATAACCGGATCGGCATCATCATAACGCTCCGCTATTTTTGAATACCACTCGTAGGCTTGGGCGTCATCCCCGGTGGCCTCAAAAAACTCCGCCTTGGTGGTCAGCCCTGAGAAAGAATAGACCTCCCCGGCGAAGTCGGCCACGCGCCGGGCGTCGGCCACCCGGTTGGTGTTTAAATAGAAGTGCATCAGCCAGTTGATTTCGTTGGCAACATAGACGGAATCCGGATCCAACCGGATGCTTTGTTACAGCCGGGGGCCGATGTCGTAAACGGTTCCGGGCGGCGGATTATGCTTGAGCCATTCGTTGGCGTGCGGATTGCCGTTGGCTTCGTAATGATCATCCCGGCTGAGCGCAAAAGTGGCGTAGCTCCAGCATCGAGACGGGACCAATTGCGGGGTGGCAATGGTTACTTTGATGCCCTCATCCATGGCCTTGTGGCACGCTTCCGCGTTTTCCGCCAGGAAGCGGCGCAGGAACGGCGCCAGCCGCAACCCGCCCAACATCTGGTCGCACTTTTCGGAAAACGACCGGGCGTCGTCCGGCACCCCCACCATTCTCGCCAGATAAACATACTGGCTGCGCAACGTGTTCTCCAAATGACGCTGGAAAAAATCCGCCCACTGGCCCCAACCAATAATCCGGACCTGACTCGATTTGCCCGACCCGGTGAAGCAGCCATCTTCCGGCACTTCATTCAAAGCGGCAACCATCTCCTCCTTTGGCAATGGCCGCCCATGCGTCAACTTATAAACGACCGCCAGTTCGCTGAATTCCTGCGGCACCGCCAGTTCGGACAGTTCATTGCCCACGCCCACGGAATAACCGGATTCCACCGCGATGCGGTGATAATCCGGAGTTTTTTTCTGGGCCTCAATCAACCCGCCCCACGCGGCGTCCGAGCCAATGGAGATATCCATGGCACGAAACAACTCGATCCCCTCCAGGGGCGAGAGCGCGGTGGTTTCCCGCAGCTTTTGCAACGGCCGGTAGTCGCCGCTGTTGCGCGCTTGCAGCGCCCGCACCCAGCGGCTCACGTCGGGATCAGCCGATTTGATGTCCTTCAATGCGTCGAGCGCTGCTGACTGATCATTCATCAACGTCAACAGCATGGCGGCGGCCATATTCCCATTCAGATCATAGCCGCCGCCCAGAAAGCGGGCCATCGCCAGATGCGCGGTCATGCGGTTGAGCGGCAGGCGGATGTCAAAAAACCAGCCCGAATGTTCCCGCAGGGCGAAGGCCCCCAGCAACACCGCCGCCTGCTGGTGCAGGGCGGCATCGGAAAAACCGCCGGCCAGCGCCGACGACAGCGTTTGATTTTCCTTTTCGATGGTCGCCGCCGTGCCGTCCGTCAATTTTCCGAGCAGCGTGGTGTCGGCGGTCGCGTTGTTACCGGGGGCATTGAGTTGCAGGTGACCGGCCAGGAACGCAGCCAGGGCGTCATACACCTCGGGCGACCAAATGGGGCCGTTGACGTTCAGGGTGGTTTTCAGGCCGCGATGCTTTTTGTCCAGATTGAAGGAAAGTTCATAAACGGGCGCGCGAAACTGCGAAGCGGGGGTTTCCGTGGCGGTGACGGAAAACGTCTCGGCCGGGGGCGGTTCATGAAACCGGGCATAATACATCTGCTCCGCCAGGTCGGTGGCGATGGCCTCCACAATGAACTGTGACTCGTCTTGGAAAGGCGTCGGAAAATAGTTGGATGACACCGGGCTGGCAGGTTTACAGCCGGTCAACCCGCAGAGGACCAGCAACAGACATAATTCCACATTCCAATTAATTTTATAAGGCATAAAATGGCGCCCTTCACGATTTTGGATGACGTAAACTTGATAAAATGTGCCCATAAAAAAACCCCGTCTTGCGACAGGGTAAATTGGTTGCGGGGGCTGGATTTGAACCAACGACCTTCAGGTTATGAGCCTGACGAGCTACCGGGCTGCTCCACCCCGCGATCAAGGAAAGCACCTTAGCCCACCCGCCGGCCCACCGCAAGCAGTTTCCACATCTATTTGCGCTGAAAAATCAGGCGTAAAGCGGCCCGAAATTCGCGCAGGCCCGGTAATCGGCGCCTTCCAGATCGGCGGTGCCGAACGCCGCCCAGGCGCTGGGTCGGAATACCCGCTCCGCCGCCACGTTGTGCATGTAGACCGGAATGCGCAGCATCGCGGCCAGCGTGATCAGGTCCGCCCCGATGTGACCGTGGCTGATGGAACCATGGTTGGCCCCCCAGTTGTTCATCACGCTGTAAACATCGCGGAAGGCCCCGGCACCGGTGAGGATGGGCGCAAACCAAGTGGTCGGCCAGGTCGGATTCGTCCTTTGATCCAGGATGTCATGCACTTTGGCGGGCAGGTCAATGGTGTAACCCTCGGCCAGTTGCAGGGCCGGTCCGAGCCCTTTCACCCAATTGAGCCGGCACATCGTCACGGGCATGCCGCCGCGCGTAAGGAAGCGGCTGGACCAGCCGCCGCCGCAAAAATATTCCGTGATGGCCGGATGCCAGGTGGTCGCACCAAGACATTTTTTGGCCTCGGCTTCCGTGATTTCCCAGAAGGGCTTCAGGGCCGGCTTCCCGTCGCGGGCCTGCTGGCCGGTGCCGTCGAGGGTGGCCGCGCCGGAGTTGATCAGGTGCAACAGGCCGTGGGCGGCCGGGCCGGTGAGCTTGTGTTTGGCCACCCGCTGGACGGACTCGGGACTCCAGTAAGTCCGCACATCGGCAAAGATCTGGGCGGTATTGGTGAGCAGATGGCCCAGCAACATGGAAGCGCCGTTGAGACTGTCGTTCTCCGTGGCCACGATGTAGGGGGCGCGGAGACCGTTCCAATCGAACGAGGTATTGAGGATGGCCTCCAGAAAATCGCCGTTGGGCTGATAATCGGTCCATTGGCGCTGGCCCTGAAAACCCGAGACCAAGGCGTTGTGGCCGTGCGCTTCTTCGCCAAAGCCAAGTTCGGCCAGCCGGGGATTACCGACCATCAGGTCACGGGCGATGAGAGCCATTTTGACCGATTTCTCCCATTCCACGTCCAACTGGGCGCGGGAACGCCGGGTTTTGGGCGAGTTATAATCCTTGCCCTCGGGGCAATGTTTTTTGACCCAAGCCAGGGCGCGGGTATATTCCTCCGGATCATAAATTCCCTTGTCCATGCGGCGCAGAAATTCCGTCATGTCAAGGGTCTCGACCCTCATGCCGAGATGCTCCTCGAAGAACGACTGATTCACAATCGAACCGGCAATGCCCATGGAGACCCCGCCCATGCCGAGGTAGGATTTGCCGCGCATGAGCGCGGTGGCCAGGCCGGCCCGGGCGAACTGCAACAGCTTGGCCTGTACGTCCGGCGGCAGGCTCTGATCGCCGCCATCCTGCACATCCCGGCCGTAAATACTGAACGCCGGCAGCCCCTTCTGGGTGTGGCCCGCCAGCACGGCGGCCAGATAAACCGCCCCGGGCCGTTCCGTGCCGTTAAAACCCCACACGGCCTTGGGAATGGCCGGCGTCATGTCCATCGTTTCAGAGCCGTAGCACCAGCAGGGCGTCACCGTCAGCGAGACGCCCACACCGGCGCGGGCGAATTTTTCCGCGCAGGCGGCCGCTTCCGCCACCCCGCCGATGCAGGTGTCGGCGATGACGCATTCCACCGGCTGACCGTTGGGATAACGGAGGGTGGTGGCAATCAATTGGGCGGCGGCTTTGGCCTGCGCCATCGTTTGGTTTTCCAGCGATTCGCGGACGCCGCCGAGACGACCGTCAATGGTGGGGCGAATCCCGATTTTGGGTGGGGAACCGGTGAAGACGGATAATGCTTTCATATCAATAATGGTTGTTGCGGCTTCCATGATGGCAAACCGCCCGGGATTGGTAAGCCAATTTGCATGGACACCGGCATCAAAAACTTGGATTTATCACAGGTTCGCCGCCATCAACCCGCTCACGCCGCATGGGTGGCGCGATAGGCCGAAGGCGTGACCTGGCAAAGCCGGGTGAAGACGCGGCTAAAGTAGGCTGGATCGGCAATGCCAACGGCATCGGCAATTTCCTTGACCGAATCCCGGCTGGTGAGCAGCAGATACTGCGCCCGTTCAATCCGGCGGCGCGTCAGATAATCCAGCGGCCGGACCCCCACCACCCGTTTAAATTGGTCGGAAAAGTAAGTGGGATGCAGCCCCACGACCCCGGCCAGGTCGGCCAGCACAATGGGTCGTCGCATGTTGAGATGAATGAATTCCTGCACGGCCAAAAACTGCCGCGTGACGCGGGCGTGGACCCCTTCCTGTGGCCGGGCGGTTTTCAAGAATTCTGCCACCAGCAAAGTCAGCGCCCCCCGCGCCTCGAAACCCGCCAAAGCCCCGGCGGCGGGTTCGGCCAGGCTGCTGACCTCGGGAAAATGCTTGTATTCCTCGCGCCCGGGATCAAAACAGGGCAGTTTGCGGTCGGGATAAATGGCCTCCAACCGCTGAAACAACGCCAGCGCCCCGGCCGGCGAGGGCAACTGATAACCACAATCCAGCAGCGAAAAAAGGTCAAGGCCGGTGGGCAGCCGGGTGGAAAAATGCAGGTGATAATGATTGAAATGCCGGGCGCAGAAACAGTCATGAACGGCAAAGGCGGGCACCAAATGCAATTGCCCGGCCCGCAGGACAAAGGTGCGGTCGTGATGCCGGACCTCCGCCCGCCCGTCGAGAATCAGCCACAGCCGGGAGAATGGACTGATCACATTTTGGAAATTCCACCAGCGCCCGGCATCGGTGCGCTGCACCGCCAGAACTTTTAAATCCAGGGCGTTCAGCAATTCAGGGTTCAACAGGCCGGCCATGCCCGGGAAACTAGTCCGTCCGGGAACGCATTTCGAGCCCGAACTTTGACGCACGGGCACACGGGCGCATATTGAGACACTGCCCCCGGGTCGCAGAGTTCAGTCCGTTTTAATGCCTGGGGGTGTGCCGGGGATTCGATTGGCCGGCCGGCCGGCTTCGGACGGAGAAGCGGCATAATTGCCGTGCTCCGACCGATTTGCGGTGCGGGGTCAGTGTCAAAACAAGTCCGGCTGCCAAACGCAACCGGGCCGGATCCGGCGGCGGTTGGCCGGCCCATGGGCCGGCCAACCGAGGTCCCGCCTACCGGCGCAGGAAATTCAAGGGTGCACTGGCGGGCATTTCGTGGGCGCAGGGCTGGTTGATCGGTGCGTCCGGGATGCGGTCGTTGGGGGTGACGATGTGGTTGGCCAGCATCCAGGTCTCCACTTCTTCACCGCTGATGTCCGGCAGCATGTGCCCGTTGATCTCCACGCAGGGGCTGAGCATCTGGCCGGTCTTTTCGATCATTTCCTGGCGCTGGAGGGGATCGTTGATTACGTCGCGGTCTTCGTAGGGCAGGTCATATTTGCGCAGCACGGCGCGCACGCCCTGGCTCCAGCCGCAGGTGGGTTTCAAATAGGCGATGATTTTTGGTTTGTTCATGGCTTTACGATAATTGTTATTAAGCTGACAATACAGTGCCATATTTCCCGGAGGGTGGCAAAATTATTATTTTTCGCGCCGGCGCGCGTGTCCGCTTTCGCCGGGCTTGACAACGCGGCTGATTTTTCCACCATGCAGGGGTGGCATTGTTCAGCATACAAGATGATTTTCATTACGAGATCGTCCGCAAAATATTTGAGGGCGGCATGGGCATCGTTTATGAGGCCGAACAGCATGGCGCCCGCGACTTTGTCAAACGGGTGGCCATCAAGGTGATCCGCCCCAGTTTTGCCAGCCAGAAGATGTTCATTGAGAACTTCATCGGCGAGGCGAAACTGGTGGCCGACTTGATCCACACCAACATTGTTCAAACCTACCATCTGGGCGAGGCCAACGGCATGTGTTTCATCGCCATGGAGTTGATCCGGGGCGTCAATCTGGAGCAATTCACCCAGCAGTTGGAGGAAAAGAACAAGGTGCTGCCCAAGGAACTGGCCGTGTTCATCACCAGCCGGGTCGCCCGCGGACTCGCCTACGCCCATGCCAAGACCGACCGGGATGGCAAGCCGCTGGGCATTGTCCATCGCGATGTCAGCTATAAAAACATCATGATCGCCTTTGAAGGCGATGTGAAGCTGACGGATTTTGGCATCGCCAAGGCGCAGGGATTTTTGACCGATCAGGAGGGCGATGTGGTGGCCGGGAAGGCGGATTCCATGAGTCCCGAGCAGGCGGATTTCCAAATCACCGACAAGCGTTCGGACTTGTTCTCGGCCGGGGTGGTGATGTCCCACCTGCTGCTGGGCCGGAATATTTTCAAGGGCGAGAACGCGGAGGAATCGCGCCGGCGCATCCTGAACCAGCCGATCCCGGATTTCCGGGCCCTGGACGCGCGCATTGACGACAAACTGAACGACATTTTGCACCATTGTCTGGCGCGCGACCTTTCCCGGCGTTATTCCTGCGCGGACGATTTGATGTACGATCTGGAATATTACATGTATCACGATGGTTACGGGCCCACGAATGAAACGCTGGGCAAGTTCATCCGCGAATTGTTCGGTCAGGAGACCGGACGGATCAAACGGGATCAATCCCTGGAAAAAACCGTGCTGTTGGAAGCCACCGCCCGGTTGAAAAACCGCAAACTGTGACGGCCATGAAAAAATCCGGCGCCGGGAAGATCAATCTCGGACTCATCCAAACCGCCTGCACCGCGGATCCCGGGGCGAATCTCAGGCTGACGGCGGACTTGGTGACCAAGGCCGCCCAATCGGGGGCGCACATTATCTGCACGCAGGAATTGTTTCGCTCGCAGTATTTTTGCCAGCACGAGGATCACGCCCATTTTGCCCTGGCGGAAACCATCCCCGGTCCCAGCACCGAGGCGTTCCAGAAAATCGCCCGGAAACACGGGGTGGTGATTGTGGCGTCCCTGTTTGAAAAACGGGCGGCGGGCCTTTACCATAACACGGCGGTGGTCATTGATGCGGATGGCGCGCTGCTGGGCCGGTATCGCAAGATGCACATCCCGGACGACCCGCTGTTTTACGAGAAGTTTTATTTCACCCCGGGCGACCTCGGGTTCAAGGCGTGGGCCACCCGTTACGGGAAGATCGGCGTGCTCGTTTGCTGGGACCAGTGGTATCCGGAAGCCGCCCGGCTGACGGCGTTGCAGGGGGCGCAAATCCTGTTTTATCCCACGGCCATCGGCTGGCATCCGGCGGAGAAGGCGAAATACGGCGAACGGCAGCACGCCGCCTGGGAAATCATCCAGCGCAGCCATGCCGTGGCCAACGGCTGTTATGTCGCCGCCGTGAACCGGGTGGGTCATGAAGTCATTGACGGCGTGGGGGGCGACGGTTTGGAATTTTGGGGCCGGAGCTTTGTGGCGGGCACCTCCGGCGAAATTCTGGCCAAAGCGAGCCATGACCGGGAGGAAATTCTCATCGTCCCCGTTGATCTGGCCAATGTGGAAACCACGCGGACCCACTGGCCCTTCCTGCGGGACCGGCGGATTGATGCCTACGCAAATCTCACCAAACGTTACGATGACTGATTCCAAATCGCTCTCAAGATGAGACTCATTCGCTGGTCTTTTGGGAGGCTGGCCGCGTTGCTCGCTGGGCACAGACCGCTGCGGGTATGCGCCTCGCTCGCCCCTTGCCAGCCTCCCAAAATCCGGCGCGCCTTAGTCTCATCTTGAAAGCTCATTGGAATGATGCTGCCGAGCGGCCGCTGGTTTGGATCACCGGGGCGGGGGGATTCATCGGCCGTCACCTGGTGGCCAGCGCCGGAGAATTCGCCCCGCACTGGCGGGTGCGGGCGCTGGGCCGGCCGCATTTTGATCTGCTTGATTTCACCGCCGTGGAGGCGGAATTCCTCCGGGACCGGCCGCAACTGATCATTCACTGTGCCGCCCTCAGTTCGGTGGCGGAGGCCAAAGCCAATCCCGCTTTGGCGCAACGGTTGAATGTGGAGGCCACCCGCTTGCTGGCCGGTCTGGCCGATGGGGGAACGTTGGTTTTCTTCTCCACGGACTTGGTGTTTGACGGTCGCCAGGGGAATTATCGGGAGACGGACGCGGTGAATCCGCTGCACTTCTATGGCGAGACCAAGGCGACCGCCGAGCAGGTGGTGCTGGGCCATCCCCGGCATCTGGTGCTGCGGACCTCCATCAACGGGGGCGGTTCGCCCACCGGCAACCGGTCGTTCAACGAACAGTTGCGCGTTGCGCTGCAAAACGGGCCGGGCATGACGCTCTTCACGGATGAGTTTCGCTCGCCCATTCCGGTGCGGGTCACGGTGCGCGCGCTGTGGGACTTGGTGGCGAAAAATTGCGCCGGCCTCTTTCATGTGGCCGGGGCGGAGAAACTTTCCCGCTGGCAGATCGGCCAGCTGCTGATCCGGCGCTGGCCCGAACTACATTCCAAGGCCGACGCCATTAAAGCCGGCTCAGCCCGGGACTTTCCCGGTCCGCCCCGGGCGCTCGACACCTCCCTGGCGGTGGCCAAGGTGCAATCCGTGCTCTCTGTTCCCCTGCCCGGCTTGACCGATTGGCTGGCGGCCAACCCGCATGAACCTTTCTGACGGGATCTATCGCGGCCGGCTGGCCCCGTCGCCCACGGGTTGGTTGCATCTCGGCCACGCCCGGACGTTCTGGACCGCCCGGCAGCGGGCGCTGGCCGCCGGTGGTCAACTGATTCTGCGCAACGAGGATTTGGACGCCGCCCGCTGCCGGCCGGAATTCGTCCGGGGCCTGTTCGAAGATTTGCACTGGTTCGGTTTTAACTGGACGGAAGGCCCGGATTGCGGCGGGCCCGCCGCGCCCTATCAGCAAAGCGCGCGCATGGATTGCTACCGCGCCGCCTTGGAACAATTGCGGGCGGGCCAATATATATATCCCTGCACCTGTTCGCGCAGAGACATCCTGGCCGCCGGCCGGGCCCCCCATGCGGCGGATGATGCGGAGCCGCTTTATCCCGGCACCTGCCGGGGGCGGACGGCGGCCGCTATCCCGCCCGGGAAATTCGCCTGGCGCTTCCGGGTGCCGAACCCCGCCGTCGTGTCGTTTGTGGACGGCCATGAGGGTAAACAAACGTTTGTGGGCGGCCGGGATTTCGGTGATTTTGTGGTCTGGCGGCAGGACGACCTGCCGGCGTATCAACTGGCCTGCGTGGTGGATGATGCCGCCATGCAAATCACCGAGGTGGTGCGCGGCGCGGATTTGCTGCTCAGCACCGCGCGGCAGCTATTGTTATACCACGCCCTGGGGCTGACCCCGCCCCGATTTTATCACTGCCCCCTGCTGCTGGATGACACGGGCCGGCGCCTCGCCAAGCGGCATGACGCCCTGAGCTTGCGCACCCTGCGCGCCGCGGGCCGGACGCCGCAGGAATTCCAGCGGTTATGGGCGGCTGATCCCGCCTCACTCCAACGCCCCGGCCAGTAATTCCGCCATGTGGCAGGTGTGGATGGGAACCTCGGCGAGGTGTTCGATTTGATGCCGGCAACTGGTGCCGGAAGCCACGACAATGTTGCCGAACGGCTGGTGTTTGATGAGATTCATCAGGGGGGCGGCGATCTTTTTGGAGAGTTCGTATTTGGATTCCAGCGCCCCGAAGGCCCCGGCCATGCCGCAGCAGCCGGTGTCAAACAGGGTCACCTCGCGCTGCGGCAGCCGTTCCGCCAGCCGCCGCATGTAATCCGGGTTGGCCAAAGATTTGGCGTGGCAGTGGACGTGGATGGTCACATGCTGCGGCTGGGCGTTGAAGGTGAGTGCGTCCGGCTCCTTCACCAGCAGGTCGGCGATGAATTGTTCAAACAAAAAACAACGCCGGGCCAGTTCGCGGGCACCGGGCAATTTCAACTCCTCGTAATCCTGCACAAACATGGAATGGCAGGACGGTTCGAGAAAGAGGATGGGCAGGTCGGCCGCCGTGGCCTGCAACAGCGCCAGGTTATGGCGTCCCAGCGCCGCCGCCGTTTCGAGATGGCCCAGCCCGAATGCGGGCCGGCCGCAACATTTGCGGTGCTTTGGCAACACCACCTCATAGCCCGCCGCCTGGAGCACCCGCACGGCGGCCATCCCGATCTCCGGCTCATGATAACGCACAAACGTGTCGTCCCACAGCAGCACCCGGCCCCGCGCGGGCTCCCGGACCGCCGGCTGTCTGGCCAGCCAACGGTCAAAGCGCTTGTGGGCGAAGAGCGGCAGGGCGCGCTCCGGCGTCAGGCCCAAAACCCGGTTGGCAAAGCGCCCGAAGAGGCGGAGTTGCAAAAAGCCATTGGCCAGGGACGGCATGGCGCAGCCAATTTTTCCGATGGCATCCAGGGAACACAGAAAGCGTTCGCGCCATTTCAAACCGCTCCGCCCGATGCCCGCGTGCAGCAATTCCGCCTTGAGCAGGGCCAGATTCACGTTCGAGGGACATTCCGTCGTGCAGGCTTTGCAGCCCAGGCAGTTGCTCAACGCCACCTCCAATTCCGGGGACAACAGCGGATCCCCCGTCACCCCGCGCTGCTCCAGGGCGGCGCGAATCAAATTGGCCCGGCCCCGCGTGGACATCCGTTCATCGCCGGTGGCCTGATACGTCGGGCACATCGTCGGCGTCGGCTTGAGGCAACCGCCGCAACCATTGCATTGTTCCAGATTGCCGGTGAACGAACCGTCCCGCGCCGCGAAGGCGAGCACGGGCGCAAAGGGCAGTTTTAATTCATAGCCCGCCCCGAGCCGGAGATCCCCGTCAATCTTGTAGCGGCCATCGCCGATGATTTTGCCGGGATTGAACACATTATCCGGGTCAAACGCCGCCTTGATCTGCCGCATGACACCGTATAACTCCGATCCCACCTGCGCCGCGAGAAATTCGGTGCGGGCGATGCCCACGCCGTGTTCGGCGGCGAGCGAGCCTTTGAACTGCGCCACCAGCGCGGAAACCTCATTGGCAATCGCCCGGTATTTCACCAGGTCCCGCGCGTCGTGCAAATCCAGCACCGGCCGCACATGCAGCAACCCGGCGGCGGCATGGCCGTAATACGAGGCCGAGACCTGCTGCCGCGCCATGAGTTGCTGCAGGCCCGCCACATAGGCCGGCAAATCCCGGGGGCGCACCGCGGTGTCCTCGATGAAACAGGCGGGCTTGGCGGCGCCCGGGCAACTCGTCAGCAGCGAGAGCCCGGCTTTGCGCAGCGCCCAGACGAGCGCGGCCTCGCGGGGGGTTTTCAAAATGCGCCGGCGCCGGCCCGGCCGTCGCTGCACCAGCAGCGCCAGCTTGTCCGCCGCCGCTTCAAAGAATTCCACCAGCAAAATGGCTTCACACGGCCGCGTGTCCAACTCGAGCAAATCCCGCGCGGCTTGAAACTCACGCTGGCCGCGCGTCTGCTCGAATAACGGCCGGTCAATGTGTTCCACGGCGGCGGGCTCCAAATCCGCCAGTTCCAGCGCCGCCTGCATGGCCTCGGTGACGGAATCAAAAAAGATCAGCCCCACGCCGCGCTCCTCCGGCAGCGGAACGATTTTCAATTCCGCCCCGACAATCGCCGCCAGGGTGCCTTCGCTCCCCGTCAGGATGGGCAGCAGGTTTCCGGGATCCGCCGCCGCCCGGGCCAGGGCGTAGCCCGGCCAGCGTTTCAACAACCCCGGGGGAAACTGCTCGTTAATGACCAGTTCATTCAGCGCCACCAGGTCTTCAATCAAATACCGCTGCTTGCGCAATCCCTGCCGGTCGGTGGCGGTGATTTTATGATAACTCCCGTCACTAAGCGTGATTTCCAGGGCGTTAACATGCATTCCCGTGGTCCCGTAAACTGGCGCGTGCGAACCCGAAGAATCGTTGGCCAGCATGCCCCCCAGGGTGGCCCGCGAACTGGTGGCCACATCCGGTCCGAAACCAAAGCCATGGGCCTGGAGGAAGCGGTTCAATTGATCCAACACCACGCCCGGGCCCACATGCACCGTCCGCCGCTCCAGATCCAGCCGCGAAATATGCCGGTTGTGCCGGGCGAAATCCACCACCAACCCGTCGCCAATCGCCCCGCCGGACAGCCCCGTGCCCGCGCCCCGCGGGATGACGGGCACCCCCGCCTGGGCCGCCGCTTTGATGATCGCCCCGGCCTGCGCCGCGTTTTTGGGGAACGCCACCGCCAGCGGTTCAACCTGATACGGCGAGGCGTCCGTGGCATAAAGCTGCCGGGTCAGGTTGTCGAAGGCGACTTCGCAACCCGAGGCGGCCAGCGCGGACATTTGCGGGGCGGGCATCATCTGATCAACTCTAAGCTATCGGCGTGACACCGCCTTGACAATTTCATTAAATCATTACCGATGAGTATTAACTCCCGGCTCCGGTCCGATGAATTTCTGAAGCTCAGCCCCCAGTTCAAGCTGGGGGCGCTGGTGACCGAAGCGTCCCATCCCCTCACCGCCAACCTCAGCGAAACCGCCACCCAGAACCTCGCCGCCGCCCTGAAACTCCTGTTCGAGGTGGATGAGGATGTGCTCCTAAAATACTGTGAGTTTGTGGCCTCGGGCCGGGCGGCGGGGATCACCACCGAAGTGCTGAAATCACTCCGGAACGGCGGGAAAATCTTTTTCACCGGCTGCGGTTCCACCGGCCGCCTGAGCATCCTGCTGGATTCCGTCTGGCGCGATTTCTGGCGCAGCCGACCGGACCTGGGGCTGGAATACCGCAACCGCTCGATCAGCGTCATGGCCGGCGGCGATTACGCCCTCATCAAATCTGTCGAGGGCTTTGAGGATTTCACCGCGTTCGGCCGCCGGCAAATCCAAGATCTCGGGGTCCGGGCGGATGACGTGGTGTTTGCCATCACCGAGGGGGGCGAAACGTCCTTTGTCATCGGCACCGCCTGGGCCGGCGTCGAGGCCGGGGCCAAAGTCTATTTTGTTTATAACAACCCGGATGAAGTACTGGGCCCGACCGTGGAACGCAGCCGGGCCGTCCTGGCGGATGAGCGCATCGAGAAAATCAACCTCACCACCGGCCCGATGGCCATCACCGGTTCGACCCGCATGCAGGCCACCTCCATTCAACTCTGCGTCCTGCTGACGGTGTTGGAAATGACCGTGCGCGATGTGCTGGGCCTGGAATCCGCCACCATACCCGAAACGTTTCTGGGCCACCTGGCCGAATTGCTTGAGCATTTGAAGTCCCCCGAACTCCTCGGGCAACTGGCCCGGTTGGTCGCCCTCGAGGAATCGGTTTACCGTTACGGTCACCAAAACAATTACTTCGCCGGCCGGTTTGGCATTGATGTGCTCACGGACACCACCGAACGCTCCCCCACCTACTGCACCCCGCCCTTTCGGAAATTTGACGACCACACCGCCGCCGAATCCTGGTCGTTTCTGTTCCTGCCCTGTGCCGACACGTCGGCGGCATGGCGGGATCTCCTCAAACGGGAACCCCGGTGCGTGGAGTGGTCGGCCGCCGAGGCGCGGCAACTCGTCCCGCCGGACAAACTCGCCCGCACCATGGAAATCCTCCATAAAATCAGCCGCCCGGAACTCCTGCGTTTCAAGATCGGCCTGGACGGCCTGCGCCACCGCGCCCCCATCGTCGGGGATTCCGCCATCGCGGTCATGGACCGCACGGAAAACCCCGCCTTTTACCGGACGCAACTGGCCAACGCCAACGCCGCCGGGGCGGCCACCGGCCTGCTCTGCTTCAGCCGGGAACCCCTCGCCGGCGCCCCCCTGCCCTTCCCGGCCACCGTTGCCGTGTCGGTCAAGGTGCCCAAGACCGATTTCCTGTTGGACGGCGTGACCCGCGTGGCGGTCAAGCTCGTCATGAACGCGCTCTCCACCTGCACCATGGTCCGGCTGGGACGGGTGATGGGCAATTGCATGATCTGGGTGGTGCCCTCGAACCTGAAGCTCATTGACCGGGCCACGCGTTACATCGGGCAACTGACCGGGCTGGCCTACGAGCCGGCGAATCAACTGTTGTTTGAAGTCATCGAGTATGTGGAACCCCGCATGAAGACGGACCAGGCCTATCCGCCCGTCGTCGCCCTGGCCGTATTGCGCGCGCGCGAGGGTTTGACCAATGAACAGGCCGAACAAAAGCTGCCCGTCGAACCCTGAAATCTATTCCAGCGTCCGCTCCAAAAAGTCTCGGAACGCCGCCGGCGCAGATTTCAGGGT
>Ga0302266_10000546_pt1 | contig 37793 bp, 36 predicted proteins | sample III_Bog_E1_2_FD_194559 | JGI IMG/M metagenome (GOLD analysis project Ga0302266, IMG submission 194559) | Peat permafrost microbial communities from Stordalen Mire near Abisko, Sweden - III_Bog_E1_2 | ecosystem: Environmental > Terrestrial > Soil > Wetlands > Peat | place: Sweden: Abisko...
CCTGCAATCGAAGGCACTGCAGTGGTAGAGCCGGAATCGGACGATCCGGAAGTGCCTTGGGTCATCACCGTCGATGGCAGACTGAGCCTGGTGGGCGGAGTTCCTTCAATGAAGTGGATGAAGACAAATGGTCCGCCGACCGCGAGCACGATCACTTCAACGAGCGGCACGACCAGCCAGCGAATCCGTCGGCGACGTTTGGCGGGTTGAGGGGACAATATGAGGCACCAGATTCCGGTTTCGGGTTGCCGCTCACGCGAGCAAGGCACCGATAGAACTGACTAGGGCCGCATCGCCCTCGTGCAATCCCACTCGACGTCGCACTGACATCTAGCCGCTACTTTCGAGGCCGTTCACCCACCCTTCGTCGCGAAAGGACAACGTAGAAGAAGCGCCATCCGAGCATCATCAGTCCGAGAAAAGCCAATGCCACCACGACGAAGGCGAACGCGGTCCCCTGTCCAGCGAGCACTCGAAGAATCATTCCGACGACAACCGTCACGACGACCACTGCGACACCGCTACGAAGCGATATACCTGATTGACGAGTGAGCGCGACGAGCAACCAGCCCACACCAAGCCCGACGGCGAACGGCCAGGTTGTAGAAACCACGCCACGGAACGTGAGCCCGTGATGATGTGAAGATCGGCCAATTGCGACGAAAAGCAGCACGAAGGCCAAGTCCAAGAGCGCGGCGGCGCGTTTCACGACCCGCTACCGTCGCTCGTACGGAACCTTGCGTCAACAATGTTCCAGCGATGAAATGGCTTCGTCGACGAGGAAGTACGAGAAGGAATGTATCGATACTAGGTGGCACGCACCACCTAGTATCGCGCACCACTCACCGCGAAGCGGCACCCGTTGACAATCAACAAGCCACCTCCACAAAGCGGGAGCCTCGGTCTGCTATTTAGACCAAGGCATGGCTTCGCCGGAGGCCTTGAAGATCCGGAAAGAAAACACGACCTGAACGATTGCCGCAACGAGGGCGATGTAGATGCCAATGCGCGCGCCATAGCTGAAGCCGGAGCCAGCGCCAGCAAAGCTTCCCCTTGGCAGTGTCAACCAGCGGAGGGCCACGATAACCGTGCCAATTGCCGAAGCGCCGAGCACGATAACGGCCGGCCCAATCGAGGTCTTAGGCATGTTGGTCCCAGAGCGCAAGAGCACGAGGTACGCGGCGCCGGCCACGACCAGCAACCCACCTAGCCATCCGTAACCGGATCCGAAGCCACTCACCGATGCACTGCCGTAAGTAGAACTGAATCCGTACCAGGGCAAGAACAACGCAATCAGCCCGATGAGGCCGGCGATCGCGATCACCCGATCCGCCGTCGAAAGCTTCTTCCAATCAAATGCCGCCATAAATCCTCCACTTTGTAGTTGAGACGTTCGGAACCACCGTCGTAGTACGCCGTGTGCTCGTGTCGGTAGGTGAGCGCAAGGACGAACCTCAATACGTCGCTCCAACACCCCCTGATTGAATAGTCCAGGTATTACTAGCACAGGTCTTTCTAGCGCGCTCGTCTTACGACGCCCATTTCTCAGTTACGGGTCGTCGCTAAAGGATCGCTTCACGTGGGCGCTTCTCGGCTCGCAGTGCGCCATATTGGACGAAGGACGAGATTCAACGGGCTCAGACATAGTGTCCTGGTTTGTCCTACCGAGATAGTGTTACCGATCGAAAGAGGATCGACCCTCTGCTGCACGGATAGAACATGGCCTGAGGGAAGCTTTGACTACGGTCCGTCGGCATCGGTCTCTTCTGAGTCTGAGAAAAATCTTCTCGGCCTACTTTGGATTCGGCCGATGTCGTCGCATTGGCATACCGGTTGAAACATAGGATTGTCATGCGTTGCTCTGGCACTAGCGTGAGACAATTCCCCGCTTGTTCCCCCTGGGAACGGTGTCAGTTTCTGAAGGTTCCGACGCGACTTCCTTCATGCCTCGCCTGAATCAAGGAGTTGACGAAGTGCGAAAAGTAGTCGCCTACGAGTTGCTGTCGCTCGACGGAGTAGCCGAAGAGCCAGACGAGTTCGTCACCAGCTGGGATGACGTAATGGATGAGAACCTCGGCCGCGTTATATCCACTCAGGACGCCGTGCTACTTGGGCATCGAACTTACGACCACTGGTCCAAGTTCTGGCCAACGAGCAATATCGAACCTTTCGCCAAATTCATCAACGGAGTCGAGAAGTTCGTGATAGCAACGACAGCAACCACTCAGAACTGGTCGAACAGCGTCGTCGTCAGCGGCGACCTTTTTGAGTTCGTCTCTAAGTTGAAGCGGCAGTCCGGTGAGGACATCGGGGTCCATGGCAGCATCAGACTTTTTCAATCGTTGTGCGAACTTGAACTAGTGGACGAACTGAGACTTGTCATTTCACCGGCCATTCATATTCGCGGTCGCAAACTCTTCGAAAAAGGACTTCCATCTCGGCTGACCATGACCCGCCAAGTTGTGTCTCCAACCGGCTATCTTCTGCTCGACTACGAAGTCCAGCGAGCAGGCATCAAATGAAGCTTTGGAAGGCATCACTTGAGCCCGTTTCAAAATCAAATTGGACTTCTCGCACCGTATTCGAAAGCCCGGTGGGAATCGAACATACGACCGAAGGATTATGAGATGCGCACTTGAAATGCAGTGTGTCGTTTACGTCCATCCAATTAGTCCCCCTCCACTTCAAGATCCGCTGGGTAGCACCTCGTCCACGCAGTTCTGAAATTGGGAGAGCGAAGGAGTAACAAATCGGCTTGAAACGCGACCTAGGTGTCTCGACGCTATCGAAGAGCGTCGAAAGTCCCTTGTTCAACTGGGAAATCTGTTCTCTTGGGAGCAAGAACGTGCCCATTCTGAGGGCGAACATGAAGCATCGTAGGGCCGGCGGGGATCGAACCCGCGACCGAGGGATTATGAGTCCCCTGCTCTAACCACTGAGCTACGGCCCTTGGAAACGCCTGGTCCGCACAGTGACAAGCGACGAACCTGCATTGAGACAAAAGTATCAGGTGCACCTCGCCTGAAGCCTTGCTGCAGCGTTGTTCCGCAACCAAGACGAAAACGGGGACGAAAGTTGTCTCCTCGCTCGCTGAACACATCCTGATGACTACAACGTTTCAACAATTCTGGTCGCGACGACACCATTTGAACGAGCACGGTTGGCGTAGTAACACAAAAGTTACTTGCACACACCAAAGCACGATCAAGCCTTAGGGCGACACCATAAAGGGGCACATCAGCCTTGCTATGATCATCTCTCTTTTTCGAAGTACCACAACCCGACCAGCGATAGGGTGAAACAGTGCTTAAACGACTCTCCGTCCTCGCCAGTCTGGCCGTGTTGGGCGTAGGGGCGTGGCTGGTTAGCCGTGGTCAAGAGGTGGACCGAGTCTGCAAGGTTAATACGATCTCTGGGAAAGGAGGCGACAGTTTCAACCACTGCACGAACTTGATATCAACGTATTTCTTGGGCTACGCCCTGTCCATACTTGGATTCATCCTCTTACTGATGTCGATCTTCGTGATTCGCCAACACTCTCGCCACGTGAAACTGCACACACCGAAACGGCCCTATAACGAGCAGCGACCCGACGACTCCAATCCCTTCCGTGCGGTCATGAAGCAAGAGAAGGATTCCGGCAAGACTCCAGAAGACGGCCGCGAAGAGAATCGCAACTAGTTCGCCGACAGATTGTCGACTGTGTGCGAAGGAGCGCGAACTGGCTCCCAGAGCAGGACTCGAACCTGCAACCTAGCGATTAACAGTCGCTTGCTCTGCCAATTGAGCTATCTGGGATTGCGCTACAGCAAAGCAACATTAGCACCCACCACTTGCCTTCATTGTTGGTCGAACCACGCCTGGAGTCGTTGTGCTTCAGGACTCTCGATCACCGCCCGACGACAACGGTCGAGTCGTTTCGACATCGCCTGACGAGAGATGCCGTAGCCCTTTGCGATCTCTTCTGTGGACATGGTGCGAAACGTGTACTGCCAAAACGCGTCGAAATCTGTGCCACAAAGCCGCCGCAACTCGTCAATCACCCACGCGGGCGCATCTCGAGTGGCAACCGGTTCTCGAAGGTCGCCAACCGAATTGAAGTCAGTGGGTTCGAAACGGCGTGAGTTGAGATCACGACTCATCTGAATGACCTCGAGTGCCTTGACCTGCGAGATGTCGAGTGCGAGTGCCACCTCTCGCTTGGTGAGCCGCTTGCCGGTCTGGCCGCGTTCCAACTTCTGAAAAGCGAGGACCCGACGCATTTCTGAATCGCTTAACCCTGCTTGTTGTTGAATGGCCTGGTTCACGAGCTTCATGATCCAATAGTTGGCGTAGGTGGAGAAGCGGTTGCCTTTCGACGGGTCAAAACGATGCAGCGCGTTCACCAGACCCTCGATACCCGCAGCCTCGAGATCCTCATTTCCGAAACGGTAACCACGCTCGAGGACCCTGGTGCGCACGAGCCCGCACGTCGCGCGCAGCAGGAGTGATTCAGCTTCCTGGCCATCTTGTCGATCGCGTTGCACTCGGCGTCGGTCGCTCGCGTCCATGGCCGGTGTGGCGAGCAGAAGGCGCTCGGCCTCGCGCCCCCGTTCGATCACCGGATACAACTGGCGCTCCTCGTCGACACTTAGCGGTGCCAGCATCTCGAGACCACCAATGACGCCACGAGATGTCCACGTCACGACGCGTCGCTCGGGGTTCTTTCGAGCAGCCAGTCCTTAAGGTCTCGTTCCGCCCCTTCGCCTTCAGCGGTATCGAGCAGGGCCACTCGTTCTTTCACGTCGCGAATGGTGGCCATCGCCACATCGGGCGAGACCTTGTCGCTTCGCAGATCACGCTCGACGTTCTTCAGTTCCTCGGCCACGGCACTTCGAAGCAGTTGTGCCACCACGGCCGTGACATCCTCGGCGGTGAAGTCACGATCGAATTCATCGACGACAATTTGGCTCAGCAACTGTGCCGCCTGGTCCTCGCCACGGCGTTCGAACTCGTCAATGACGTCCGACACCGATCGGCCCGACGAGAGACCTTCGAAGATCTCGCGCTGAGTCTCATTGACGAAGTACTGGGCAATGAAGCGATCCTTTGCCAAACGCGGCGCGTGCAACGTGAGGCGTAATGCCTCAAGGCCCGGCCGCGGCGTCGTCGCGACGCGAATCGGTCTCTCGCCGCTCACGCTAAAGGTGGGCTCGTTGGGAATCTCACGCCGGGCCGGGTGGCGAAGAATGTCAACCAACGTCGTGCGCAACACTCTCGGCTCCAGGCGAAGAGAGTCAGCGACCTGCATGACGTACTGGTCTCGCACGAGTTCGTTGGGATGTTCGGCGAGTACTCGCATCGCCGGTTCCGCAGCGCGTGCACGACCCTCAGCGGTGGCGAGGTTCGCGGCGCCCAGCACCCGATTGAGACGAAATTGCAAGAACGGAACCGCGTCGTTCACCGCCGCTCGAAGCGCCTCGGGGTCACGTAGGGCGAGTTCGGCGGGGTCACTGCGGCCGGGGAACTGGGCGACCGCGACGTCAACCTCGTGCTTTTGTTCCCACTGGTAGACCGACGCCGCGGCGCTTTGACCAGCTTGGTCGGCGTCGTACGCGAGGACGATGCGTTTGGCGAAGTTTCGCATGGTCTGGAAGTGCTCTTCGCCCAACGCGGTGCCACACGTCGCTACTGCTCGGGGCATCCCGGCATCGAAGAACGCTATGACGTCGGTGTAGCCCTCGCACACGATGATCTCGCCCGATTTAATGATGTCGTCCTTCGCCCAGTTCAGAGCGTAAAGGGTGCGACGCTTCGAGTAAATCGGCGTCTCGGGACTGTTTTTGTACTTCGGCTCAATGCGCCCGTCGGGCCGCACCGTCTCACTGGCCGAGGGAAGGATTCTCCCGCCAACCGCGACGGCTTTGCCCGAAGGGTCAAAGATCGGAAAGATGATGCGCGCTCGTAAGGCATCCTGTCGCCGGTCGCGTTTGTTCACGAAGCCGAGTCCGGTCCCTTCGAGAACCTTGGGCGTAAGGTTCAATGCGCTGCTGAGCGCGTCCCACTCATCGGGCGCCCAACCGAGTTGGAACGCACGGGCCACGTCACCGTCAATGCCCCGGGACTTCAAGTATTCGCGAGCTGGGCGCGCGTCTGGCGAAGTCAACAGGCGTTCGTGGTACCAACGTACTGCGTGTTCCATTGCGGCGAGGAACTCCTGTCGTTCCTTGCGCGCGGGTCCGGCGCTCGAGTCCTCGTGCAATTCAATACCCGCCCGGTCGGCGAGCAAGCGGACCGCATCAACGAAGTCCAGGTGCTGCATCTCGCGCACGAAAGTGATTTGGTCGCCCGAGACTCGACAACCGAAGCAGTAGTACCGACCCTCTTCGGCGTTCACTGAAAAGGAAGGAGTCTTTTCGCCGTGAAAGGGGCACAATCCAGTCCAGCGTCGCCCCGACTTCTTGAGCGCCACGTACTCACTTATCAATGCCACGATGTCGGTGGCGCCGCGGACCCGGGCAATCTCACTGTCCGATATGGCCATGAATAGAAGGTACCTGTTGAGGGAGAGCTCGGAACCATCGGCGCCTACGTTCCGTAGAATGCGCCCATGCCAGAATTCGCTGTCGAAGCACTCAATATTGTCCGGACGTTCAAAGACGGCGAAGTTCGAGCCCTCGACGACGTTACCCTCCACGTTCCCCAAAGCCAGGTCTTCGGCCTCCTGGGGCCCAACGGCTCGGGCAAGACCACCATGGTCCGGATCCTGTCGACGATCCTTTTGCCCACCTCTGGCACCGCCACCGTGAACGGGGTCGACGTCGTCAAGCATCCCGATCGGATCCGACGCAGCATCGGCCTCGCCGGCCAGTACGCCACCGTCGACGAAAACCTCACCGGCGCGGAGAACCTCAAGATGATTGGCAGTCTCAACCACCTCGAGAAGAGTTTCGTGGTCCCTCGCTCGAAAGAGCTCCTCGATCAGTTCGGCCTCACCCACGCCGCCAATCGAACGGTCAAGACCTACTCCGGCGGCATGCGTCGGCGCCTCGACCTCGCGGCGGCCCTGGTCGCTAAGCCGCCGCTGCTCTTCTTAGATGAACCGACGACCGGACTGGACCCTCAAAGTCGCCAGGACCTCTGGGCGATCATCGAAGAATTGGTCGAGGAGGGCACGACGGTCCTGCTCACGACCCAGTACCTCGAGGAGGCCGACCGTCTCGCCAAGCAACTGGTGGTTCTCGATCACGGCAAGATCATCGCCGAAGGGACGAGCCAACAACTCAAGACGCGCCTGGGCAACACGGTGCTCGTCCTCACGTTCCTCAACACCGCCGACGCGAAACGTGGCGAAGAACTCATCCGCGATATCTCATCGCAACCCGCGAACGTCGACGGCACCGTGGTCGAATTCACTGTTGACCGGGGTCCGGTGGCGGCCGCGGACGCTCTGCGGCGCATCGACGCGGCAAACATCACACTCTCGGGACTCACGATAAGAGAACCGAGTCTCGACGACGTATTCCTCAACCTCACGGGACACAAGGCCGAGGATCCCGCTCCGTCCGACGACGATGTCACCGCCACGAGCCAATCACGAAAGGCGTCATCATGACGACAATCAGTACCGCCCGGCCGGTCCGATCAGAGCGCAGCTCACTGCGCTGGACGATCAGTGACGTGATTACAATGGCGAAGCGAAACCTGCTCGCGTTGGTACGTATCCCCACGTCGCTGGTGTTCGCGGTCATTCAGCCCATCATGTTCGTCTTACTCTTTCGTTACGTGTTCGGTGGCGAGATCAAGATACCCGGCGTGTCTTTCGTGAATTACCTCATTCCGGGCATCCTCGTCCAGACCATGCTTTTTGGTGCGGTGGGCACCGCGATTGGACTCGCCGAGGACCTGCACCGCGGACTCATTGAGCGCTTTCGCGCGCTGCCAATGGCTCGCATGGCCGTACTGGCCGGGCGCACCGTTTCGGACCTCGTGCGAAACGTCGGGGTCCTGCTCGTGATCACGGTGGTCGGTTTCGCCATTGACTTTCGTCCCCACGGGGGCGTGCCCGACTACATCGCCGCGTGCCTCTTGATGCTGACCTTCGCCTACTGCGTCTCTTGGGGCTTCGCGTTCATCGGACTCGCCGCTCCCAACTCCGAGACGGCCCAGGCGATCTCGTTCCCGGTGATCTTCCCCCTGACCTTCGCCTCAGCCATTTTTGTCCAGGTGAGTTCGATGCCCGGCTGGTTGCGACCCTTCGCGAACAATCAGCCGGTCAGCCAGGTCACCGAAGCCGTGCGTGGTCTGATGCTCGGTACACCGACCGGTAGTTCAGTGTGGGTCGCGCTGGCGTGGTCGGTGGGCGCCATCGTCGTGCTGGGTCCTCTCGCGACCTCGCGCTACCGCAAAGTGGCCTAGCGCTTGAACGTCCTTAACGCCGCGCAACTCCAGGAGATTCTCTCGGCGTCATTTCCCGGCGCGGATGTTCCCCGCGTCAAAGAAGTGCTCGACGACGCGGTCGTGATCGTCCAACCCGTCGACGAACGACATGGACGGCCGGGCGGAACCTTGTCGGGTCCCACCATGATGATGCTCGCCGACACCGCCGCGTGGATGGCCATCCTCGCTCAGATCGGTCCCGTGTTGCTCGCGGTCACCACCAGCCTGCACATCGACTTCCTTCGTAAGCCCGCCATCACCGACCTCGTGGCTCGAGCGGCAGTACTCAAGCTCGGACGAAAGCTCGCGGTCATTGAAGTCTCACTCTTTTCGAGCGGTCATGATCAACTTGTGGCGAAGGCCCAGGTAACATATGCCATTCCCTCCTCAAAAATCGAAGGTGTGCCTCAATGACTCCGAGCAGATCTGGTCGCAAGAGTACCGCGAAGCGTCATGGGGACCTCCACCATTCCAGCCTGCGCCGCTTGTTCAATGAGACGCCGAAGTTCGAGGTCCATCGTGTGTCGTTGCGCTTCAGTCTTCACGAGGGCTCCCGAGTAAGTTCCAAAAACCGCAAGGAGCTCGTCGCTCGAGCGCACCCACGTCCAGTCAATTTCCACGTTCACCACGTCCACGAAGAGGCCACCGTCACTGAGGTCAGCCGCCCAACCCCGGGGTCGAGTGTTCCGGTCACCGGGGTTCTCGCGAAGTTTCGTAAGTTCCTGCACCCAGGGGACGTCCCTACTAAACCCATTCCATAGGACGTAGAGTTTTCCCTGGTCGCGTAGCACCCGAGCCATCTCTTCGGTGGCCTCGGGCTGCTCGAACCAATGCCACGCCGACGAGACCAGGACGACGTCAAACGACGCATCCGCCACGGGCAACTCTTCGGCCCGACCCGCCAGTGAGCGAACCGAGGGACTGCGACGTTCGAGCACCTCACGCATCTCGTGGTCGGGTTCGACGATCGTCATTGACGCGCCCAGGCCCAACAGGAACCTCGTCCACAGACCGGTGCCCGCGCCGACCTCGAGGACTTCGCGGCCCGTGAGATCACCGAAAAGTTCGGAAGCCTCAAGCGGCGGCGTTGGTCGGTATCGGTCGTAGAGTTCGGCGACCGCGCCGAACTTGAGACCACGCCCGTCGTAGGACACCTAGTGCTGACCCGTCCTCGTTCGTAACTCGCCGAGCAGGTCGTCAATCTTCACCCGCGTCTGCGAGGTCGTGTCGCGGTCGCGCACGGTGACGCTGTGGTCGTTGAGCGAATCGAAGTCCACCGTGACGCAAAACGGCGTGCCCACCTCGTCTTGGCGACGGTAGCGTCGGCCGATCGACTGCGTGACGTCGTAGTCGCACATGAAGTAAGGCTGTAGTTCTCCGAGAACTTTCTGTGAGACGCCCTCGAGCTCAGGCTTCTTCGATAGAGGCAACACCGCGACCTGGTAGGGAGCGAGTCGCCAGTCCAGACGAAGGACCGTTCGCACCTCGCCCTCGATCTCGTCTTCGCAGTAGGCCGCGAGCAGGAAAGCCATCATCGCACGCGTGGCGCCGGCGGCAGGTTCGATGACGTAAGGCGTGTAGTGCTCGTTCGTCGTCTGATCGAAGAACTCCAGTTTCACGCCTGACGCGTTCGAGTGCTGGGTCAGGTCGTAGTCACCCCGGTTGGCGACGCCCTCGAGTTCGTCGAAGCCCCACGGGAACTCGAACTCGACGTCGGTCGTACCCTTGGAGTAATGCGAGAGGTCCTCCCTAGCGTGCTCGTAGAGTCGAAGTTTCGCCGATGGTAGACCGAGCCCGATGTACCAGTCGTAGCGCTCCTTGATCCAGTACTGATGCCACGTGGGGGCGTCAGCGGGCGGTACGAAGTATTCCATCTCCATCTGCTCGAACTCGCGGGTGCGAAAGACGAAGTTCTGGGGCGTGATCTCGTTGCGAAATGACTTACCGATCTGGGCGATGCCGAACGGCGGTTTCTTGCGCGTCGCCGCGAGCACGTTATTGAAGTTGGTGAACATCCCCTGGGCCGTCTCGGGTCGCAGGTAGGCCGTGGCACCCTCGCCCTCGACCGGACCGGCCTGGGTCTTGAACATGAGATTGAACGCTCGCGCCTCGGTGAACTTCGTCGAACCACAGTTCGGACAGACGCCGTCGATCTTGTCCTCGCGCCAGCGTTCCTTGCACTGAAGACAGTCCACCAGTGGGTCGGTGAAGGTCTCGAGGTGGCCCGACGCCGCCCAGACCGCTGGCGGACCCAGGATTGCGGCGTCGATACCCACGATGTCACTTCGGCGCTGGACCATCGCGGTCCACCACGCTTGCTTTACGTTGCGCAGCATGTTCACGCCCAGCGGACCGTAGTCGTAGGTGGAGCGGAATCCGCCGTAGATCTCCGCGGACGGGAAGATGAAACCACGCCGCTTGGCGAGGTTGATGACTTTGTCGAGCAGGTTCGGGTCGTCCGGCGTTGCTGTTTCCATCCGTTCAGGCTACCGGACTAGTCACCGCTCCTCAGACGAACAATCACTTGATTCGCGAGCAGACGACCATTCTCCTTCAACGTGACCTGACCGTCGCGCACGCGCACCAGGTGCGCGATCTCTTCTAACGAGTCAAAGGCCTCGACGGGCACACCGCGACGGGTCCGTAGCGCTAACGAGTCGCGCTCGAACTGCTGGGTGCGCTCGTCAAGGAACTCCTCACCCCCGAGGGGACTCTGACCGCTCGACACGAGATCGACGTAGCGATCGGGCGTGCGCACGTTCCAGTACCGACGACCGTGTTGATGCGAATGCGCGGCCGATCCGAAGCCGACGTAGTCACCGTGGTCCCAGTAGACGTGATTGTGACGACACTCGTGTGCAGGTAGGGCCCAGTTAGAGATTTCCTCCCACTCATAGCCGTGGGCGTCGAGGGTAGCGCCCACGAGGTCGTAGGCGTCGGCGGTCTCGTCCTCGTCGGGATGGCGCGCGGGGTCGCGCCCGAGCGAGGTCGCGGGTTCGGGGGTGAGCGCGTAGCAACTGATGTGCGGTGGCGGATGCTCAAGAGTCAACAGGTCGTTGAGCGTTCTGGCGACGTCTTCGAGGCTTTCGGCGCGCGACCCCACGATCAGGTCCATGTTCCAGGTACGAAAGCCCGCTGCGTTCACCGCCTCGGAGACCTCGCGATGCGCCATGGTGCCGTGGCGGCGCCCGAGGTCGGCCAAGACCGCGGGCTGGGTCGACTGCACCCCGAAGCTCATCCTCGTCACACCACCGCGCCGATACGCGACGAGTCTCTCGAGCTGGGCGTCCTCGGGATTGCACTCGACGGTCACCTCGGCGTCGTCGCTACGCGGTATGGCGTCGAGGATGGCGAGCAGTTGGTCGGCGCCGAGTCGCGAGGGCGTGCCGCCACCGAAGAACACCGAGGTGGCCGTCGCCAATCCGTTGGCCTTGGCGAGTTCGATCTCGGTGATCACCGCCTGGACGTAGGCGTCCATGAGATAGTCGCGGTCGGCGTACGTGGCAAAGGCGCAGTAGTCACAACGATGCGCGCAGAACGGCACGTGTACGTAGACGCCGAAGTCGCTCACGGACCCACCGCCAACGACGCTCGAGCCTCGGCGAAGCGACGCAGCGCTTCGAGGCGCTCCTCGCTCGCGTCCACGATCGCGGCGGGGTAGTTCGACGTGAGCAGCGACGAACCGCCTGGTTCGAGACAGGCTGGCGCGGGCGTCGAACGTAGTTCGTCGACGTAGCGGTGCACGTAGGTCCCCTCGGGATCGAAACGCGTGGCCTGCAGTGTGGGGTTGAAGACCCGGTGGAAGGGTGCCGCGTCGGTGCCGGTCCCGGCCGCCCACTGCCATCCGTGCTGGTTCGACGCGAGGTCGGCGTCGACCAGACGCCACATGAACCACTTCGCGCCCCAGCGCCAGTCCAGGTGCAGGTGCTTGACGAGAAACGAGGCCGCCACCATCCGCACACGATTGTGCATCCACCCCTCTTCCAGGAGCTGGCGCATGCCCGCGTCGACCAGTGGATAACCGGTCTCTCCCCTGGCCCAGCAGTGAAACCGTTCGAGTGCCTCTGGTCCGTGGTCCACACGAAGCGCACGCATCGAGGGCTGGAACGTGCGTCGCGCCGACTCGGGATGGTGGAACAACACGTCGGCGTAGAACTCGCGCCAGCACAGCTCGTCGCGGAACTTCTCGTGCGAGGGCGTCGTACCCTCGAGTGCGCTCAGCACTTGACGAGGATGCAGTGCGCCAAAGCGCAGGAAGGGACTCAATCGGCTGGTCGCGTCGAGACCGGGTACTTCACGATCGTGCTCGTAGCCTTCTAGGTGCTCGGCGAAGTTCGACCACTGCGACCACGCCGCGTCCTCACCCGCCGCTGGTGGTCTCGACGCCGGCCCGTCGGGCAGTTCGCCAAAGTAGTCGGGTCGTTCGCGCATGCCGAGGTGCTCGAGTTCGTCCAGTGACCGTGAAGGAGCGCGAACCCATTCCACGCCCTCGGGCGCGTCCAGCGGCGCGGGGACGGCTTCTCGAAGCCAACCCCGTTTGAAGGCGCCAAAGACCAAGCAGCCCGAACCCGCCACGGTGCGCACCGTTCCTGGCGCCACGACGTAGGGCGAGTCGAGAAACGCGACCGAGACGCCCGCCGCGGCGAGGGTCGCCGCCACGCGCTCATCGCGCGCTCTTCCGCGTGGTCCGTAGTCCCCCGTCGCCACCACCGCGCGAGCGCCGCTCTCGCGCGCGAGTTCGAGCAACACCGCGGTGGGTTCGCCATGTCGCAGGACGAGCGAGCCCCCGAGTGACCCGTCCAGGGCTTGGAGGGTCCGGCGAAGATATGCCAATCGCGTGGGGCCCGCCGCCGAGCAGAACTCTTCATCGATCACGAAGAGTGCGAGCACCTTGGCCTTCGACGAGCGAACTGCCTCGACCAGCGCGGGATTGTCACGCAGGCGAAGGTCGCGACGAAACCAGAAAATCGTTGCTGTGCCTGACACGTTCACTCTCCGAGGGCACCTTACTGGTCAAGGTGCGTAGTTGAAAGCGGCGCACTCGAACGCGCCACCTTGAGCCGCTTGCCGAAGTGCTGCTCGATCGCTTCGTGGGCGATGGCCATCACCTCACCCTCACCCGCCAGTGAGGGTTCGCGCAGCACCGAGGCGAGGTCGCCGCCGAGGATCCGGCGCACGAGCGCCAAGGCTTCGCGCGAGATGGACCGGCCGCTTCGACAGTTGGCACAGAGCGTGCCGCCGACCTGGGCGTCGAAGGACACCAACGGTCCCTCGCTTCCACAGTTCACGCAACCATCGACCACGGGTTCGGATCCGTCGTGGGCGAGCAGTTTGAAGAAGAATGACGCGGGCACGAGGGTCGGGTCGAACTCTTCTTGATCGAGGGCCAAGAGCACCCGGACCACTAACTCGAAGATCCCCTCGTCCGCGACGTCATCAGAGGGGATGGCGTCCACGACCTCGACCACCGCGTAACCGGCGTTGATCCGTTGGTAGGACGAGCGCAACACTCCCAGTCGCTCCAGGTGACGTACGTGGCGCGCTATATAAATGTCGCCTCGACTCTTCACGAGGTCGATGTGCACGTACGACAGGGGCTCGAGTGCCGCACCCAGGCGACTCGTGGTCTTTCGAATCCCCTTGGCGAGGACGCGCACCTTGCCGTGCGCCCTCGTCCAGAGCACCACGATCCGATCGGCCTCACCGGACTTGTAGGTACGCAGCACCACCGCGTCGTCGTCGAACTCGTTCACCTCGACGGCCCGTCACGGTCCTTGAAGTGCTGCTTACGCGGTTCGACTCCCAGATAGCGGTTGAGTGCCACCCCGGCGGCGACGAGCACGGCGAGCACGAGAGGAATCAGCAGGGGTGCCACGAGACTCGAAGCGCCGTTGAGGGCGAGCACCCACAAGAAGACGTAAAGCGCAAGTCCGAGCACGACCGTGACGCGCGTGGCGATCAAGTGTCGACGCCGCCAAAACGTCGCTCACGACGCTGGTACTCCTTGACCGCGGCGAAGAGGTCCTCACGACGAAAGTCGGGCCAGAGCACGTCGGAAAAGATGAGTTCGGAATAGGCAATCTCCCACAGCAGGAAATTCGAAGTCCGAAACTCGCCCGAGGTACGGATCACGAGGTCGGGGTCGGCGAGTTCGGGGTGATAGAGACGCGCGCGAATCGCCTTCTCGTCAATCTTGGTCTCGGGCACCATGTCCTTCACGAGTCGACGCACTGCGTCGACGATCTCGGCTCGTCCGCCGTAGTTGAAGGCGATATTGAGCGTCATCACCTTGTTCTTCAATGTCAGGTCTTCGGCATCGTGCATGTCGCGCAAGACCCGCCGAGGGATCCGGCGGTCCTCTCGACCCGAGAAGGTTATCCGCACGCCCTGGTCGTGCAGGTCGTCACGATTTCGTTCCAGCAGACCCTGGTTGAAGTTCATCAGGTAGCGCACCTCGTCGATGGGCCGGCGCCAGTTCTCGGTTGAAAAGGCGTACACGGTGAGGACCTTCACCCCCAGGGCGATCGCGCCGTAGGTGACGTCGACGAGTGCCTTCTCGCCCGCGCCGTGGCCCTCGGTGCGAGCCAGTCCGCGACGCGCCGCCCAACGACCATTGCCGTCCATGACGATCGCGACGTGCGCGGGGATCGCGTCACGCAGGATCGAACGGGGAACGGGCACGGGACGAGGATCGGGCACCCATTAAATCTACTCCGGGGTCCGTAAAACCCCGACGAAGCCAACCTCTAAGGTTCTCGCGTGGAATCATTCGACCCCGACGAGGAAACGGTCTACGTCGAACCCGACGAGCACGCCGGCGTTCAGCTCGACCACGACGTCGTGGCGATCGACGTCGATCGCGCGCTCGCTCTCCTCGAAGTGATCACCGACGACCTGCCCGGGGGCGGAGAAGTACGCGAGGGTCAACGCGCGATGGTCCGCACGGTCGCCGAGGGCCTCTCGCGGCGCGAGCACCGCGTCATCGAGGCCGGTACCGGTGTCGGCAAGTCACTCGCCTACCTCGTACCCGCGGCGATGTCGGGACAGCGCGTCGTGATCGCGACGGCCACCAAGAACCTCCAGGACCAACTCGCCACCAAGGACGCCCCGACCGTCAGCGCGCACACCAAGTCCAGGGTCGCGGTGCTGAAGGGCAGGAACAACTACCTCTGTCGTAATCGCGCCCATGCGCAGCGTGGCGGACAGATGAGCTTTGACGACGGTAGCGAGGTCCCGCGCGGCGTCGCCGACCAGATGCGTCGGATTCTCGCCTGGTCCAACGAGACCACGAGCGGCGACCGCGACGAGCTCCCCTTCGAAGTCGACGCGCGCGCCTGGCGCGGGCTCTCGGTCACCCCCCAGGAGTGCCTCGGACGAGTCCAGTGCCCCCAGGGTCAGGCGTGCTTCGCCGAGCTCGCCAAGGACCGCGCCGCCGAGAGCCAACTGCTGATCGTCAACACCCACCTCTACGCAGCCCACCTCGCCTCGGGCTCGATGTTGCTGCCCGCGCACGAGTTCGTGGTCTTCGACGAGGCCCACGAGATCCTCAACATCTTCGCCACGCTGCTCGGCACGTCACTCAACGCCTCGCGGCTTCGCGCCCTTTCCAATGTCGCTCGTTCGATATTGGGCACCGAGTTCGCTGACTCGGCGCTGGAACTACTCAACTGCGCGGACCGGCTGGCGAGCGCACTGCAGAGCCAATACGACGCCGAACAGTTCACGGGTTTCGATGAGGACGTCCTGCGTGAGTTCACCCAGGCGAGCGGACTCGTGACGCGAATTGTCGAGGCGCTACGAGCACTTGAGGCGAACGGGCCCGACGCCGAGGCGAGAAAGATCCGCGCGCTCGGTCCCGCCATTCACCTGGCCAACGACATGGACCGGGTGGCCAGGATCCGCGACGGGGAGCTGCTCTTTCTCGCCAAGCGCGACCGCGAAGTCGATATCGAGGTCTCACTCGTCGACGTGGCGCCTCGACTCGCCGAGGATCTCTGGAGTCACGTCACGGCCGTCTTGACGAGCGCGACAATCCCCGACACGCTCGCGCGCGACCTCGGCCTCGAGGGCGTAACGATCGAACACGTCGACAGTCCCTTTGACTACCAGACCAATTCACTGCTCTACGTACCCCAGGACCTGCCCTCGCGCAACGACACCGGGGCCGAGGAAGCGATCATCGAGGAGTTGATCGAGCTCATTGGAGCCGCCGGAGGAAGAACGCTCGCCCTGTTCACGAATCGCGCGGTCATGAACCGCGTCGCCGAGGTGGTCGAGTCCCGCGTCGATACCCCCATCCTCGTGCAGGGTACGTTGTCGCGCCAGCGCATCATCGAACAGTTCCGCGACAGCGCCGAGGCGAGCCTGTTCGCGGTGACCAGTTTCTGGCAGGGAATCGACGTCCCGGGCCACTCGCTCAGTCTGGTGACCATCGACCGATTGCCCTTCGCGGTACCGAACGATCCACTCGCCGAGGCACGTCGATCTCGTTCCGAACGTCCCTTCTACGAAGTCGACCTGCCGCGCGCCGCGATGCTGCTCGCCCAGGGCGTCGGGAGACTCATCCGCACCAAGACCGACCGTGGCGTCGTCGCGGTGCTCGACACGCGACTCGCCGAGTCGAACTACCGTTCCTCACTCTTTCGAAAACTCCCGCCGATGAAGAGGACGCGCGACAAGGAACTCGTGCACGCGTTCTTGAAGGAACTGTACGACGCTCAGTAGCCGAAGCGGTCCAGGATCTCCTCGCGCCTCTGCCAGCCCGGCTCGACGCGAACCTTGAGTTCGAGGAAGCAACCCTCGGGTAGCTGACGACGCGCCGCGATGCCCACGTCCTTAAGGAGCTGGCCACCCTTGCCGATCACCATGCCCTTCTGACTCTCGCGCTCGACGAGTATCTCGACGGTAATGCGGGGCCACTCGAATTCTGAAACGCGAGTGTGGATCGAGTGGGGCAACTCCTGTTTGGTCTTGCGCACCAACTGCTCGCGCACGAGTTCGGCCACCCAGACCGCCTCGGGCACGTCCGAGACCTCGTCCTCGCCAAAGAGGAACGGCGACTCGGGCATCAGCGATCGCACGTAGCTGATCAACTCGTCGGTCCCTTCGCCGGTCTTGGCCGACACCGGAAAGTACTCGACACGACTCGCGGCGTCCTCGAGTCCCCGTTCGGCGGCGATCTCGGCGACGGCCTCGTGCGCGGCCATCAACTGGGCCGCGATCTCGTCGCGAGAGGTTCGGTCCATCTTGTTCACCACGACGCAGGGTCGCGGGCCTCGTGCGCTCTTCGCGTTCTCCAGCATCGTCGTGATGACGTTGCGGTCACCCGGGCCGATCGACTTTCCCGCCTCGACGATCGCGAGGATCACGTCGACGTCATCGGCGGCGGCGCGCGCGGTCTGGTTGAGTCGTCCCCCGAGGGAGGTCTTGGGTCGATGGATACCCGGCGTGTCGACGAAGATGACCTGGACACCCTCGTCGGTGAGGATGCCGCGCACCGCGGCACGAGTGGTGTTCGGACTCGCCGACGTGATCGAAACCTTGGTGCCCACGACCTGATTGAGCAAGGTCGACTTGCCCACGTTGGGCCGACCGATGATGGCGGCGAAACCGGCGCGCGTCACGACTGCTCGACGACTCGTTCGACGAGAACCTCTTCGACGCGACGCCCTTCCATGCGAAGCACCGTCAGGTGATAGTCAGGAGTCGAGACGACGTCCCCGACTTCGGGCACGCCGCCCGCGAGGTCGAGGACCAGTCCCCCCACGGTGTCCCAACCGTCCTTGGGTAACGAGAGCTCGTACTCCTCGTTCGCGTCATCAATATTGAGCCGCCCGCTCAGGGTGAGACCCGCGTCGGGATTCTGCTGCTCCTCGTCGATCTTGGGATCGGATTCATCGGTGATCTCGCCTACCAATTCCTCGAGGACGTCCTCGAGGGTCACCAGACCGGCGGTCCCGCCGTATTCATCGATCACGATGAACAGATGGCTCTTGCCCTTGCGGACCTCGCTGAGCAGTGACGCCACCCGTTTGGTCTCGGGCACGAATCGAGGTTCTCCCATGTGGTCGCGCACCAACGCCGAGCCCCGGCCATCAGCGTACAGACCCGCGAGGTGACGAAGATTGACGATGCCCACGACGTCGTCGACTCCCTCGCCGAGCACGGGTATGCGCGAGCGACCCGTCGCGACCGCCAGATCAAGCGCCTCACGAACCGTCGCGGTGTCGCCAATGTCGACCATGTCGATGCGCGGCACCATCACTTCGCGCACGATCGTGTCACCGAACTCGATCACCGAGTGGATGAAGTTACGCTCCGAGGACTCGATCGCTTTGTCCTCCTGGGCGACGTCGGCCATCGCGAGCACCTCGGACTCAGTCATCTTCTGAGTCTGCCCCTCGAGACCGAGCAGGCGAATCACGCCTTGGGCGACACCGAGTAGCAACCAGGACAGCCACTTGATGGGCCAGAACTTGAGCAGCGTGCTCACGACGGGGGCGGTGATCAGCGCGGCGTTGTCGGGGTGCTGGACGGCGTAGTTCTTCGGTATCGCTTCGAAGAAGACAAAGATCACCACCACTTCGCCGACGATGCCGATGAACAGCCCGGCCGCGCCGAAGAGCCGGTCGGTGAGCACGCCCACCATCGTCGCCGACACCAACTGGCAGATGAGCACGAGCAGCAGGAGCGGGTTGAGGAATTTCTGCGGGGTCTCGGTTAGCAGCGCCAAGGCGCGGGCCCCGCGACGGTGCTGCTCTTGTAACGACCTCGCCCGGGACTTGTTCATCCGAACGAGCGAGGTCTCGGCGAGGGCAAAGAATCCCGACAGCACCAGCAGCACCAGCACGGTGAGCGAAAGGTACGTGTCGCTCGCACTCCAGGCGGCGCCGATCACGTCGCCCTCGCTCGGTAGTGGCGTGCGAGCAGTTCTCGCTCGCGCGCCTCCATGCGCTCAGCCTCCTCGTCGTCGGCGTGGTCCCAGCCCAGCAGATGCAGTACGCCGTGCACGACGAGTAGAGCAATCTCGTCGTCGAAGCTGCACTCGTGTTCAACGGCGTTGCGCGCCGCGACTGACGGGCAGATGACGATGTCGCCAATGAGCGTGGGTATTTCCGGCGCGGGTGGCTCGCCAGGCCCCGAGCCACCAGCGTCCGGTACCCGACCCGTCGGGTCGGGCTCGCCCTCGATGGGAAAGCTCAAGACGTCCGTCGGACCCTCATTGCCCATGAACTGTTGATTGAGTGAGGCGATCGTGATCTCGTCGGCGAAGATCAACGACACCTCGCACAGCCCTCGCACCCCTTCGTCGACCAGCGCGCCGTTGGCGAGCGCGACCCAACGTTCGAGGTCGATTGGGAACTGGTGCTGCTCGTCAGCAGCGTAGATGTCGATGCTCATGACTGTTGTTCGTACGCCGCCACGATGTCGGCCACGATGCGGTGGCGCACGACGTCCTTCGCACCCAGGTGCACGAAGCTGATGCCGTCGACGTTCCAGAGGATCTTCTCGATGTTGAGCAGGCCGCTGTGCTTGCCGTTGAGGTCGACCTGGGTGACGTCGCCGGTGACGACGGCCTTGGAGTTAAAGCCAATGCGCGTGAGGAACATCTTCATCTGCTCGGGCGTCGTGTTCTGGGCCTCGTCGAGGATGATGAACGAGTCGTTCAGGGTCCGGCCGCGCATGAACGCGAGGGGCGCCACCTCGATGGTCCCGTTCGCGATGAGCCGTTGGGCTCCGTCGGGTCCCACCATGTCAAAGAGGGCGTCGTAGAGCGGTCGCAGGTATGGATCGACCTTGGCCATGAGGTCCCCGGGCAGGAAGCCCAGATGCTCGCCCGCTTCGACGGCGGGTCGGGTGAGCACGATGCGCTGGACTTGACGACGGTGCAGCGCCTGGACCGCGGCCGCGACGGCGAGGTAGCTTTTGCCCGTGCCGGCGGGGCCGATGCCAAAGGTGATGGTCGAGGCGTCGATGGCATCGGTGTAGCGCTTCTGTCCCGCGGTCGAGGGCCGGATGGCCTTGCCCTTGGCGCCACGCACCACTTCGTGGCGCAGCACCTCGCTCGGGCGCAAGTCGTCGGCGACCATGTCGATCGTGCGTTCGATCTTGGACGGGTCGAGCGTCTGGCCGCTCTCGAGCACCAACACGAGTTCGTCAAAGAGCCGCAGGACCTTGGCCGCGTCGGGTCCGGCGACTGAGATCTGGTTGCCCTGGACGCGGATCTTGGAATCGGGAAACGAGCGCTCCACCACCCGCAAGTGCTCGTCACGTGGACCGAGCAGTCCCGACATCAGATGGGTGTTGGGCACGAACGTCGTCACCGTTAAAGCCTCGGGAGCCGAGGCGTCAAAGGTCATCCGGGGGGCCAACCCATTCGCCTTCCACCCAGCACGTGCAGGTGCAGGTGCGGGACGGTCATGTTGCCATCGACCCCGACGTTCATCACCAGTCGATAGCCGCTCTCACGAATTCCCTTGAGCGCGGTGACGCGTTGGGCGAGTAGTACCAGGTCGTCGACCACGCCGCCGTGACTGTCGGCGATGTGATCGGCACTGGTGATGTGTTCCTTGGGGATCACCAGCACGTGCACCGGCGCCTGGGGCTCAATGTCGTCGAACGCGTACGCGGTGTCGCTCTCGAGAACGACCTTCGAGGGGATCTCACCGGCGACGATCTTGCAAAACAGGCAATCACTCATGTAGTGCTCTCATCATTACCCATTTACGCCCGGTCCAAGGGAAAATCCCCACTCACCAGCGCCAAAGGCCAGGAGAGAAGCGGCGACGACCCCGGCGGTTTCGGCGCGCAACACGGTGGGTCCGAGGCTCAGTCGGCGCCGACTCGTGGACCATTCCTCGGGCCCCCATCCCCCTTCGGGTCCGATGGCGACCGCCCGCGCGCCGCGCCAATCGGGTTCTCCGTCAAAGTCCGCGACCGCTACGTCCTCGGGCACGTCTCGCACGCGCACCGGCTCGGCGACGTCGACCCGGTAGGTCCGTCGACTCTGGGCGCCACTCTCGCGCGCGATGCGCCGCCAGCGGTGGACGATTTTCTCGCGCGTCTCACCTTTGAACTTGACGACCAGGTGTTCACAGACGAGCGGCACGATTCGACTGATCCCCAGTTCGGTCGCCTTAGCGACCACCCATTCACTGCGGTCGCCCTTGAGCGGGGCCAGGTAGAGGGTCGTCGCGGCGGGCTTCGAATCGAGTAACACGGGGCTCACCCGGTTCAACCCGTGCTCGAGCACCTGGCACAGCGCCCACGAACCCTGGTCGTCGGTCACGACGACTTCTTCGCCGACCTTAGCGCGCAACACGTTTCGCAGGTGGTGCTCGTCGGTCGCGACGAGCACCGGCGCCTCGACGTCACCCACGCTGAACTGAGCCAGGGCCGCCACGCGGCGTGGCCATTCGAGTTGACTCACCGTTTGGCACCGCGCTTGCGCGAGAACAGTCCCCCGGTCTCCTCGTTAACGCTTTCGCCGCGATGCTCGGCCAACTGACGAAGCAGATCGCGCGACGTGTCATCGAGTTCGGTCGGCACGTCGACGACTAGGTGCACGAAAAGGTCACCGCGACCACGACCGTGCAGGTGCTCGACGCCTTCGTGCTTGATGCGCTGGACCGTTCCGTTCGCGCTGCCCGGTGCCACGTCGACGGTCGTCGTCGCGCGCAGCGTCGGCACCTCGATGCTCGCGCCCAGTGCAGCCTGAGCGAACGAGACGTGCGCCTCGTGGTGCAGGTCGTCACCGTGACGCTCGAAACGTGGGTCGGGTTCGACGTGCAAGTGCACGAAGAGCCGACCATTCGCCCCGCCGCGTACGCCCGCGGGGCCTCGGTCGGCCAGGCGCATCGTCGAGCCATCCTCGACGCCCGCGGGGATTTGGATCGTGAGGGTGGATGACCCGCTCTTTCGTCCTTCGCCACGGCACTCGGCACACGGTGACTCGATGCGCGAACCCAAGCCGTTGCACCTCGAACACGGCATGGACGTGACCATCTGACCGAGGATCGAGTTACGAACCCGTCGCACCTCGCCCAGTCCGGCGCACTCGACACAGGTCACCGGCGACGTGCCGGGCGCACAGCCCGAACCGTCACACGTCGCGCAGCGCTGGGCGAGGGTGACGTTGATCTCGTGGGTGGCCCCGAAGGCCGCTTCGTCCAGGGTGATGTTGACCGACAGTTCGGCGTCGGGTCCGGGCTGGGGGCCGCGCCGCTGCGAAGGGCGCTGACCCATGCCGCCGAAGAACATGTCGAAGATGTCCTGGACCGAGCCCGCGCCAAAGGGGTTGCCCGCGCCGACGTCCGAGCCGAAGCGGTCGTAGTTGGCGCGCCGTTCTGGGTCCGACAGGATCTCGTAGGCCTGGCTCACCTCTTTGAAGCGCGTCTCGGCCGCCGGATCGCCGGGATTGGCGTCGGGGTGGTACTGGCGCGCGAGTCGCCGGTAGGACTTCTTCAAGTCCTCGGGTGACACGCTCGCGTCGACCTCGAGGACTTCGTAGAGATCGGGATTAGCCAAGGGCTTCCTCCCCGTCCAGGTGCCGCGTGAGTTGCTGGGAGACCATCGAGGCCGCCGCCAGCGCCTCGGGGTACTTCATGCGCGTGGGTCCGAGCAGGCCGACCGCGCCGGCCGGCTCGCCGTCGATCGTCACCGGCGCCACGATGACCGCACACGAGGACAGCGCTTCGAAACCGTGCTCGGACCCAATGGCGACCGAGAGTCCCTGGTCGAGGATGTCCTGGATGAGGGTGACGACGAGTAGTTCTTGTTCGAGGATGCTCAAGACGGTGCGCACGGTCTCGACGCCGTCGAACACCTCGGCGACTCGTGAGGAGCCCCCGATGAAGACCTGTTCGCCGTCCATGGTGGGTGCCTGGGCGTGCAGGACACTCACCGCGTCGCGCACGAGCGTGGCGACGTTGTCGGTGCGCGAGGGCACCTGCACCCGGTGCTCGAGGGTCGTGGTGAGCAGCAGCGCGTTCAATTGACGCGATGCTTCGGTGACGTCCTCGAAGCTCGCGTCAAACCCGCTCATGATCGAGTGCTTGATCACCGCGCCGTCGGAGAACACGGCGACCAGTACCTGATGGCGCGCGTCCAGGCTCACCAGTTGCACGCTCAGGATCGACGCGTGACTATGGCCCGCGCCGACGACCACTGAGGTGTAGTTCGTCAGTCGACTGAGCAGCGAGGACGTCTGTTGCAGAACGTCTTCAACCTCGCCGCGTACGTTGGCGAAGAAGTCCTGGATCTGGTGTTGTTGGGCGCTGTTCATGACACCCGACTTCAGGTGGTCAACGAAGTAGCGGTAGCCCTTGTCGGTGGGCACACGCCCGGCCGAGGTGTGGGGTTGGGCCAGGTAGCCCTCACGCTCGAGGGCGACCATCTCGGAGCGCACCGTGGCGGGCGAGACGTCGAGGTCGGCGCTGTGGGCGACCGACGAGGAGCCGACGGGCTGAGCGGTGTCGATGTGCTCGGCGACGACCGCCTCGAGGATCGTGGCCTTGCGCGCGTCGAGGGCGGTCGGGCTCGTACTGGTCGTCACGGGGCGTCGGGCCAAGGTTCCTCCTTTCTAGCAGTCGATTCTACCGAGTGCTAACCGCGATCCGTACTGAGGATCGCTGTCTAGGGTGAGCACGTGAGCGACGCCTTTGACCCCGCGGTCTACTACCGACTCTCGCTCTCGCCCGAGGACCGCGAACGACTGCCCTATTACTCGGCGCTCGTGGACGCCCTCGCCGATTCTCCCGTCGCCTGCCAGCTCTTGGGCGAGGCGCGGCCCGAGCAACGAAATCCGATGCTCGTGCTCGCGGCACTGCACTACCACGCACTGACGGGCGACCGAGAACTGGCCCCGCTCTACGCCGACTTGGCGAAACGAACACCCGCGGCGTTCGCCTCCTTAGTACGCACCGCACTCGAGCGTCGACCCGGTCTCGTGCGCGATGAATTGCACCGCTCGACCCAGACCAACGAGCCCGGGCGCAGCGCCGTGCTCGCGACCGTACTGGCCGAACTGAACGAACGTGGGATCACCGACGTGCACCTCATCGACGTGGGCACGTCGATGGGTCTCAACCTCTACCCAGACTTCTATCGGATCAACGACGACGACGACGGCGTGGTCTTGACGACCGAGTACCTCGACTCGAGTGGCACGTCCTCACCCTTGGCGCGTATCCACCAGCGCATCGGGATCGATCTGCATCCCCTCGACCCCGCGAGCGCTGACGACGTCCTGTGGCTGAAGGCTTGCCTGTGGCCCGAGCAACCAGAGCGGGCGGCGCGTCTGGACGAAGTGCTCGTGCAGATGGTGCACTGGCCACCCGCGACGAGACTTCGCGGATCGGCGCTCGAGCGCATCGACGAGGCGCTCGACCTGTGCACGTCCGACGCGCGGCCGGTGATCTTCCATTCGTGGGTGGCCGCGTACTTCTCGCCCGACGAACAAGTACGGTGGCGCGAGAAGATCATGAACCACGTGCGCAGCCGCGCGCTGTGGATCTACCTCGAACATCCCTGGGCCGTGAAGGGTCTCCAGCCGCCCGCCCCCTCGACCAAGCCGCCCAGGGTCGGGGCCACGCAGATCGTCGTGTGCGAAGTCGGCGTCGACCCCGCCCACTGGGGTTGGGCCCACCCTCACGGGCGCTGGGTTTCCCTCTCGCCACCACCCCGACGGGGCGTCTGACTCGTACAGTGCTTGCATGGTCATCGTCGCTCCACCACGCACCGAACCCGCGTTCAACGGACCCGAGAAGACCCAACTCGAAGCCTGGCTCGACTACCACCGCGCCACGCTGCTGCTCAAGTGCTCGGGACTTAGCTTCGAGCAACTCGCCACCGCCGCCGTGCCCCCCTCGACGCTGACGCTACTCGGACTGCTTCGGCACATGACCATCGTCGAGCAGTACTGGTTCCACAAGATCTTCGCCGACCAAGAAGTGGTGCCCGCCTACGACGCACCCGACGACCCCGACGTAGAGTTCAACGACCTCCAGAGCGCCACTATCGAGGAGGTGGAGCGAGACTTCCTCGACGCGTGCGAGAGGTCGCGCGTCATTGTGAGTAACGCCGACCTCTCCTCGCTCGCTCGTGCGGCCCAACCCTCAACACCGATTGACCTGCGGTGGATCTGCGTGCACATGATCGAGGAGTACGCGCGTCACAACGGACACGCGGATCTGCTGCGCGAACGCATCGACGGCGCCACGGGCGACTGACTCACCGTTGGCGCCCCACGGCGAGCGACGGTAGGTTCGAGACGTGCAAGAGCCCGATCGACACGAACCGCCCCACGCCGGCAGTGAGCGAGAGCTGCTCGAGACCTTCCTCGACTACTACCGCGGGACACTGCTCGTCAAGTGCGCCGGACTGAACGAAGAGCAGCTGCGCGCTCGCGCTTGCGAACCTTCGACCCTGACGTTGCTCGGACTCGTGCGACACATGACCAACGTCGAACAGAACTGGTTCCAGCGGATATTCTTGGGGCTCGAGGTGGACTTCGTCTACCACGGCCAGCGCGACCGCGACCGCGAGTTCAACGATCTCGAGGGCGCCACGAGTGACCAGGTCGAGCGTGACTTCCTGGCGGTCTGCGAACAATCTCGAGCGATCGGTGAGGCCCACGACCTCGACGAGTTCGAACGACGCTCGAACGACGAGTGGCGGGTCAATCTACGCTGGATCTACGTGCACCTTATCGAGGAGTACGCGCGCCACTGCGGACACGCCGACCTGCTGCGCGAAAGCATCGACGGCGCCACGGGCGACTAGGTCAGTCCTCGAGCTTCAGCGCGGCGACGAACGCCTCCTGGGGCACTTCGACGCGGCCGAGGTTCTTCATGCGCTTCTTGCCCTCCTTTTGCTTCTCGAGCAACTTGCGCTTGCGCGTGATGTCGCCCCCGTAGCACTTGGCGAGGACGTCCTTTCGCCGGGCCTTGACGGTCTCACGCGCGATGACTCTCCCGCCCACGGCCGCCTGGATTGGCACGTCGAACATCTGGCGCGGAATGAGCTCCTTCAGCCGTTCGGCCATCCGGCGTCCGTAGAAGTCCGCGTTCGAGCGGTGCACGATGGTGGAGAAAGCGTCGACGGGTTCGTGATTGATGAGCAGGTCCACGCGCACGAGGTTCGAGGTGATGTAGCCGCTCTGCTCGTAGTCGAGGCTCGCGTAACCCTTCGTGCGGCTCTTCAGCGCGTCAAAGAAGTCGATCACGACCTCGGCGAGGGGAATCGTGTAACGCAGTTCGACCCGCTCGGTGGACAAGTACTCCATCTTGATCATCTCGCCGCGACGGGTCTGACAGAGGTCCATGACCGTGCCCAGGTACTCAGCGGGGGTCAGGATCGAGATGTGCAACATCGGTTCGTCGATGTGGTCCAGTCGGCTCGGGTCGGGCAGGTCGGTCGGATTGTCGATCTTCACTTCGGTGCCGTCGGTCAGGTAGGCGCGGTACACGACCGACGGCGCGGTCGCGATGATGTCCAGGTTGAACTCGCGCTCCAGGCGCTCTCGCACGATCTCCATGTGCAAGAGCCCGAGGAAACCGCAGCGGAACCCGAAGCCCAGCGCGTGACTCGACTCGGGCTCGTAGGTGATCGAGGCGTCGTTGAGCTTCAACTTGTCGAGCGAATCGCGCAAGTCGGGCAGGTCGTCGCCGTCAATGGGATAGATCCCGCAGAACACCATGGGTTTGGGGTCCAGGTATCCCTCGAGCGCGTGCGCGGCCGGTCGTTGCGCCTCGGTGATGGTCTCACCCGAGCGTGCACCACCGACGTCCTTGATGCCCGCCACGATGAAACCGACCTCGCCGGGACCGAGTTGTTTCACGCTGATCATGTCGGGGGTGCGGATGCCGATCTCTTCGATGTCGTGGTTCTCGCCCGCCTGCATCATGCGGATCTTCGCGTGCTCGTGCAACGTTCCCTCTTTGACGCGGATCGAGCTGATGACGCCGCGGTACTGGTCGTAGTAGGAGTCGAAGATCAGCGCCCGCAGCGGCGCGTGGGGATCACCCGTGGGTGCGGGGATGCGCTCGATCACCGCCGCGAGCAGTTCGGGGATACCTTCGCCGGTCTTCGCCGAGATGGACAGGACCTCACTCGCGGCCAGCCCGAGCACGCGTTCGAGTTCCTCCTTGCAGCGCTCGGGGTCGGCCGCGGGCAGGTCGATCTTGTTCAGCACCGCCACGATCTCGAGGTTGTGCTCGATCGCCTGGTAACAGTTCGCCAGGGTCTGGGCCTGGATGCCCTGGCTCGCGTCCACGAGTAGCAGTGCCCCCTCGCAGGCCGCCAACGAACGCGAGACCTCGTAGCCGAAGTCCACGTGCCCGGGCGTGTCGATCAACTGCAAGATGTAGCCCGCGTATTCGACGCGCACGTTCTGGGCCTTGATGGTGATGCCGCGCTCGCGCTCGATGTCCATGGAGTCGAGGTACTGGGCGCGCATCAGACGCGGGTCCACGGCACCGGTGATCTCGAGGATCCGGTCCGACAGCGTCGACTTGCCGTGATCGACGTGCGAAATGATGGAAAAATTCCGAATTTTCGCCGGTTCGACGCTGAGAGAAGGAGTAGCCACGGTGTAGAAAGGCTACCTGCCGTCGACGACGCCTCGACGAAGTGCAGGGCGTTTGGCCACGCCTGCTAGCCTTATTCAGCCCGCGGAGCGTTTCCGCGACAAATCTCGAGGTCTTTCGTGGCAAACATCAAGAGCCAGATCAAGCGTAATAAGCAGAGCGCCGCCGCGCGCGAGCGCAACAAGGCGGTCAAGTCCGAAGTGCGCACCCGCACCAAGAACGCGGTGGCCGCCGTCGGCACCGAGGACGAAGAGACGACCCTTCGCGCCGCGATCAAACGAATCGACAAGGCCGCCGCCAAGGGCGTCATCCACAAGAACCAGGCCGCCAACAAGAAGAGCGGGCTCATGCACCGCATCGCCTCGTTGCGCAACGAAGCCTAGGAGAGTTCCATCGCCCGACTCTCGGGCAGACGCACCAGTAGCACTAGCGCTGGCAACAAGGGCAGGAACGTCACCAACGCCGCGACTCGCAGTCCCGTCGCGCTCGAGGTGTGCACGGCGTCACCCACCCAGCCGAAGAGCCCGAGACCCCCGATCGCTCCGAGTACGCCCGCCACGGTGATCCAGCCCGCCGCGGTCGCGCGGAACCGGTGCGCGAAGATCTCGGTGCTGACCGCGGTCACCGCCGGTGAGAGCAGTCCGCCCGCACCGACGCCCAGGATGTAGCCCACGATGAACGGCGTCTTTCCCCCGCCGTAGGCGAGCGTGGAGGCGAGCGCGGTCGCCACGACGCCGATCACCACCGTCCATCGTCGCCCGAGCGTGCGCGAAAAACGTCGACTCCCGATCAGTCCGATCAACCCGGCGACACCACTGACGACGACGACCTCGGACACGCTCGAGGGGCGCATCTTGAGGATGCCTTCGGCGTAGACGAACGTGAAGCCGCCGGCGGGACCGGTGATGACGCCAATGAGAAAAGAAAGCGAGCACACGATGGCCAGGCGCGAGCGGGCTTCGCGCGCCACGACGCCCAGGTGCGCCAGGGGCGTCTCACCGGGCTGCTTGGCCGGTTCAGGAATCGAGCGCAGCAACGGAACCACGAGCACAATGGGAACCAGGGCACTAGCGAACAACCAGCGAAACGAGTCGGGCCCACGTATGACGCCGTGCACCACCGCCGACAGTCCCGAGCCGATCCCGAGTCCCGCGGTCATAATGGCGATGCGTTGGATGCGAAGTTTGACGCTCGCCAACTCGACGGTGATGATCTGCACGAGGGTGTTGGCGACCGAGAGCAACGGTCGCGCCAACGCGAAGCAGAGCACGAAGATCCAATAACTCGCGCTGAGTGAGGCGAGCGCCGTGATGAGCAGGCCCCACAAGAGTGTGACGCGCAGTACTCGGGTACGACCCCAACGGTCGGCGAGCGACGCGAGGGGCAGGGCGGCCAGGGAAGAGAGCCGGTAAGCGGCGAGGCCCAGTCCGAGCGCGGATCCAGAAAGTCCGACGACACTTTGGATCGTGTTGGACTGGGTGAAGTGACCGAAATGGCGAGCCACGTCGTTGAGCGACGTGGTCGCACCGAACTCGGCGAAACCAGCGCCGAGCGTGGCGAAGAACAGTATCCACATCACGCGGTGCGCGCTTGGTGTTGGCGCGGCGAGGTCCTTAACCACGGGTCAACTCTCGTCGTCCATCGGCGCACGGCCCGAGGCCTCGTACACGTGAGCGTCGCATGGCGTCAGAGTCGTTCGACGATCTGGTGCAGTGTCGCCGTCACGTCTTCGTAGTTCTCGTTGCGGTCAAAACTGATCGGTTTGCCGATTCGCACGACGACACAACTGTGCTTCTTGGGCCATTTCGAATGCAGCGGTACCGTGCCGGTGAGTCCTATGGTCTTGACCGGCACGACGGGCACCCCGAGGTTCACCGCCAAGAGCCCGATCCCGGTCTTGAAGTCCCGTAACTCTCCCGAATTGTCGATTCGGCCCTCGGGAGCGATCAAGACGTTCCATCCCCGGTCGATCATCGATCCCACGTTTTCGAGACTCGCCAAATACGGCTCACTGCGCGCGAAACTGAAGCCGGCGAAACACAAGCGGATGATGAACGCCAGGAGACGATGATCGATCAGCACGTCGTCGCCGGCCGCCACGGCGAGTCGCCGACGGATCTCTCGGGGTAGCGCTCGGTACACCACGGGTCCATCGAAGTCGTCGCTGTGATTGAAGATAAACAGCGCCGGTCCCGCGAGCGCCGACAGATGTTGTCTTCCTTCTACATCGGTGCGCACCCACACGCGAACCAGGTTGTCCACGAGCCCCTCGCGCAGCGCCGTGCCGAATAAGCGCACCAGACGCCAGTACGGCCAGCGCGGTACTGGTCGAATCGCCTCGCCCGCGTCGCTCGAATTCGCCAAACCCCGCAGTTCGCCCACGGTCGTCTCGGGCGTCACTGCTTCATCGGAGATCGTGACGCCGAGCTGTTCTTCGAGCAAGGAGACCACGACCAGACGGCGCAACGAATCGAGACCCAGGTCGTCGAGGCGGTCACCGTCGCGCACCACCGCGTTCGCGTCGTCGAGGCCTAGGCGGATGATGTGCGTCACCTGGTCCTCACCGCCCACGGCGGGTTGTTCGTCAACGGTCGTGGACTCGACTTCGTTGACCCAGTCCTCGACCTGGCGACGGTCAATCTTCAAGAGTCGAGTTCTGGGAAAATCATCATCGGGCCAGCGGCGCCACGAATCGATGTGCTGGAAGGCTTCGAGTTTCGCGTTTACGCGAGCTACGGCCCCAGCCACCTCGTCGTCGGAGTGGGCCCCGGCGACGACCGCGACGACCGTTTCTTCCTTGTCACCTCGTTCACCGACCACGCAGACCGAGGCCAGTAGTGGCTCGCTCGCCGCTATCAGTTCCACGTCCTCGGGAAACACCTTGAGGCCGCTGCTGCGCACGATGACGAACTTCAGCCGTCCCCGGATGTGCAGCCAATCGTCCTCGATCGCACCCACGTCACCGGTGCGAAACCAGCCGTCATCGGTGAAGGCGGCCTTGGTGGCGGCCTCGTTCTGCCAGTAGCCAGAAAAGACGCTGGGCCCCTTGGCTTGGATCTCCGCATCGGCGCCAATGCGAAGTTCGACGTTGACGAGGGCCCGGCCGGGCGAGTCGAGTCGCCGGTCCTCGATTCCGTTACACGTAAGTATCGGCGACGTCTCGGTGAGGCCGTAACCCTGGACCAGACGGACACCGAAGCGTTCCCACGCGGTTCCCACCTCGACCGGTATCGGTGCGCCGCCGGTGACGACGAGGCGAAGGTGTCCCCCTAACTGTGAGTGCACCTGAAAAAAGAGATAGCGACGAAGTCCAAAGGGGAGGTGGTCCGCGAGACTCGACAGCACCGCAAAGATCTTGGTCTTGCCCTGTTCTTCGACCGCTTGGTCGATGCGCTCGAGCATGATCGTGAGCAACTGCGGAATCGCGAGGAGGGTGTTTATCTCGTAGTCGTTCAGCGCCTCCACGATGGCTCTCGGGGTGACCCGGGGTACGTAGAAGATGCCGGCGCCGCACGAGAGCGAGGCCAGGCTCGCGGACATCTCGTACATGTGCGAGAGCGGCAGCACGGAAAGAAACCGCCAGTCTTCGCCCACGTGGATGCGTTCGAGAATCCCGTCAATGTTGGAAAGGATGTTGTCGTGAGTGAGGACCACACCCTTGGGATTGGCGGTCGTACCTGAGGTGAAAACGATGACCGCTGGCGTCGAGGGCTCGAGGACGGCGTCGGGTGTTCGCGGTAACTGTGTCGAGGCCACGTCCTCAAGTTCATCTAAGAAGTGCGTCTCGTATCCAACGTCCGCTAGGCGCAGGTTCCGACTGACGAACAGCACTTTAGGCGAGGTCTCTTTGGCGCAGCGTCGTACGCGGTCCTCGGAGCTCGCCGCGTCCACCGGCACGAGAATGGCGCCCAGTAACAAGGTACCCAAGAGAACTTCCATCCACGCGGGTCCGTTCGGCGCCACGACCATGACGCGGTCGCCGCGTTCGACGCCCAGCGACCGAAGATGGTTCGCCGCCCGATTCGCCGCGTCACGTAGTTGACGATGCGTCAGGCGCTGCACCTTGAGAAAATCTCGACTCGTGAGCGCAAGGTTGTCACCGAAGCGACCGAGGTTCTCGACGTACTCTCGGAACGTGCGAGCACTCACCGGGTCGTCCACCGTGTCGTCTCGAAAGTCAAGGCCACTTGCACCACGACCTCCTTACCACCGACCAGACGCTCTAGCGAGTGCCATTCATCCTAGGACGAGGTCCTCATCGGCCGCGGGCGCCCTGGGTCAAGCGCGCGAGTCGAGCGACCAGCACCTCGATCACGGTGAGCTCAGTCACGTCCATATCGGTATTGAGATCCTTGCCGCCGTAACTGACGCCCCCCTTGAGATCGACATCCGCTTTGGCGATCATGTGGACCGCCGCGCTGATCCGTTCACTCCCGAGGCGTTGGGCGGTCCGCAAGGCCTTTCCCGCCGGATAGCGATTGATGCCCAGCAGCGCGGCGGCGTCGTCGTCCCCGCGAGCGCCACTGCCTTCGAGGCGGGCCATGCGCAAGTAATGCCGTTGCAGAATATTGACGATCTGCAAACCCGCGCGAGACTTGGAATCGAGCATCCGTCGCGCGACCACGATGGCTTTGGTCGCGTTCCCGCCGTCAATGGCGTCGGTGAGATCCCATTCGGGCACGTCGCCGGCGTCGCCCAGATACGGCTCGACGTTGGCGAACGTGAGCGGCGCCGTGCCGTAGATCGACCTCAGGGTGCGCGCCAGCGAATCGACGCGCGCGAGGTCGTCGCCCACCTGACTCGCGACGCGCTCGGCCAGCTGGCGGTCAATGCTCACCTGGTACTCGCCCAACTTGGATTCGACGTAGGCCACGCGGTCCTGGGCGCGCGAACTGACGTTGACCTCGACCACTTCGTTCGACGCCTTTACCAACTTGTTGGCCTTGGTCCCCACGACCCCGAGCACCAGCACGATTCCTGGCGCCGGATTCGCCAACCACGTCACCAGCTGGCCCACCTCGTCGGCGAGCAGCGACTGCGCGTCGCGCACCACCACGACGCGTCGCTCGACCAGGAACGGCGGCGTGTTGAGCGCCTCGAGGACGCGGGCCGCCACCGACTCACTCGACGAGGACGCCACGTCCTTGGCGGTGAAGTCCTCGAGGGCGAACGAGGGATCGAGCGCACCGAGCGCACCGGCGACCACGTTGCGCACGGCGTCGTAGACCATCGTGGCGTCCGTACCCACCACGGCGATCGACGAGCTCGTCACGCGACCTGCTCGAGCACTCGAGCCAGCGCGTCTCTCACCCGAACTGTTCCGCGCACGTCATGCACCCGCACGATACGACAACCCGCCGCGACGCCCAGCGCCGCCGCCGCGAGCGAGGGCTCGCGGCGTTGGGTGACTTCGAGATCAAACATCACTCCGAGAAAGGTCTTGTTCGACGCCGACAGCAGCAGCGGCGAACCGAGAGCGGCCAGCTGGGCTGAATCACGCAGCAACTGCAGTGACTGGCCGGCCGTCTTGCCGAGGTCCAGCCCCGCGTCCAAGACCACGCGGTCAGCGCTCATCCCCGCCGCCAGCGCGCGCTCGCGGCGATCGACGAGGAATTCGCTCACCGTTCGTGTCACGTCGTCGTAGTGAGGGTTGGGATCGGCGACCCGTGGACGCAGGCGTATATGCGTCGCGACGACCGAAGCCTTGGACCGAGCGGCGACCGAAAGATAGTCCGGGTCGGCGAAGCCGCTGATGTCATTGCCCAGGACCGCACCCTCGGCGAAACAGGCTTGGGCGACTGACGCGCGCCAGGTGTCGATGCTGAGAGGGATTTCGAAGCGCTTCTTCAGTTCGGCCACGACACCTACGACCCGATCGAGTTCTTCCGCCTCGTTCACGTCGTCACCGGGACCGGCCTTCACGCCACCGACGTCGAGAATGTCCGCGCCGTGGGACACGAGTTCCTCGGCCCGGGCGAAAAAGGCGTCAAGATCATAGGTCGCGGCGGGACCGTAGAAAGAGTCCCTGGTGCGGTTAAGGATGCCCATGACCAGGGCTCGCGTGCGCAGATCATACGTCGTCTCTCCCAACGTCAGCACGATCGGCGTGTTAGGAAGAAAGGCCGTCACGCGTTCCTTTCACAAAGAAAGGTTCCGCAAGTCTCGGAATTCTGGTCGCTCACCCCGGTCAGCCTAACGTCGCTCCCGCTGAGACGGCGTTGGTGCGACACGCTGTTAGCCTCGGAACTCATGGGGAGCGAGGTCGTTGGCATTAAGCACGACGAGGTCTCGTCGTGGATGATCGAACACCTGGGCGCTACCGCGCCGCTCGACTTTGAGCTCATCGCCGGGGGGCGCTCGAACCTCACTTTCCAGGTCACCGACGCGACAAAACGACGCTTCGCCCTTCGCCGGCCTCCCACTAGCCATGTCCTGCCGACGGCGCACGACATGGTGCGTGAGTTCACGGTCATCTCAGCACTTCACCCTTTGGGAATACCCGTCGCCACGCCCCTCGGACTGTGCACGGACGAGTCGGTCAACAACCGACCGTTCTACGTCATGGAGTTCGTCGAGGGCGCGATACTGCGTGACCGCGACCAAGCCGAGAAGGAATTCAGTGAAACGACGCGAGGGGTCATCGGCGACAACCTCGCCGCGACGCTCGCTCAACTGCACGACGTCGACGTGGACCAGGCGGGACTCGGTGGTCTCGCGAAACACGATCAGTACGTCGAACGTCAACTCCGACGCTGGCGGACCCAGTACGAGCAGATGCACGTCGAAGGAGTCGACCAGGGCGGTCTCGTCGAAGCAGTGGGCGACCAACTTGCGGCATCGATTCCAACTCAGCAACGCGTCTCGGTCGTGCACGGTGACTACCGCCTCGACAACACGGTCCTGGACGAGAACGGCGCCGTGCGAGCCATTCTCGACTGGGAGATCTGCACCTTGGGCGACCCAATGGCCGACCTCGGCCTTTTACTCGTCTACTGGGCCGAACCCGCCGACGAGATGGCGGCCCTGTTGGGCGCCGCCCCTACGACCGCCAAGGGCTTCGCCAGTCGAGACGACGTCCTCAAGGCGTACGCCGCGCACTCACCGCTCGATGTCAGTGACGTCGCCTACTATCAAGCATTCGGCTACTGGAAGTTGGCCTGCATCCTCCAGGGTGTGTTCGCGCGCTATAGCGCCGGAGCGACCGCGGGCGATCAGGGCAGCGTCGCTGAGTTCCCGACACATATCGCAATGCTCGCCGCGACGGCGCAGCGAACGCTGGAGAAATAATGGACGACGAAATTTACGACCGGATCATCTACCTCGCGGACCCCGAATTGAGCGAGCCCGTGCTGGTGGTCAGTCTGGAGGGATGGATCGACGCGGGACTGGGTGCGAGTACGGCCATCTCGACCATGCTCAACACGATAAGCACCGAGGTCCTCGCGACCTTTGACACCGAATACTTCATTGACCAACGCGCCAGGCGCCCTCTCGCACGCATCGTCGACGGCATCACCACCGAACTCACCTGGCCCGAGATCCAACTGCGCTACGGCCGCGACGGCGATGGCGCGGACATCCTCTTTCTCGTAGGACCCGAACCGGACTTCCACTGGAGTGATTTCATCGACGTGGTAACCGACGCCGCCGGACGATTTGACGTTCGCCTGGTAGTAGGACTTGGCGCGTTCCCCGCACCGACTCCCCACACGCGACCCGTTCGCGTCATCGCCACCGCACCCGAGGCGAGTGCGCACCTGTTACCGATCATCGGAACCGTCACGGGCGAACTTGAGGTCCCCGCGGGTATCAGCGCCGCCCTCGAGCTGGGCTTCGCTGAAGTCGACATGGAGATCGTCACGTTGTGGGCGCGCGTCCCCCACTACGTGGCAGCGATGCCGTACCCGCAAGCGTCAGCCGCTCTGATCGACGGCCTGGCGCGCATCGCGGGTCTGACGCTCGACGCCAGTCACCTTCGCGCCTCGGCCGATGAGGCCCGCCAACGCGTCGACGACCTGGTCACCAACAACCCCGAGCACACCTCCATGGTCGAACAGCTCGAGGAGGCCGCCGACGAGACCGAAGGGACGTCGCTTGGTGAGGACTTACCGAGCGGCGACGAGCTTGCGGCCGAACTCGAACGTTTTCTGCGCGGCGAATCGAACTAGAGACGCTTCTCGTGCCGACCAAGAACGTTCTGATTACCGGCGCCGGTTCCGGCTTTGGAAAATTGGCCTCCGTGGCCCTCGTTGAGCGCGGTCACCAGGTCATCGCCACCACCGAGACCGAGGACCAGGCGAGCGAACTTCGCCGAGAAGTGCCGTCACTACGAGTGGAGAAACTCGACATCACCACCGACGACGTCGACAAGGTCCACGACTGGCCGATCGACGTGCTGGTTAACAACGCGGGAGTAGGCGAGACCGGACCTCTCGCCGACGTACCTATGGACCGTGTACGGCGGCTCTTCGAGGTCAACGTCTTTGGCACGCTCAAAGTGACCCAGGCAGTCCTCGTCGACATGGTCCCGCGTCGCAGCGGGCGGATCATCATCATGTCCTCTATCGCGGGCGTCCTCGCGGCACCCGCCTTCGGTCCTTACTCGATGACCAAATACGCGCTCGAGGCAATGGGCAAGTCAATGCGCGGTGAACTCGCCCCCCTCGGCATCGACGTCACGTTGATCAACCCCGGACCCTACCTGACGGGATTTAACGACCGAATGGCGCAGTCAATGTGGGAGTGGTTCAACGAACAGTCACTCAATGCTCCAGAGGCGGAACTCTTTCGGGTCATTGGCGACTTCGTCACGACCGGACAGCGCGACCCACTTGAGGTCGCCAATCGCCTGGTGGAATTGGTCGAAGCCGATACCACCACTGAGAACAATTTCGTCCCACCGGACATCAAGGCCCAACTGGGTCTGGTCTAATCAGGCCCCGCCCGGCGTATCGTCCACGTCGCCCTCTTCGATGCGCAAACCGAGGCCGAGCGCGTAACCGTCAAGGAACAGCTCACACTCGTTCTGGCGCGGGTGACGGTGGGCGATCTCGTAAAACCTCGCGGAGTGATCGGCCTCTTGAAGGTGCGCCAGTTCGTGGACGAGCACCGCGTCAATAACCCACTCGGGGCACTGGCGAAGCCGACTCGACACGCGGATGTCACGCGACGCCGGCGAACACGACGCCCAACGCGCTCGCTGATTGTTCACCCAACGAACCGAATTCGCCATCACGCCATCGTTGTAGAGGTCGGCGAGCACGTGAGCCCGCTCTTCGAGCGAGGCATCACCCGCCACATTCTGGGGCCGTTGCGTGAGGAGCCGCTCGACCAGGTCGTCGACGAAGGCCTCGCGCTCTCGCCCGCGCAGTCGCGCGGGTATCTGGACCACGATCCGACTTCCCGACCAGTGGGCGGCGCCGGTCTTCTTTCGTCGCGACGAGGAACGGACCTCGACTTCGGGTCGGTCAAAACGCGGCGGCTCGACCCACACCGACGATCCAGTAACGGGAGGTCGCGCCATCAGATGATGATGTTGACCATGCGAGGAGGTTTGGCAATCACTCGCTTGATCGGCGCATCTCCCAGCGCACGAATAACAGATTGGTCCGCGAGCGCCAAGCGTTGCGCTTCGTCTTCGCTGAGGCCAGGGTCGACTTCGATACGAGCCCGGACCTTGCCGTTGATTTGAGCGATCATGGTGAGTGTGTCGGTCACGGTGAGTGCCGGGTCGGCCACGGGCCAATTTTGGTGATGCAGCGACGTCGCACCCGGGTGACGCCGTTCCCA
>Ga0302266_10000547_pt1 | contig 37687 bp, 37 predicted proteins | sample III_Bog_E1_2_FD_194559 | JGI IMG/M metagenome (GOLD analysis project Ga0302266, IMG submission 194559) | Peat permafrost microbial communities from Stordalen Mire near Abisko, Sweden - III_Bog_E1_2 | ecosystem: Environmental > Terrestrial > Soil > Wetlands > Peat | place: Sweden: Abisko...
TTCAAGCGCAGCGTTTTGGAGACGCTGCGCCAGCCGCTCGAAGAAGGCATCGTGACGATTTCGCGCGCGGCGGGGACGATGACTTTTCCGAGCCAATTTATGTTGGTGGCAGCGATGAACCCGACAGGTTTCGTTGCCTTTTTGTGAGTTCTTCGGAAGATGGTAGGTATGACCATGTTATATCAATTGTGTCCTCTGAAAGCGTGATCTTTTCGACGATGCTTTCGATGATTCTCCGCTTTTCCTCCTGCCCGAATTGAGGCCACTTGCGGTGTAATGCGGTCGCTTCGGCGAACACTTCTTCGGCTGAAATCTGGCGCATTTCGATGGCATCAACCTCGGCTTGGAGTTTGGGGAGTTCCGCGGTCAACGCTCGGTCTTGTTCCTCAAGCGGTTTGTAAACCTTTCCGAAGCCATCCGGGGTGATTTGGTCGGCTTGGTAAAGCTGGTATGTTTTACGCATTTCGGTGTGAACTTTTTCAATCTGCCGGGTGTGCGCCTCAAGCCGGTTTTTCTTGTCAGCAAGGTTTTGGTTTGCGCTCTCAAGGTGCGTTTTGATCTTTTCCTGGGACACGAAAAAGTCATGCAACTCGTCGTGGAAAACTCCCTCAATGTCCTCAATGGTGATTTTGTTCCGGCACTTCGGGCAGATGTATTTTGGGGAACGGGAAAAGACATACATTTTTTGGCCGCACCCGCAGTGAAGCAGTCCGGCGAACAAATGGACGGGCTTCCGTCCAAGTGGCCTTTGCGCCTTCCGTGCGTCCATGGCGTCGTTGCATTCTTTCCATAATTCTTCGGACACAATCGGCTCAACGGGGCTGAAATTCCATTCGGCTTCTGGTTTGGGAAGGAGTTTGCCAGAGCCGTTGCGGTAGGTGTGATTCGAGCGATACAACCCCTTTGCTGTGGTGTCTTGAAGCAGTCTCAAAACCGTCGTGTCGCTGAACTTGCTGCCGTTTCTGGTGCGGTAGCCGGACTGATTAAGAAGTCGGGCAACACCTTTCATGCGCTTGTTTTTCGCAAATAGCTCATACATGAGCTTGCGGATGGGGGATTCGACGGGATGCACAACGAGCTTGTTGTCTTTCCACTGATAGCCGAATGGGGCTGCACCGCCCAAACTTTTACCGAGTTTTGCCCTGATTTTTATCGAAGCCTTCACACGGTCAGCGATTTCCTCCCGTTCCCACTGCGCCATAGCCGCAATCATCGTGTAAAAAAGTCGGCCGGCGGGGGATGAAGTATCAATCTTCTCCTGCAAGGAAATCATGTCCACGCTGTGCTGACGGAACAAATCGGCGAATTCCAAAAGCTCTTTGGTGTTGCGAGCAAGGCGGGCGAGCTTGGAAAAAATGAGGCCGGTGATGTGTCCACGCTTAATGTCGGCAATCATCCGCTTGGCTTCGGTGTTCTCCATGACGGTTTTACCGGACACGCCAGCCAAGTCATACACCTCAACCACACTCCATTCGTTGAATTTGGCGTATTCGCGGGCGCGGGCTTCGTGATGCTGCGGGCTTTCGCCTCTGGCCTGATCTTCGGTGGAAACCCGAATCCAGATGCCGACGCGCTTTTTCAAGACACTATTTTCCTTCATACACTACTTCATACCCGAAAACGCAACCCCATTGCAAGATAAAAATGTAGCCATTTTGGATATATCTGCTACGGTTTCTTTATGTCGAAAAAACCAACAACAATGCAGGAAAATGATCTGGCCGTGCATGCCAAGATGTTTCGCAGACAGGCAAGCACGACCCGCGCTCAAGCCGCGCGGGATATGAAGGTGTCACAAACCTCCATCTTCAATGCGGAAGAAACGTATGATCGAAGCCTCGTCAAATTACGGATGCGGATGATTGAAGCGTATTCAAAATTCAAAATCAGAGGCCCGGTATATTTGTTGGAAGAAAAATAATCACATTTTAAATTGATACCATCAAAGTCATGTGCAAAATCGCTAAAAAGTGTAAAAACTGGCGACTTCTTTGCCTGCTTGATTTGGAGTCATATAACCACAATTTTCACATACTCTCTGTAATTTTATCTGGACGAACGCCCACATTTTTCAAATTATTAAGTGTTTACGGCAATCTTTTTGATGAACCTAGCACGCCCCAAGTATATGGATAACGATCAAATATTTGAGCGAGGCTTTGAAGTTCTTCGTCAGTCATACACTTTTCTTTTCAATGTCGCAGATCGCAAAGGCCATTGGGGCGAAACGCGAGGCACTGCTTTGGCTGCATTGGCAGTTAATCTTCGAGAGGATGCAAATTCACCGTGGTTAAAATCAGCGAGACAATGGCTTTTGTCTGAACAAATTTCAGGCGGCACGGCCGCAGGTTGTTGGGGGGAAGAAGTTTGGGATACAGCTATGGCGCTTATTTCCATGAAAGATCTTGGGGTCTCTAGCAGAGACCCCGCTGTAGTTCACGCGTTAAATTGGGTATCTAGTTTATTTTCACGAAATGGTCGCGCAAACTGGCACGACGAGCCTTGGGAAACATCTTGGGCACTAATGGCTATATTAAAATGTGGCAATATTCCTGAAAACGTCAAAGTGCGTGAATGTTTGGAGTGGCTTGCTTCACTGATTGATTCGCATGGCTTACTTGTCTCGCCACATTATTCGGCGTATTTTATTTTGTTGGTAAAAGAATCACATAAAGCATCTTTGCCAACCGATGCACGCAAAAACCTAGAAACATTTTCTCAACGTTGTTCAGATTATCTTTTATCTAACCTTCGTTCGTGCGACCCCGCTACTTTGTGGATGAATGAAGCATGGGCAAATGGGCAAATATTATGGATGTTGTGTTCGGTTAATTTACTGCCAGTTGAGGAACTACTCCTCCTAGATAAAGTTATACTATGGTTTGAGAAAAACCAAAATGCTGACGGGGGTTTTGGCGATGTCGAAGATACAGCATGTGCGATTATCGGCCTCTATAAACTTTTGGAAGAATTAGACGATCATGCAAAAACCTCACCCCAATCACGGCGCAAGCAATCAATTGAAGCTCGCTTAAGGAAAGCCGTCCCCGTGCCGTTTCTTCACCAAAAATATCGCCTATTTACCTACAACCGAGAGGCTCGGATTTATTCGATGAATTTTGGAAAGACCTTTTTCAAGGTGATTGCCATTATATCTGGTATAATAGGTTTCCTTGCAGCCATATTGGCATTTTGGGAACATTTTTATGGGAAACATTGACGAACGAGTCGTCCGTATTTTTGACGACATGGAAAAGAATTATGATGAGATTACCGACCTTTGGTATTCTTGGCTTTTTTCACGACTCCATTATTTTATAGCGAAAGGTTTGTGCAAAAACTGGCCAACTCCACCAGCAAAGGTTTTGGATGTAGGATGCGGGACTGGTTTTCAAAGCTTTATCTACGCCTCTTTGGGATCAAATGTGCATGGAATCGACATTTCCCCGGCACTAATTCACAAGGCCGAAGAAAAAGCTCGCAAGGAGTGGCCGATTAACAGTCTTGAATTGTTTGAACCGTCATTCCCTTTTGTCTCAAAGTATTCAGAAAAAACTCGCACTATTCTATTAGAAAAATATAAAATAACTCCCTATGTAAAGCCGCAGTTTTCCGTGGCTTCTGCTGAAAAATTGCCTTTTGACGCAAACACGTTTGACCATGTTAATTGTTGCGGGAGTGTTTTAAGCCTCTGTCAGTCTTATGAGTTGGCGATCTCTGAAATTCATCGAGTCTTGAAACCCGGAGGAACATTCGTTTTGGAAGTTGAAGCTAAATATACAATTGATGACTTGTGGGTCATTATTGATTTGTTGACAAAAGGAATGCTCCATTTTGAATCCACCCTTTCCGAGGCGTTAGCACCTTTCAAGACACCAATAAAAGAACATATCACAATTGATTATCCATTTGGGGAAGATAGCAACCCTGTTTATATGCCTCTACGTCTTTTTTCAAAAAGCGGGTTGCATCGTGATCTTGAAACCGCTGGATTGAAACCGGAGAAATGGACGACTATTCATTCCGTAACAAATATTATTCCGAGCACAAAGTTAGATACGTCTAAACCCAGCAAATTACTATCGGCATGTTTTAGTGCGTTGAGCAGCATTGAAGAAACCCTCCCGGTAACTATGCCGGGTTGCAGTCTCGTAGTGTGGGGAAAAAGAAATGAATAATGTGTCCTTTCTGATAACAACCGTCCTTCGGCTACTAACCCGTCGGACTATTTCTCCCGCTGCCAGCAATATCCATCATTGCAAGCCGCTATTTCTCTGGTTCTTCCGGGATTTTCTGGGTGAAATTCATTGGTTAGAACGAACGCTCTAGGCGCGCCTATTCGCAGGGGCCTGGCGAGTCCGTTACGCGTGGCGACCGGCGGGGCCGCGAACGGTGGTTCGGGAGCCCGTCCCCGCCGCTCGCCGGCCCCCGCGAATGGGACGGCGCGAGATTGGTTCTGGACGTGATTGGCGGTGTGCTTTTAAAGTTCGGGCATGAAAGATATTCAGTTATATGAACAGATTTTGGGGTTGGCGGCGCCATGGCGGGTGGACGAGGTGAAGCTCAAGCCCACGGAGCAGGAGATTGAGGTGCGCGTGAGTTTTGCTGAGACGACCTGGGGCTGTCCGCAGTGTCAGCAGCGGATGACGATTCACGATTACGAAGAGCGGCGGTGGCGGCACTTGGACAGTTGCCAGTTTAAGACGGTCATTGTGGCGCGGGTGCCGGTGGTGAAGTGCCCGACGCATGGCACGCAGACGGTCGCGGTGCCGTGGGCGGAGAAATATGGCCGTTTCAGCCGACTGTTTGAGCGCTTGGCGATTGATGTGATGCTGGAATGCTCCATCCGCGGGGCCTGCGAGCTCTTGCGCATCAGCTGGGATGAAGCGGATGGGATCAAGCAACGGGCCGTTGGACGCGGACTGCAGCGGAAAACGCCAGTGGTGATGCCGCGGCTGTGCGTCGATGAAAAAGGGATGGGGCATGGGCACAATTACCTGACAATTGTCGCCCAAGCGGAGCCCGGGAGGACGACGGTGGAGTATGTGGGGGACGGACGGCAACAGAGCAGTTTGGATGCGTTCTGGCAGGGTCTGCAACCGGCCCAACTGGCGGGGATCACCGCCGTGGCGATGGACATGTGGGAACCTTTCATCCAATCGACGCTGGCCCATGTGCCGGAGGCGGTCGGCAAGATCGTGCATGATCCCTTTCACTTGGTGAAGTATATGAATGAAGCGGTCAACGAGGTGCGCAAAAGCGAGCATCGGCGGTTGCAGGAGCAGGGTTGCGACCAGCTCAAGAACACGCGAAGCCTCTGGCTGTATGGGCAGGAGAACCTGCCCGCAGCGCAGGCGGAGCGTTTTGCCGATCTTAAACAACTTAATTTACAGACCGCCCGGGCCTGGGCCCTGAAAGAAGTCTTTCGAACTTTCTGGTCGTGCCCGACGGTGAAGGTGGCAGAACGGTATTTCGCCCGCTGGTACAGTTGGGCGATTCGCTGCCGGCTAAAGCCGGTGAAGAAGGTGGCACGTCTATGCAAAAACCATCTGCCAAACCTGCTTACTTTCTTCGAGCATCGGCTGACCAATGGCCCTATGGAAGGCTTGAACAATGCCATCCAAGGCTTGATCAAAAAGGCCTTCGGCTATCGGAACAAGGAGCGTTTCAAGTCCGATATCTTTTTCCACTTCGGGGGATTAGACCTTTATCCAGCCCAATGAAAAATACCCAGAACATTCCGGAAGAGGCATTTCTCTTTTGTCTGCATGGATTCCGCGATTGCTCGAATGGCAGCTTCTTCTTTTGCCTTCTGTTCTTCCGTTGAAACTGACGATTGCGAGTGTTTGACTTTGTAGCCCCGGCGAATTTTCTCTGACTTCTTTGGCAATTCACCCGGCAAGGATTTTAGATATTCAATGAACGGGTCTGGCTGAAAATACGCAATCCGCGACGCCAGTTCCGATTCGACACTGCGGGAAATCGCCGTTTCAATCTTCCGCAACTTTTTCTCGTCCGTGCAAATCATGGCGAACTTCGGGATTCCGCCCTTCAAACACCGCATGATCTTGCTGGATTCATTATCTTCCGTATTGGTGAAGGAAATTTCGCACGCAATGATGAAGCTGTTTCGTTCAAGCCACACGTCTATGCTGGCTTGTCCTTCTAAAACAGATTTTTCAATGATGCTGCGGAAACCAAGTTTTTCCGCTTCCTCTTTGATTCGTCTCTGAATCGCCTGATGTTCCGTCCCGCCCCTGCCTGGGGTTGGCTCACGCGGCGGCGTGTGAGTTTCGGCGATGGGTGTCGCCGGTGCTGTTTTAAGAATATCGGAAAGAGGCGGCGGCAACTGTGCTTGTGAAGCGGTCGCAATCGCTGGCTTCGGCGGCTCGGCAACGACGGGCGCGGTCGGCTTGGGTTCAACTGGCCTGCTCGGCGGGGAAGCCGGTAGCGGTTCGTCGGCAGGTGGCGTTGCGCGTGATTTCGCCAGCATCGCCTCCACGTCTGACCGCGCCGTGCCATACTTTTCTCTCGAACCCGTTATGACTTCCTGCCGTCGTGTGGCCGCTGCCTCCTCGTCCGGCTTGTCCGGCAACGGGACGGAGAGGTTAAAATCAAAGTCGCTGCGTTCAACCCGGCACACGGCCTGTCCGGTTTCCAAATTCCGCAAATCTTTGGATTCAAAATACGAAAATCCCTCGGCCAGTTTCTTGGCATCATCGTCGCCGACACGGAACACGACGCGCGTGTAGGGGTGCGACATGACTGCGCTCGCCACGTCGGGATTGCGCTGCAACTGGTGCAATTCGTGATGGGCGAGCGTCAGGCCGATGCGATACTTCCGCGCCCCGCTCAAGATCTCCGCCATGCTCGGTGTGATAAAGTTGGCGAACTCGTCAATGTAGAGCCAATAGTCACGACGGACGGCGACTTGCTGCGCTTGTCGGCTCATGGCAATCTGCTGGAACTTGGAGACGAGCAAGGTGCCAAGCAGATACGAGTTTTCCCGGCCAAGCAACCCTTCCGGCAGTTTCGCTAGAAAGATTTTGCCGCTGTCCATGATGTGTGCGAAGTCCAATTTATTGTCCGGTTGCGACACCATGTGGCGAATCGGTTTTTGAGCAAGGAACGTGTCGAGCCTCGTCAAAATTGAGCCGATGGATTTGTTACCGGAAAGGTGTGGAAAACTTTTCTGCCAGTAATATACGATTTCGGAATCCTTGACGGATTTCAGGAATTCATTCCGAAAGGCCGGTTCAATGAGAAACCGGCGCAAGTCGGCGATGGTGCCGCGCCGGTCGCTTTCCAGAAACGCCAGGATCGCATTTTGCAGCACGCTATTCATCTGGTCGCCCCAGGATGTCGAAAGCCGTTGGAACACGGCAATCAGGTCAGAGGCCAGCAAGTTTTTCTCAAGGTTGCTGTGGGCGGACAGGATGTTAAAGTCGATGGAAAAATGTTCGTCGGACGGGTCAACCAATACCACATCATCAATCCGCTCTGGCGGAATGATGCCGCAAATGCGGTCAATCAAATCGCCGTGGGGGTCAAGCACGGCGACACCTTCGCCGTTCTCAATGTCTTGCCGGATGAGATTGAAAAGCAGCGTGGACTTGCCGGTGCCGCTGGCCCCAATGATATGGCAATGCCTTGTGCGTTGCTCGGCTGACAACCTGACTTCCACCGTCTGGCCGGCATGGTCATTTTCCCCGAACAACAAGCCTTGCTCCCGCTGCACGATCAGCGGGGCGGCCTTGGTCTTGGCGGTCTGCCGCTGAAACACTGGCGAGCGCACAGCACTGGACGGGATATGCACAAAGCCGGTCAGCTCGTCACTGTTCAACAACATTCCGGTGCGCCGGGTCTGACGGCGCAGCACGTCTTCGATGTGGTTGTCGGGCGGATAATCAGTGTTCAACAGCGGAATGAGGGCATTGCCTTGGGGATGGGCGAAGACGCGAAGTGACCCGGCCAAATCAGATGCCAGTTGCACTACGCGCTCAAAATTGTCGGCGCAAACCATGATGCGAACCAAGGCGGCATACAAGGGGCGGGACACCTTGTTTTCCGCCGCCCCCGCAAGTTCGGGTGTGTCCACAAAGAATGGCTTGTCGTCACTGCGCGTCACTGAATCGGTGATGCCCTTCGCCCAGGGACTTGTCACCGGCTGCCAGAGGACTTGAAACAGGCCAAGTTCGCCGGGTTTTAATTCCGCCTGCGCGCCGACGATGCCAACGAAGGGGTCAATCCTGCCGCTTTGAAGCGGAAGCATAAATTCATGTTCCAGGCCGAATTCCACCGCGAGCATTTCATCGGCGGTGGTGTTCCAAGCCGATGCGAGGCTGTTTTCAACGGGGACGAACACGGCCTCGGGAAAAAACGACTGCAACTGGCGACGCACCAGCGGGGCATCGGAAAGGGCGACGGCAAACTGCGCCGCCACCTTTTTATGCGTGCCAAGCAGTTCAAAGGCGATGGGTTCACGGCATAGGGACAGGCTCGAAAGGAACTGCCCGAATGCCTCGTCGGAGATGTCGAGCTTGTCGGGGAGCGATGCCCGGAATTCAACCTGCGATTCACGGATGAGCGGCGTTGGTTCCGGTTCCTGTTCAGGTTCTGGAATGGTCGCTGGTGACTCCGGTGGCAGGTCTGTGCGCAGCTTACGGCTCAATTTCTTGACCAAAGAGTTGAGAAAAGTTGGCCGGCTGCCATCATCAACCGCCGGCGTTTCCGCCATGGAACGATACCCAAACGGCTGAAATGGCGGTTCGGGATATATTGGCTCTGGAAACACTTGCCAACCGCGTCCCCGCACCTCCCACTTTTGAAATTTTTCGGAGTAGTAATCGTGGGCGGATGGCATGGCTCAACCCCTATTTTTTCTCGTCCTGCTGGCGCGGTGGCAATGGCTTGTAAAGCTCGCCCAAAATCGGCGCGGTCTGGAATTCACGGATCAATTTGCAACCCTTGCTGGCGGTGACATCATCCGCCAGTTTTTCAATGATGGCGGGAATGGTGTCCAGATACATGAGCCGCGTATCCTGCCGGTAATAGGAATCCTTGCGGAAGATCCGTTCGTAAATGGGGCCGACGGCGGGAATTTTCAATAACGAGGCGTCCACGTCGTCCAATCCCATAGCCAGCAAATTACGGAACAAATAAATGATGCCGACGATGAGTCCCAACAAAGCAAGCGCCGCCAGCTTCACGCCCAACAATTGCTCCAGACCGTAGAAAATTGCCGAAAACAACAACGCAACCACCAGGATGTGCCAGATTTTGACGACCGCCGGGGAATAGACCGTGCGACAGGAGAAAAAATAGCGGGTGCCGAATTGCGCGGCGCAGACATCGAAAGCCAGCCGCTCCCGGATGAACCGCAGATAAACCCGCTTGTTGGACAGCAGCCCGCCCTCGGCAAATTCCTTGCGGGAAATTTCAAGGCCGGGGACTTTCAGCGCGCCAATTTCCTTTTCGGCAGAGTCGTAGAATTCCTGGGGCGACAAGGTGAAATTGTCCGCCGAAGCGAACCAGTGATTCAAAACCCCGTCTTTGATTTGTTTTGACTTGAGGCCGAACATAGTCAGAAATTATGTCCCATTATTGCTGTGCCCCTCCGGGTGGGTCAATGCTAATTCAATCAGCCCGTGGGCCAGCCCAAAACGCTATGTCCTCCATCGAAACAAAATCGAGTTGGCCGAAAATTCTGCGCCTGCTGCTCTGGTGGCTGGCTTTCGTAGCGGCTCTGCTGCTGTATCACCTGCACCAAAAATGGAGCGAGCGCACCCATGTGTCGTTCACCGTTTCACTGGATGGCAACGGCTCATTTCACGGCGCACAGGCCATGTGCGACAGGAAATTTATCACCAGCGGCCAGCGTGTGTCCATTGGCCGGCACAGATTTTCCGTGCAAAGCCTCAAGACGGATGGATTTTTCACCAACCTGTTCGTCTGGTATGGCGAGAATGATCTGGGAAACATTGATTTGAAACGCAGCAAGGGTGTTTTGAACGTGCAAGCCGCGCCACCGGCGCACGTCATTACCATAACCGGCCCGGAGTTTTCCACAACCCTGCATGACAGTCCGGGCGAAAGCTTCACGGTGCCAACCGATCAATACACCGTTCAAGCTGAATATGCCCACTGGTCACAAACTCAAAATCCGGTGGTTATTTCGGGGGGCAATACGCCGTGCGCCTTCACGCCACAGTTGGGGGCGTTGTATTTGACCTGCGAACGCACCAACGCAACGTATCAACTGCAAGATGGCAACGGCCAATTCATCGGCAGCGGCGTTCTGCCGGCCTTGGCAACCGGTCTGCCGGTGGCGGCCTATCAACTCACTGCCGATTGTCAGGGACATGAAGTTAAAAACTCAGTGTCCGTGAAATTTGGTGCGACCAATGGTGTGCCGGTGGAATTTCCCGCCGGCACGGTGCGGTTGGAATCGGTGCCGGATTCTGCCGTGGTCTATGCCACGGACGACGGCAGCTATGTGGGCATGACACCATTGAGCCTGACCAATTTATTGCCGGCGACTGTGCGCTTCAAATTGCAGTCGCCGGGATACGAGGACGCCATCGTGGAAGGCAACGTGGTTGCCAATCAAACCATCGTCGTCAGCACGAACATGATTCGGTTGGCCTACCGGATCAACATGAAGCAGGCGGAAACCAGCATGTTGCTGCACGCCTTTGACCAGGCATTTGCGGCGGTGGCGCTCGCCCTCGCGGCCAAACCGGGCGATGTGGATGCGTTGAATTTGCAGCAGGAAATCAAGTTCCGCCAGTTGCTGCAACAAGCCCGCGACATTGCCAATCAAGCGGACTATCCGGGGGCGGAAAATAAATTAGCGGCGGCTTTGGAAATGCGACCGGACAGCGACGAAGCCAAAAGTTTGCTGCACGATATCAAGTCGCTGGAAAACCAGCAGGCCGATCGGCTGAAACAGGAGCAGCAGGCGCGCGCGGCGCGGCCACAGCAGATTTTTGATTCGGTGCTTGGAACAATCACTGACTCGTCCTTGTTTAAGGCGCATGTATTGACGACTGGCAAGAGCGCCGCCGATGTGCAATCGGCCGTAGTTTCGGCGCTGAAAGCAGCCAACCCGCCGTTTGCGGTCAATGTCCAGTCCGTGCCGGGCGCGTATCAGATTTACATAAAGCTGGATTTTCAGAATGGTGGCGGAGAACGGGCTCGCCGGGCCGGGGTCGTGATTGTCGGGCAAACCAAGGATGATGAGACCCAGGTGCTGTTCAAGGTCTTGGAATATGTGGTTCGCAGCAACCCGGATGGCAGCGGAACCTTGATTCCGCTCGATGCCAGCCGGATTCAGATGGATAATGCAATGGATGTGCAATTATTCAATGGGGCTTACACTGTGACCGACATCATCAAAAAGGCGATTGGGCAATAAGGAACCGGCGAGTTTGAAACGCTGGGCAAGGCTGCCTGCGCGCTCGGCCGCAAAGTGAGAATTGAACTGGTGCCGGCATAAATTTCACGTCACCGCATTTTCGCAACTAAAAGCCCCGGCCAAAGAGATTGGTCGGGGTTGTTTTTAGGTGTAGAAATAACCTAATTCTCTCATTGAGCTGAAGGCCGGATTTCCGATGACGACATGATCGACAACTTCGATTTTAAGGAGCTGGCCGGCGCGAATTAAATCGCGGGTCACTTTGATGTCCGCCTCGGACGGCGTCGGCTCCCCCGATGGGTGATTGTGTGCCAGCACGATTTTTGTCGCCGCCGCGATGATGGCGCAGCGGAACACCTCACGCGGATGCACTAGAATGGTGTCCAGCGTTCCAATCGTGAGCAATTGATGTCCCTTCACCCGGTTACGCGTGTTCAACATCAGCACCGCCATGCACTCGCATTCAGGATTGAAGACCGAAGCGGTGGCAATGTGCAACCGCCAGTAGTCAGCCACCTGCTGTGGCGTTTCGCATACCAGCATGTCGCTCGGCACGGGACAATCCCGCAGTGCCATCACTTTGAATTCCTTGGGATGGATCGTTTTCATGCGCAAGCCTCCACGAGAGGCGGTGGTGTGATTTTTTCCGTGGCACTGACCGCAGAATCTTCTTGGCCATTACCAAGAATGAAGTCGGCCGCCCTGTGCGCCTGCGCCGCCGCATACACGATGAGCGTCGGGTCGTCCTTCAAGGAATCCAGCCAGCCTTCGATATAGGCAGCGGAATTGTCAATCGTTCGGTCAACGATCTCCGCATACCCGCACAAGAACGCGCTGCCGAGTTCTGCGACGAGCTCTTCCTTTGAATATGGCATGGAGCCAAAACCGTTCCGTTCCATGATGCTGGTGCGCTTCAGCCGCGATTCATGCCCGGTTGAATGCACCAGTTCGTGAAAAAGGGTCGCGTGATACGCATCCTCGGACTCGAACCGTTTCCGTTCCGGCATTCCGACGGTGTCGTCGGACGGGGAATAATAGGCCCGCGTCATGCCGTGCTTGATGGCGGGCGGATGTGGCATACCAGCCACAATCTCCGCCGCACTGGTTGCTGTCAGCGGAACTTCTTCCGCTGCCGGCATTGTCTTCAGCCCCTCGCACTGTGCGATGTTGAAGACATGATACAGGCGGAGCATCGGGATTTTCCGTTGCTCTTCCGTTTCCTTGTCCTCAATTGTCGTCTGTTTCCAGAAGACGATGGGACAAGCCTTTTCGCCGCGTTTCACGCTGCCGCCAAGCTGGATGGCCTGACGGAACGTGAGCCAATGCGGTGATTCGTAGCTCATGGACATGAGCAGGAACACATTGATGCCGCGATAGGGCTGGTTGGTGACGAGGTTCCGGGGCAAGCCGGTGCTGGCCTTCCACGGTTTGTGCCAGGGAACAACGCCTGTCGCCAGCAAGGTTTCGATCCGTTCAGTGATTTGCTCACAGATTTGAGCTTTCATGGTATTTCCATTTCTGCCGTCCAACCCGCCGAAGCGGGTTTCGCTTCGGTTAGTGGACTGTGGCTGTGAGCGCGGACGGCGTTTTACAGCAACAGGGAGAATGCAATTTGAAGAACTGTTTACGGCTCAAAGAAAGTGAGTCGTCTCCAATTTGCATCCTAGCACGAAACCCATGGTTTTGTGAAGGGATGCCGACAGGGGTAATAAAAAAGCCCGCAAATCATGAAAATTCGCGGGCGTGTGCCAAGTCAGTTTTCGTCCGGGAGCAAGACGGTGATGGTCGGTTGCGGATCGTCAATGTCGAGGGCGCCGCAAGTGGCGATGAGTTTGACCAGCCGCGCTTGCCGGTTGTCGTTGCGGACATAGAGCGCAACGGCCACGCGGTCAACGCCTGCCCGACTGCGGCGGATGGCAAATCGCAGCATGGTCAGAATGTCCCATAGCCTGCCAGTCTCGTCCTGGCCTTCGACGCCCGCCGGCACGGTCACGAACTGGTCATAAACCCCGCGCGTGAGGAAAACCGGAAACCGGATGCCCGCCTCGGTCGCCAGCTTGGAAACTTCCACCTGTTCACCATCGGCGACAGCCTGCGAGCGGGTGTAGGCGTAGATGACTTCCCCAAAGGGTGATGAAGCCTTGGCATTCATTTTCTTTTTGGGTTAAGGATTTCGACTTCGGATTGCGGCGAGATGCGGAAGATGGCGGGCGGTGGCTGGAAACGAACAGGCTTGTCGAAGCGGGTCTTAAAAACCCGGATCGGCCGATTCATTAAAATCACCGCCGCACATTCATTCACGCGGAGGACGCGGCAAAGCCTGCCGTCAAAACGAATGACATCGCCGGCATGGAGCCGGAACGGATACAGCAATGATTGCCAGATGATGCCAACCAACTCGGCCTGCGCCGGGTCGGGAATATGGTTTCTGGGGTGTCTCATAAAACCCCCTTCAAGTGGCTGGGAGAGATGTGAGCTTTCATGGAATTTCCTTTTCTGCCGTCCAACCCGCCGAAGCGGGTTTCGCTTCGGTTGATGGACTGTGGCTGTGAGCGCGGACGGCGTTGGACAGCGAACAGGGGATTGAATTTTGACGAACTACCGGCGGCTCAAAGAAGGAGCCAAATCCAATACTATTATAGCATGAATATAGACCGTGCCAAAACCATGCTATTGCTCAAGGACTGCCAGTAATGAAAGAAGCCGACAATCGCTGACCGGCATATACTTTCGCGTCAGCGGCAATTTCGCATAGCACTTGCAGCGTGCGCGTGTCCATTCGTGCCGTCGAATCCGGTTCAAAAAGGCGGCGCGGCGCGAACGCTGCCAATATAGTTTTGATCACCAAATGGCCGCCGGGTTGGTCTGCGCCAAAGGTGGTGAACTCACCCTTCATGCCGGTCTCAATTCGATACACGTCTAGTTCGTTAATTTCGAGGCGCACTTGCACCCGTCGTGTGTTCGCCATGCGTAAAATCGTTGTTGGAAAATTTATCGCCACAAAATCCCCGGAGTGCCGTTTGAGTTCGAGGATGACACCATCCGTTTCGGCGCGAACCAGTCGCAGATCGTAGGCCGCTTGTGCTGATGCAACTTCCGCTTCCGCGAGCGCTATATCTTCTGGCAATGGGCCCCGCTTCACTGCTTCCGTTTGCTTCTCGGCGGCGATCATCTTTTTGAGGAGCGTATCCGCCTCTTGCCGTTTCTTCTCCAACTCATCTTCGGCAACGACTTGCGTTTCGTGCAATTTCACGGATCGTTTCAGTTCGGATTCGGCGAACGCCAATTCTGCGGCGATGGCATCGCGGCTGGCTTCCGCTGCGGCGATTTCCTCTTTGCCATTACCCGCCTTCACGCGGGCAAGTTTCGCCAGCGCCAAATCCAAGTCCGCTTTTTCCCTCCGCGCGTCCACTTCGGCAAGGACAGTTCCATTCGTTACCCAATCGCCTTCCTTGACGAATACCGCCGTAAGCGTCCCCGACATTTGCGCGCACACTTCCAATTCACCGTCCACCGGTTCGACCCGCCCGACGCAAACCAATCGGCCTACCGCTGGCTGGTTGGCATCCGCGCACCAACCGGCAAATGTGGCGGAACACACGGTCAGCAACAGCACTTTTTTCATTGGTTCAATCATAAATTCTTCCTTCCTTCAGATTGCAAATACGGTCGGCGACGGGATGCAAACGCGAGTCATGCGTCGCAATGAGCGCGGCACAGTTAAATTCCAACACCAGCTTTCGCACCAAATCCGCCACGGCTTCCGCCGAATGTGAATCCAATTGCGAAGTCGGCTCGTCTGCCAGCAAAAGGCTGGGTTTTCCAACCAGTGCCCGCGCCAGGGCGACGCGCTGTTTTTCGCCGCCGCTCAAATCGCGGGGAAGCTTGTCAGCCTTGCGGGCAATGCCGAGGCGTTCCAATACCTCATTCACCCGCCCGGCGTTCTGCGGCTGGCGTTTGAAATGCAAACCCAACTCGACATTTTCCCGCGCCGTCAGCGCGTCCAGCAGGTGAAAATGTTGAAACGCAAAACCAAGATGCTTTTGCCGCGCGGCGGTGCGCTCCGCATCCGATGCCGCGTTTAACTCTTTACCCGCGAGTTCAATTTCGCCCGCGTCGGCACGCGACAGGCAGCCGATGATTTGCAGCAGCGTCGTCTTGCCCGAACCGGACGGGCCTTGTAGCAATACGATTTCACCCACGCTGATGGTAAGATTCAATCCGTCCAGCACGCGCAACATACCGGCTGGCTCGCGGAAAGATTTCTCCACGGTTTTCAACCGCAAGATGTTTTGCACGGCGCTCATGTTTTGAACGCCTCCGCCGGTTCAAGCAACGCCAGCTTGTGCAACGCCCTTAATCCCGCCACCAGCGAGCAAAGCGCCATGAAGCCGATGCCGGCCAGCGCAACGCCGGGCGTCAACACCACCGAAATGGTTGTGTGCGACAGGGCGAACAAGGCGACCACCATGCCCGCAACCGCCAGCGCACAGCCGATGCCAAAAACTATGCCGATTTGCAGCAGCACCATTCCGCTTAATTCCGCCGTGGACGCGCCCATTGCCTTCATTGCCGCATAGACGGGAAATTTTTCTTCCGTCAAATGCGAGAAGGTGAGAAAGACGGTCAGAAAACCCACCAGTGCAGCCAGTCCAGCCGATAGCCACAACACCGGGCCGATGCCGGTAAGTTTGACCCAATAATTCTGTGTCAGGTCGTGAAACCCTGCCGCCGTCCAGACATGGTATTCGGGCAGCCGCTTTTGCAAGCGAGCTTGCACGGCGCGGGCATCCGCCCCAGGACGACATTTTATCGCCACGAAAGTAATCTGATTGGCTTTCAATCCGAGAAAGCGCCGGGCATTGTCCAAGTCTGTCACCACCAGACAGGCGGTGCTAAACAATTTTTTGCCGCGCATTTCCCCGACGACATTTGCGTTGAGTCCTCGAATCTCAATTCCGTTTTCGCCAAGCCGCTTCTCGCCAAGCCTGAATAAATGTTTTTCATCCACAAGCACATTCCCCGGCATCGCCAGTAGGGAATTGAGATCAAGATTTTCGTCCGTGCCAAGATTAACTTTTACTCCGGCAGTCAAATCCAGCCCGACGATTTGGCTGTCTTCCGTCGCCCCATCGGACAGCCGGCGTATGCGCGACCATTCCACGATGACCGGCATGGCGGCAGCGACATCCGCATCACCGAGCGTTTGCCAGCGGGGCAGATCGTCAAAGTGCGAGACATAATCAAATGCCAGAAATTCGCGCTGGGAAATCCACAAATCCGCATCGAAGGAATCAGCCACCACGGTAATGTCCCGTCGAAAACCAAAATAGAAAGCTGATTGCAGCAACACCAAAAAAACCGCCATTGTCACACCGATAATTACGCCGAGATATTTTCGTTTCTCATGCTGCAAGATTCGGATGGCTGTTTTAGTCAGCATGGAGACGCAATGGTTTGAAAAGTCAAAGTTGGTATGGCCAATGAATCCAAATCCATTGTCGGCCATTTCTTCGTTGCCGCGATTGATTGAAGTTTGCGCGTTGGATTCACCGTGACGGGATGGCCGACAAATTCGAGCAACGACAAATCTGTGTGATGATCCGTGTAGGCAAAACTATCGCGCGGAGAGATGGAATGTTGCTCGCAAAACTTTTCAACAATCTGCCGCTTGCCCGCGCCATACGGTTCTGGCAATTCACGGTCGCCTGTGTAAAAACCATCCTGCGTATGCAAACGTGTTGCAATAATTGCATCAAATCCAAATTGCGCCGCAAACGGACGCGCCACCAGTTCACACGCTGATGTAACCAGAACTGTCGTGTGCCCATATTTTTTATGTGCGGCAACCAGCGCGACACTTTGACGCCGGATGCGATGCGCGAGCTTGGACTTAAAAAACTCCGTGCCGATGGCTTCCAACTGCTTGGCAGAGACATCTTGAAACAAAGCAAAGCCGGATGCTCGAAGTTGTCTTGCATCTTGCGACAAACCCAGCAAGTAACAGGCATACCTGATGGCGACAATCAGCGAGCGGAACGGTGGCGCTGTTCCACACCGCAAGCAGTAAAGTAAAAAAGAAAACTGCGATTCGCCGCGTAGCAGCGTGCCGTCCATGTCAAAAAACGCTGCGATTTTTGGTTCAATCTCCATTGGTATGTAATCGCGACTCCCGGTCGCGATGCACAACTTCATAAACGCAATCCATCGCAGAATTAACAGCCTCTTGATCATTGGCGAAGTCAGGGGGGTTGATGGGATTCAAAAAGTGAACAGCAAGACGCTGTTTTCTGAATCGAGGGAGTCTTCGTTGTGGCGGCCACGCTTCCCAAAAGCCGCACAACGCTACTGGAACAACGACTAGGCCGCATTTTCTTGCCACCCACGCAGCACCAACCGAACTTGAAATTTGGTCGCCTGTGCGGCTACGCGTGCCTTCTGGGAAAATACCAACAATCTGCTTTGACTCGGGATCACTATTTTGAAATATACGCACTGCCCAGACAACCGCCTTCAATTTTGTCAATTCGTCAACGACAACCGCCTTGCGTTCTTTGGCGAGTGCGCCCCATATCGGATTTTGCACAACCTTTTTCTTCGCAAGAAAAACAATCTTTCGGCGGAAATTCCGGCGTAGAATTACATCGAGAAACAGCCAATCAAGATAGCTGCTGTGGTTTGACACCAAGACGAAGGGAGCATCCGGCAAATTGCCGTTTATTTGGCATCGCCTTCTGAACCATGAAATCCACAAAATCAGTTCAAAGGCCGAATAGAGAAGTTGCCCGTAAAGTCTTTGGAGAACAGGTCTAGTTTCTGAATATTGGAATTTACCCGGGAATTCTGTCATAGCGTTTCGCTCTTGCGCCTCCGAAGTCTGGGAACAAAATGGGCGCGAACTCAACGCACCCCCCTTAGAGGCACCGCGAAGCGCCTTGGATGAGAATGCAATCAAGCCGCGCCCGATGGGCGCGTGCTCGATGCGGTCTCATCCAATTGAAAATTCGCGGTTTTCTAAGGAGACCCGCAGCCGAAGCTGCGCAAAATTATATCAGTTTAATGTGTTTTCTGATTGTTTATTTTTTTCTTACGATTGATTTTACGCGAAAGCATGTCGCACGACAACGTGGATTTGATGGCTGCGATGCTACCATAAAAAAACCTCCCTGCAATGAGGGAGGTGTGTGATTTCAGTAATCTTCGGGGAGCAGAACCGTCGTGGTCGCGCGGTCAGCTTCCGTGATGATCCAGAATATTGTGCCATTGGCGGCTTGATACGCGGACAAAACCCGCATTCCGTCCACGACGGCTTGGTCGTTGACTTGTTTATCCTCGGCGCAAACATCGCCCCAATCGCCAACCACATGGCGCAGTAATGCCGCCATGATGTCAGCCTGGGTGATGTGCGCGAGGGCGTTGGGCGTCGCCACGATTTGCCCCAATGGGAGGCTCGGACAAGTGCGTGCGCTCATAGTCCAAAATCCTCCATGGTGGCAGCGATCCCGTCTTCGTCGTCGCCCAGGATTTCGACGATGCCGGCTTTTAACGCGGCCTTGTCCGGATCTGGCTTGGCGTCTTTCGGACAGGCCGGACAACGCATCACATTCATGACGCTGGTGCCGAATTCATAGCCGGCGGTCTTGAACTTCTCGCGATACCTCGGCGAGAGCCGGCGTTGCGGAGACAACCCCGCCCACGCCCTGGCTTCGGCATGGTCGAGGTCGGTCTCATATATGGCTTCGTGCATGAGATGATAAACATCCCATGGCTCGCCGCAGGTGGTGCAATGAACATCCATGATGACCTCCGTTCACTGGAACAACTGCCGCACTTCGTCGGCAGTCAGATGTTCCGGTTGCATGTCCGTCTGGTCGAACACATGGACTTTCACGAAACAGAAACGGGCCAAACGGGCGGCGATGTCCTCGCGACCGGCTTTGCCCGCCTCGTCCTCGTCAAACATGACGACGACATTGCTGTTTGCGTTCGTGTTTCCCCGGATCAATTCCTCCTGCGCGGCGGTCATGGTGCTGCCCATGAGGGCAACCACATTCCGGTGGCCGTGCTGGTGGAGCTTGATGGCATCGAAGAATCCCTCGACGATGACCAGCGGCAGTTCCGTCACTTCCCGGATGGCACGATCCAGGTTGAATACTTCCTGCCCCTTCCGAAAGCCCGTGGGCAGTTTGTATTTGGGCGTGCCTTCGGGCGGTTCGCCTGGCCAGCGGCCGGCGTAGGCCACCACCTCGCTTTTGACGTTGGTGATGGGAATGACGATGCGGCCAATCATCAACCCCTTGTCGCCGGTGAAATAGCCAAGACCGAAATCAATGACGGTTTCCTGGCTGATGCCGCGCTCCGCAAAATACGGATGCGCGCGATCCAATTTCTCCAGCCTGAATTTCAGGGGCGGATTGGGCGGTCCTTGCGGACTGCCACCATCCTCCGGCTTGGCTGCCGGTGCCGGTTTCGGCTTGGCGACGGGTGTCGGGGAAGAATGATCCTCGGCCTCCGGTGCTGACTTTTCGCTGGCTTTGACTTCCTCCAGCGGAATGTTGAACCATTCACAGGCTTTGATGGCCGCGTCGTGAATGGACACATCCTCCTTTTTGGCGATGAAGTCCAGGACGTTGCCGCCATGCTTGCATTCGCTAAAACAGTTCCAGAGGTTCTTTTCAGTATCAACCCGGAACTGAGTGGGGTTGGTGCCGCCGTGAATCGGGCAGGGCCCGCTCAGGCGGTCGCCGGTGCGTTTGAATGTGTCGAGAACACCGTAGTGTTGCAGGACGTTTTCCATGGTGATCCGGGAACGAACTTCCCGAAAATCTACGAACGGTTTCTTAGGCATAGGAATACTCCTTTCAATGTGCGGTTTCAGGGGGAACAATACCGGGGAATCCGGCATCTGATGGCACCCTAGCATGAAGCAAAAAAAGAAACCAGAGGGGCACCTCAACAGGCAACAGAATGACGAATATGTCAATTTGCGAGAAACTATAAGGTCAGCATCAAACGCTGCTGACTCTTAAGGTGATTTTATCAAACGATAGAAACCCTGCCTGCCAGCGGCTAAATTTGTAAGAGTGCTTTGCAGATTCACAATTGCCGGAACATTTGTCAGCGTCACCCATGAACTTGGATCAGCAAGATTGGGAGTGGTTTGTAAGCTATAATTTTGCGCTGTCAGCGGCCACGATAAAACTAAATTACCAATGCTCGTTTGGGCTAGTATCGAAGGCGGTGGTGAAATGGAGAAGGCAAGATTCTCTACTGTCAATTGCGCGTTCGTGGATGTGCCGCCGACAATGCCGACGAAAAATTCATTTGTCTGGCCAGCAAACATGGAAACATCAATCAAACCGCTACTGAACGTGACGTTGGTTTGAATCGAACTCCCAGCGATTAATAAAACATTCGTGCCATTGAAAGCTGCTGCGAGCGAATCGCTTTGCCAGTCGCCTTGAACGATGTAATCAAACGACATTGAAACGGCATTTGTTGGAATGAACAAGGGAATCCATGCATACGCCGGAATGTTCGAGTTGCTGCCGGCATCGTTTGGAGTCAAGCCAAGCGGATGCACCTTGAGTTGCGAGGCGACGACATTTGCTGGAGTTGTGTTCAAGCTGAACAACCATTCGATGGTTTCCAAGTCCAAAATCGCCTGTCCAGACGCCGAACCGTTCACGAAACCAACGGCAAATTGAGCGAATGAATCCACCAGCGCGCTTTGATATTGTTGAAACCGCGCGTTCAAATAATTCGTTCCGTAATTCCAGTTTGTTGCCGACAGATTCCATTCCGCACCGGTTTGGACATAAACAGAGTTGGTTGCCGGGGCTTGCGAGAACCAGCCGCCCCGCTCAAACGACCATAAAAATCCCATCGCAGAAAGATCTGCCTGAATCGTCTCGTCATACCAGTTCATCGGATAACCGTGAAACGCTGCCAATTCGTCACGCAAAGCCAGCGGATTGGGCGCGTCCGTTGGCGAGCCGTCCGTCAGGATTACATTCGCCGCTTCGGGATGCAGCAGGCCAAAGGCCGACACATAATTATCCGCCCAAGCGAATTGTTTTGGCAGCGGATGATAATAAGACGGCTTCGGTTCAAGCGGATTTCCATTCCATCCGATGAGCGTGCGGATTCCGTTCAGCAAACCGCTTTGACCCGTCGCCACTTCCGCCTCGTCAAACAGAGTCATTTGCATGTTCGTTGCCAGCCACGGCGTAGGCGATACATCTTCATTTGCCCAATTCGCGCCCTGCAAATAATTCGCGGCGGAAGCGTTGACCAAAGTTCCAAGACTGTGACCGACAAAGTGAATCGGTTTGGAATAATTCGCGCCAAGTGTGAGTAATAATTTTTCGCCCAATGCCCTTCCCTGATCTCCGGTTTGAGCAGCCGGAATTCCCGGATCGTCAGGAGCGGATTTTGCCATGAGCGACCAGTTCCATGCCACGATGTTTGGACTCGGACTCGGAAGATTGTTGTGAATCAAATTGGCCATGCTTGTCGCCCAAGAATAAGGGTCGTCATTCCAGCCATGCGTCAGCACGACCGTCATTTGATTCGGATCAATTGAAGCCAGATTGGCCGTGAAGATTCCGCCATGAAACGCCATCAACTGCGACGGCGTTGGCAGCGCGGCCAAAAGCGGCGTGATTTCGGCTGTCGTTGGCGTGCGATTTGTCTGAACAATCGTTAAAACCGGCGCGTCAAGCAACGGGTAGAGATAACTCACCGTCGGGCTGAATTGCAGATTCAGGATACCGCTGCCCGGCCACTCGTAATACTGGTAGCTGATAATCGGCGACATGATGCCGCCATTGGTCAAAGCTGCGGTGCTGAAATTCTCCAAATACTGATAGCTGACGAATGGCGAAATGACGCCGCCGTTCGTGAGGGATTCGCTGCTGAAATTATTCGGGTATTGGTAGCTGACAATTGGCGACATGACGTTTGTTATCACGTCATCAGCAAAAGAAGGCAGCAATTGAAGAAACAAAGCTGCAATCAGTGCAAGTTGCCGCGAAGCATTCATTGCACCTTTTAATTACTCGTCGCTGCTGTGGTGTAAATCAGCCCGCCACCACGCGGCATGACGATTGAAATTGTGGCCGTGCTGGATGCCAGCGTGCCGGTGTTGTTGTAGCCTGTGGCGGTGACGGCTGCGCTGTTGGCGGGCTTGATGCTCACGGTGATTTGCGTATTCAATGGCAGATTGGCGCAACTCACGACGACGGGAATGGGATTATTTTGCTGTGCAGAAAGGACGGCATCCGGCGTGGATAACACGCCCGTGGGCGATGCCGAAACCGTCACTCCGCCAATGCTCGTCACAGTCAATTGCGGCAACTGACCAGATGTTGGAATAATAATAAACTGCAAACCTTGAGTTAACTGGCCTGAAACCGAACCTGCAAATTCGTCGTCGTAGGTATCAAACCGGATGCGACCAAGGCAAATGTTATTAACTGGACAGTGCAAGGTTCTCGGCCTGAAAGCCAGGGTCAAGCGGCGCTTTTCAATCTCAACTGGGCGGCTTGAAGGGCCAGGCCGATCCATTGGTTGGTGAGTTTTCTAAACTTCTTGTAGGCGGCCAACTCGGCCCGCACCGCCTTGAGGTTCTCCCGGCGGATGAACAGCGATTTCTTTTTCCCCTGATAGACGTAGTTGAGCTGAAAATACGGCCCGTGCCGGCGGGGATTCTGCGGGTCTTTACACCGGCAGCCGGGTTTGCCGCACACATTGTATTGAGGGGACAAACTTCCGGGGCGCATCGGCCCTAGCTCCAGCAGGTGCGCTTTTAGCGTTTGAATTTTCTTTTCGATGGTTTGAACGGATGGGATGGCATTCATGTCCGATAGCATACATATGCTCACGGATATTGCAAGACCTTTTTTCAACTTTTTTCCAAATCGTTCGCACCTGCCCTGGCTGGCCTGGCTGCGGGCGGTGGATACCCTGCGGCCCGCCTGCGCCCGCAACACCACTTTTCTGTGGCTGACCGTGGTGCTGGCCGCCCTGTGCCTCCGGCCCGACTTGGGCGGGGTCACCAGTCTGGTGCGCGCCCTGGGTCTCTCCCCGGCCAGTTATCATTGCCTGCTGCATTTCTTTCATTCCGACGCGCTGAACCTGGACCCGCTGACCCGCTGTTGGCGGGCGACCCTGGAGCGCCTGCTGGCCAGGCGGTTGGTGCGCGTCAAGGGCCGGCCCATTTTGCTGGTCGATGGACTCAAACGGGGCAAGGAGGGGCGCAAGATGCCGGCGGTCAAATGTCTCCATCAAGAATCGGGGTCCAATGCCAAGGCCGATTTCATCATGGGACACTCGCTGCAGGCCGTGGCCGTGCTGGCGCAGGCCGCCGGGGTCTGCATGGCCGTGCCCCTGGCCGCCCGGATTCACGAGGGCATCGGCTGGTCCAACCGCGACCGGCGCACGTTATTGGACAAGATGGGGGCCTTGATTCTGGGCCTGCAATGGAGCGAACCGGTCATCGTGGTGGCCGACGCTTATTACGCCGCCGAAAAATTCGCCCGCACCCTGCTGGCGAACAACCATCATCTGGTCACGCGGGTCAAGACCACGGCCGTCGCCTATTTCCCCGCGCCCCCAACCCTCTTAAAGAAGCGCGGACGGCGCAAAGTTTACGGGCACAAAACCAAACTGCGCAGTTGGTTTGGCTACCGCCAAGAGTTCCGCCTAGCGCCCAGCCCGGTCTATGGCGAAAAAGGCGTGCCGTTGCGCTTTTACAGCCACGACTTGTTGTGGCGGCAGTTGGGGCGGGTGGTGCGCTTCGTCTGGGTGGATCATTCCACGCGCGGACAAATGGTGCTGCTCTGCACCGACCTGACCTTGGAGCCGATGGAGATTCTGCGGCTGTATGGCTGGCGCTTTAAAATCGAGGTCAGCTTCAAGTCGGCCATTCACACGGTGGGAGCCTATGCCTATCATTTCTGGATGCAGGACATGACGCCGATCCGGCGCGGCAGCGGCAAGCAGCATGTCCATCGCAAATCAGAAATCTACCGCCAACACCTCCGCCGCAAGCTGGCCGCCTATCAGCGTCACATTCAACTGGGCCTCATCGCCCAGGGACTCATGCAATGCCTGGCCCTCAATTTCCGGCGCGTCATCTGGTCCAATTTCCACACCTATATCCGCACGGCGGCACCGCAAAAACCACCTTCTGAATGGGTCGTCGCTCAAGCCCTCCGCCACACCTGGCCGCAATTTCTCCGGGGTTGCCCACAATGCCTTAACCTGAAGAATTTCCTGGCGTCCAGAATCTGCCCGCGATTCTGCAAATATTCAGAGGTTTTCAATCTTGACGCCCCGGCATGAACCCTGCACTGTCCAGTTATTAACATCACAACGAATTTGTCCATTTCCTGTAATCTGTGAGGCAATTAGCCTAACTCCACCACCACTTCCAAAACTAGCGCCTCCGTTGGCTTTGGCTAAAATAGCTCCATTAACAGTCAATGAAGTAGATGCAGCGATTAAAATTGCACCGCCGCCGCCACTGGCACCTGTCCCGGCAATACCGCCGCCTCCAGATCCGCCAAGTAATGGAATCAAAAATACGTTGCCGTAATTATACGAGCCATTTGAACCATTTGTTCCGCCCCCGGGACCCTGACCAGAAGTGCCAGAGCCAAAGCCGCTACCTCCTGCCCATCCTCCTGGCCCACCCGCACCGCCATTTAGACCAAATATAGATTGCGCCGATACATCTATCGTTCCATTGATGACGACATTGCTTTTGACGAGCCAATACACCGGCGTATTGTTCGCATTTGGAATAAAGGTCACTGTAACGCCGTTTGAGATTGTAACGGAAGTATATTGGTAAATGCCGGTCGGATGGTCGGCCATGTTGATGATGGTGTTCGTTGTGGGATTGAACGCGCCATCGCTGCCATTGCTGCCGCTGTTCACTTGCGCGTTTGCGTTCACGCTCAAAAGCACCGCGACCATCGCTTGAAGAAGTTTCTGTTTCATAGATTTTCCTTTCGTGCCAGTCGGGCGAGTCTGCGCCCAATATCTGGCAGCGTCAATGCCTACTTTTCAGCCCAACCTTAGTCATAATAAGAGGTCATAAATATCATTATGACAGGTATGCCAAGGGATCGAGAGGATTTCGCCATATTGTGCTAGTGCCGCCGCATCGAGAAACAGAAACAAGCCGCGTGCGTGCGCCAATTCCTGACAAGCTTGTTTTATTCCTTGAACCCGTTCGCTGCTGGTGGTGACGGTTAACACGCGGAACCGCTGCCAGCCGAACCGGGTGCGGTGAAGGTTTTGCGACCATATCGCTTCGTAGGCGAGCAGCTTTCGCTGGAAACTGGTCTGGTCAAGATTGCTCCGTGTGATTGGCATGGTGCCCCGATCGGCTTCTAGGCAATACCAGGATTTTTTGCCATTGGATTCCAAGCCAAAAACCCGGTCAGGAATGACGCCGATTTTTTGACGCTGCCCGATGTGCACCCGCCATTGAAACGGCTCGCGCATATTGGGAATTTTCAAATCGTCCACCGACAGAAAGCGGATGTCGTTGCGGTTCCGGCACGCCAGTTCAACGGCAACCATGATGTCAGAAACCAGCAGGGCGTGCTGAAGAAACAATCTGCCAACCTGATGATTCTGTTTCCAATCGGGCTGATGAAATGGCAATGCCAACTCACGCTTCAGCCAGGCTGCCCCCTTGTTGCCCAAGCCATAGGCGATCCGGCGTGAGCCGCTTTGGTAATAATCAATCTGACAAGGTGGCCGTTCCAAGTAGCCGTGATGAAACAGCCGCTGCAACCGTCGTAAAACCTGCTGTCGGCTGCCGGGGCATAACGAAACAATGTGGTCGGAACGAAGAAACCGGTGACGGTGGAGGCATTTCAAAATCTCTCCGTCGCGGCCGGTCAACCGGAGCGGCGGGATGTCAGGCGAGCGCTTGAAACGGGGAAGTCGGGACACCGTTTCATTCTACCACGGAAAATTATTTCTTTGCTGCTTTGGCTGCCGCTTTTCGCGCTTGTTTCAAAACATCTGTAAAATCAACCCCCACCGCGTCTGCAATCCGCAAAATTGTTTCAAATGATGGAAGCCTCTTACCCTTTTCAATATAGCTGATACTTTGCTGCGACAAGCCGCATTTGGCAGCGACGGCATAAATTGACAAATCACGGCGCATTCGCTCTTCGCGTAGGATTTTGACAAATTCAACGCAAACTATTCGTTGTTGGCAATTTGATGGCACGTCAAAGAATAGCGCAAAAAACATTTGACAAACTACACAACAGTTGTTACCTGTTTAATATGTTCGCAAAACGCATCGGCCCCGACCCGCACGCCAACGGCGCAAAAAGCGCCGGCTGCTACGGGTGTCCCGACATTTGGGAACTCGACAATGGCGACTTCGCCATCATTGGCATCGACATCACCGAGGCGGCGATCCCCCAATTGCCGCCAACCGCCGGCTGCGGGCCGGACGAGCGCGTGGTGCGCCTGCCGCGCAACATCCTGGTAAACGCCAAGCGCGACATCCCCAACCGCGTCTGATTTTGTGCTAGAATGGCGGGATGGAAATCGGGGAATGGCTGTCACAGAACTGGTTCAATCTTGTCAGTGTCGCCGGCATCATCAGCGGGCTGTGGTTCACGGCGATCTCGCTCCATTCCGAAACCAAAACACGTCGGATCGCCAATCTGCTCACCATTACTGGCAACCACCGCGAAATTTGGCAGGAATTCATCTACCACCCGGGACTGGCGCGCATTCTGGACGCTGCGGCGGACCCGGCCAGAAAACCGGTCACGCGGGAGGAGGAAATTTTCGTCAATCTCGTCATCGCCCACATCAACAGCGTCTATTACTCCATCAAAGATGAGTTGGTCATTGAATTGCAGGGGCTGCGCCGTGATGTCTGGTGGTTCTTCTCGCTACCAGTGCCCAAAGCCGTATGGGAAAAAACTAAACTGATCCAGAACGACGATTTCGTGGCGTTTGTGGAATCGTGCCGGAACTGGAAATAGCCAGCCGGTTCAAACTGCCTTCCACCTGGGTTCGAGGCGTGGCAAATTTGCGCCGAGAATTCAGGATGTGCGCCACCGCCCGGCCCCGGCTGTTGTCCACCGGCCGCAATGTCGTCCCCATGAACGGTTCCAGGTTCGTGCCATCCTCCAAAATCTTGCTGAAAACCTTGTATCGCTCCAAGTCCACGAACTGCTGGGCGATGAACGCGTTGGCAAATTCTTTCTGCAACACCTCGGCGTCCGTGTTGCCGACGCGGAAGGAAAACAAGGTGCCGACATTGCCGAACACCGCCTGCCGGATCGGCAGCGGAATCTGATCGACGTATTGATGCGAGAGCGTCAGGCACAACCGGTATTTGCGCGCCTCGGCCAGAATCGCGGCAAAGCTGTCGGTGGTAAAATTCTGAAACTCGTCAATGAACAGATAAAAATCCCGGCGCTCGTCCTCCGGCTGGCCGGCGCGTCGCATCGCCGCCAGTTGAAACTGCGTGGTCAGCAGCGAGCCAATCAGGTTTGCCTTGTCATGGCCGATTTTGCCCTTGGACAGGTTCGCGATGAACAACCGTTGGTTGTCCATGATGAAAGGGAAGCTCACCTTGCGTTTCACCTGGCCGAGAATGTTCCGAATCACCGGATTCAATAAAAACTGGCCGAGCTTGTTTTGGATCGGTGCGATGGCCTCCCGGCGGAAGCGCTCATCGTAACCGGCAAATTCATGTTCCCAAAAATTCTTGATGAACGGGTCTTGGATCTGGCGAATCACCCAGGCCCGGTATTTTTCATCGGTCAACATCCGGTTCACGCCTAGCAGGGAAGTGTTCTGGCAATCGAGCAGCGCGGCGATGGCGTTGTATAAAATGTATTCCATCCTCGGTCCCCAAGATTCAGGCCAGATGCTTTTGAACGCGCCGACGATGCCGGACGCCACCAGATGCCGCTCGTCCGGCGGCACATTCGCCAGCAGATTCAGGGCGACGGGGAATTCCAAATCCGAAGGATTAAAATAAACGAGATGGTCGGTGCGCCAGCGGGGAATGTGATTCAACAATTCCTCGGCCAAGTCACCGTGCGGGTCAATCAGGCCGACGCCATGCCCCAGCGCGATGTGCTGGATGATCATGTTGCGCAGCAGCGTCGTTTTGCCCGACCCGGTCTTGCCGATGACGTAGATGTGCTGCCGCAAATCCGGCAACGAAATCCCGAAGGGAACAATGTCCCCCCAGATTTCATGTGTGCCGATCAAAATGGATTCGTCATTCATGGTTGCAAATTCAGCCGCCATTCCCGGCCTCGCCGCTGAATCCCCGCTGGTGATGGAATCCTCGGCAAAGGAAATGCGCTGGTTTCCAAAAAGCTGCTCCGCAGGGCGGAACCGCCGGCAAACGCTGTTGGGTGCGAGCCGGTGGGGTAATGGCGGCTGAGTCCGAAACCCGATCAAGCCCATTGTATCACGTTGTCGGCTCTGCCGGCCACAAGGTCGCGCTGCGCGCGTCTTGGTAAATGCCGCAATTGCGGCGGCGCTTTTTCCTTCACTCGAAGAATTCGTTTCCACCTCGCAATGCGAAGTCGTCCCGGCGTCGTGTGTCCAATCGGACATTTTTTGAACCCGTCCCCCCAACGTGTCGTCGGCTAGGCTGATAAGCCGACGCCGGGCGACTTCGCGCTTTTAGGTGAAGGACACCGGCTAGGTGGAACTGAACCCGATAGCCGTAGGAAAAAGCGCGAAGTCGCCCGGTAGGCGACGACACGTTGGGGGCACTCGTGGCTCAGTAAAGCCACCGCTGGTGGCACGGCGCGGTTCGCGCCCCTACATACCATGTATGTAGAGGTCGTTGTAGGGGTAAATCCTAAAGGACAACTCGCCATGCAGTCAGCATTCGCCGCACGGATCAAATTTGATTTTACGCGGATGAAAAAGTGAAATTCAAAAAACGGCTCAGGGAAGCCGTTTTAGTGATGTCGCATAATCTACCTTTTGCGACACGCTAGTATAAAAGTCTAACCGACCCGCTTTTTGAGTCGCATTCGAACCAGCGCTAACAGGTTTTTTTCAGTTTCCAATCCTCTCAAACAGCCGTTGAGAACACCCAAGCGATAATTTATTCCGGTGCTCATCAACCGCCAGTTTGTCCCGGCCAGCGAATCCTCAATGGCATTTTCCAAATCCTTGATGCTGTCGCGCTCACAGCGTCCCGGTTTACAGTCCTGAGCGCAAAATGACATTTGCACGTCTCGTTTGATGGCCGGCTTTCCGAGATCAAGCCGAAAGAACCCTTCCCTTTCCAATGCCGGAAGCAGAAGATTTTCTAAATCCACAACCGTGAGCTTTTTTAATTTGGCAATTTCTGTAAATAGGTCTTGGCGCTTTTGGCGCAATTCCTGTTCTGCCTGTTCCCTTCTGAAGATTTCAGAATTTACCTGGCAACTGGCATATTCCCGGCCTTCTTCTTCTGACATGCAGAATCGCTCCCGGTCAGCCGCATAATTTTCATCTGGTGCGGCCGATTGTTCGATTGTCAAGGGTTCCGTTTCGACCCGGCCGCAGTTTGGACACGTCGTAACGACGTTGATGATTTTGCCAGCGTGCTGATATTCGGTTTTGGTCTCGCCCTGGCATTGTGTGCAAAAAACTTTTTTTCGGCGGTATTCAGCCCCGTCCTCATAAAAAGCCCGGCGGGCATCGCACTTTGGGCAGATAAAGTAAAAAAGCGCTTGGTCGCTGCCGTCCCGGTCGTGCAAATCTTTTTCATCACAATTCATGCCGGCAAGGCAGGCAAGGCAGCGAATGCCGGAAGGTGGTCTGGCTTGTGCCAACTGCCTGTCACGTTGACGGTCTTTTTCCCGCCACATCGCGATGGTATCGAATTTCCGGGCGTAACACTCCCCGCGCACAAAATACAATGCGGTCTCAACAAGCAATTTTAGCCAGGTTTGCTCGACCGGCGGGCTAACGGCGGTTTCAACAAACCGTTTTACCACCCGGCGGCATTCTTCAACAGTTTGCCGGTCATAAAGATCGTTGTAATAAACATCTTCCTGCAAAAATGCGGGGTAATTCACTGGACGCCTTTCCGCCAAACAAAATGCGCTGAAGATCCGTGTGATTAAAGCGAAAAGTTGAAATGGCCCAACCTCGATTCAATCAAGCATTCGTGGTGCGTTCCGCTTCAGCCGTTTGACGGTTTCCCGATTTCGATCACCGGCAATTCATATTGTTCCAGCAAGGCGTGCAAAATGGCGCGACGACGCTTGTTGCTTAACATGGCCTGGAGCCAAAGCATGAATTCGGCCTGCTGCGATTGTGTTTTCCCGTTTTGTAAATGAATTCGCATAACTGAATATTATTAAACTGTATATTCTTCTATAGAGAGAAGTCTCTCGGTTGACCTCCGGTCGTTAGCCCGCAGACTTCCTGATGTCTGCCGGCAGACTTCTGGATGTCTGCAATCCATAGTCAGATTTTTTAATCCATTTTACTTGGAAATGGAGGGTGTAATTGTTGGTCTTTCCCAAACCTCGGCGTTGAATGGTGATTAAGCCCTTATTTTTAAGTTCGCCTACAAATGTTGTGACGCGGGATCGACTCATGCCCATGTCTTCGGCCATCCGATCCTGCCCCGGAAAACAGAAATCGTTGTGCCAGGCATAGCTTAAAAACAAACCATAGGCCACTTTTGCCCCCGGCGACAAATTGGGATTTCGCTGGATAAAATTTGGGATTTGGGTAAAGCCTTCCTGTAACACCGGATCAATCGTATCCAGTTGGATATTCCGCTCCTTGATGATTTCCCCGATTGGTTTCATGTGTGATACAATTATAGCACGAGGCCGGTAAATCCATTCTGTGGATAAATTAAAAAGCCCCTCGCAACTTTCATGGACCAGAATCATAGCGGAAGCATTCCGCACCCTTCCGCAGATTTCGGAAGCGTGCCGAACAATTCCGCATCATTCCGCACAGTTCCGAATGATGCGGAAAGTTTACGAAGCGTTCAGCAACTTTCGGAACGCAAGGAGAACCACACGCTGACCGTGCGCGAAGTGGCGCGGATGTTTGAGGCGGCGAGTGTCGCCCGGACGGAACGAAGCATCGTGAACTGGTGTCAACTAAACCGGACGGGCATCGCCCGGCTGGATTCCTATTTCGATCCGAACGAACGGCGCTATTACATTTCGCCGCAAAGCGTGGAACAGGCGATAGCGGAAGAAAAAGCCAAAGCCACAAAACACAAAGACACTTCGGAAGCGTTCGGAAATGTTCCGCCGGCTGCGGAAACAGCCAGAAATGCCAAGCTGACGGCGGATGATGAATTACGGGTTAAAGATTTAGAGCGCGAAATCATGGATTTGAAAATTACGAATCGGGCTAAAGAAATGCACATTGATCGGATGCAAAAAGAGCGTGAAGATTTTTTTGATCAATTATTGGCAGCCAGTCGGAAGGTCGGCGAACTCGAAACCCGATTGCTACAAATTGAATCACCAATGGAAAAGTAAAAACCGGTTGGACAGGCATTGTCCGGGGCGCGTGTTAATCTGGCGGCCTGTGAACAACTCGGAATGGACGCCAGCCGGCGGTGAAGCTGAACGACCGGCTATTTGAATTGCGTCGCCGATGACCAGCTTTACAGCTACATCGCAGAAAAGGATTTTGGCAAAAAATTAACGGCTGAGGAAATCAGCCGGATTGCCTAGGCATTTCTTGGACTGGCGCACATGAACAAAGAGTTTGGACGGGGAACGAAATTACAGCCCCAAGACGGATGACCCGCGCTGCATCGAGCCGGTGCGGATAGGCCGCGATATGTTTGAACGACAGTGGTGGCGTGATGGTTAGTTTCCGTCAGGCGAGAGCCAGTTCACCTGCGGCTGGCATTTCATCCCAGGTGCGGCCTTCCAAGTCGCGGCCATTCCGCTTTTTGAAGACTCCGCCCCACTGCTTGAAATAAAAGGCAACCCCCGCCTTCAGGCATTGGTCGCGGATTTCCGTCACCCATTCCTCGGACATGGGCCGCGCGCCGGGGCCGGACTCGCCGCCGACGATCACCCAATCAATGCCGCGCAGTTTCAATTTGGGCATGGGCGCGAGCAACGGTTCAAGGGACAGAAATTTGACGTGCGCGCCGCTTTTACGGAGCAAATCAATCCGGTCGTAATAATCCGGGTGCTCGACGGTGACGCCCTGCCAGATGTGCGGTGCCCAAGCCAGCTTGGAATCCAGTTCAACCAACCGCTCCGGGCGCTTGGTGAGAATTTGATACCGATGCCAGTCGGCCTTGTGCATCGTGACGAAAACTTTTTGGATGAATGACAGCGGCACCTCGCGGTGATAGAGGTCGCTCATCGAGTTCACGAAAATGGTCTGCGGTTTTTTCCAGCGAACCGGCAAGTCGAGCATGTCATCTTGGAGCGTGACCTTGAAGCCGTTGCGGTAATTGGGATTGCCCATTGCCTGCAACCGGAACGCCATGCGTTCGGCGTAGCAATGTTTGCAGCCGGGGCTGATTTTGGAACAACCCGTAACGGGATTCCAGGTCGCCTCGGTCCACTCGATTGACGATTTCAGTGCCATGAACTGGGAAAACTACAACAAATTTTTCTGATTGTCTGGTTCATAAGTGCAGGCCGAATGCCAGAATTTAAGTCCCTTGGGATCTCGCGTGGCAAACAACAGATGGTAGTAGTGCCGAACGGGCCGAATATTGGTGTAGCTGTAACCTAGCTTCTGAAGCTGCTCCTTGTAAACGTCCATAAATATTCGGCGCAAGTCATCGTGATCGGCGCGTGTAGCCAACTCAATGACATCTGGACGGGTGCAAAAGCCGGGAACTCCTAAAAATCTTTCATACTTCTCGCGGGCGTTGGTGTGCGTGGGGGAAAGAATTGCCTGCACGATATTGCGGGTTACATCAGTGCCGAGGGCCACATTGATGAGCAAGTCGGCCTTTTGCAGGTGTTCCACAATTCGTTTGATGGTGGCGAACGGAACATCGCATTCCGTCGGATCAATGAAAACCAGATTTAGACAACTATCCGGCAGCCGATTCAAAATGCGGCAAAGTCCAGGAGCATCCTCATAATTTCCGACGACGGCCTCCGCAATGTCTGAAGCGTCGCGGTCCTTGATGCGCTGATTCAGAATCTCTACGACACGCGGGCTGGCATCAATAAAAAAAGCTTTTTTAAGCACACGGAAATGCTTGTTGTGGATGACGGCTAGCGCAGTGCCATCCATTTCCATGCGATCCTCCCGCGTGATGCACCGTCCCGGTCCGCTGCATATCTCCACATAATTTAAGCCCATCCATTGATTCTTCATTCCGCTGGCGAAAATGCCGAAGTATTGGACGAGTCTGTAAATTTTATCGTAGGCCCACTCGCCCACACACCGCACCGGCAATTTGTCCAGTTCGGACAGTGTATGCGTGCATAGACCATCTGCATCTATCTCCGTCCGCTCGGCTCGGTTGCAACTGTGGCATTCAGTATGTTTTATCTCGTGCAGATCGAGTTTGTGGCTCATAAAAAATTGCGTCCCTGACGGGCAATGCCCGGCAACTAAACGGCCAAAACGCGATAGCGTTCCGCCAAGCCTTTCAAGGTCATGTTTTCGGCAATCATGTCGTGGGGAATCAGCAGGTATTCCCACGGCTTGCCTTGGTAGGTGGCGGCGTGGTCGCTGGCGTGCTGGCACCACTTCACGGCGGCGTCTTTTTTGGCGACCACATCATCGGCGGTCATTTCGTTTTTGGCTTTCGGCTCCAGCATATAGACGACGGAATCCGTCTCGGCGACGAAATCCGGCTGGTATTCAAGGTGGTCGGCACCTGATTTGTAATAAATCTGGAACTGGCCTTTGGCGGGCTTGAACCACTTGGCTTTTTCCCGCTCAAGGATGACGGACAACCGGCGCTCGCCGTCCGCCTGAAATTTTTGCACCGGGTAGAGGCAATGCTTGAATCCACCAAACAGGTATTTAGCCATGTTGCTTTTGTCGGCGGGCGGCTGGCGATAGTCGAGATCCGTTCCGCTGGCTGAAGCCGTATAGGCGCTGGGCTTCAACTCGGTGAAGCCTTTCTTTACCTGCACTTCGTAGCCCGTGGCCTTTTCCCAATAATGCTCCTGCATTTGGGCGTGAACGAAACGGGCGATTTCGGTCTGGTGGCAACCGAGCACTTTGCGAACTTCATGCTCGTCCGGCAGGTAGCTTTTCAACCGCGCCACCACCTGACCGGCCAAAAGGTAAAGCAGGTCGGCATGGGCGTCATACGAGACGTCATCAAAATCCACCAAGCCGCTGACGACGTAATCCTCCAGCCGCAATTCCTCAATGCCGCCGGCCCCGGTGGAAATGACATCCACCTGATCCGTGCGCAAATGCTTGGCCCAAAGTTCCTCGTCCACCGGCGGATAATTCAGCGTTTCCACATTCAGGGTGAACGGGTGAAAGCCGGACAGCACCTTGCCGGTCGGCACAACCAGGATGCGCGGAATATCAATCGTCTGCTGTTTGACGATCTCCGTCGTCTTGGCGACGATGGCGGCGAAGTCCGGCGGCTTGGTCACGCCCTCAATTTCCAACTGCGTCGGGCGATACTGGCTTTTGACCGCCAGCAACACCTCGGCCTGAATTTCCGGGTGGGAAAGATGCGACACGCTGGGCAATTTTTGCGGCTGATTTTCCAGCTTCTTAATCACCTCGTAGGTGATCTGCGCCACCTTTTGGTCTTCCGGCGTGGTGAACACTGGAGCATCCACCGACTGCGGGATGTGCGTGCTGGCGGACGCCTGTTCCGGCTGCAAGCCAAGTTTGTTCGCCAGTTGCGGTTGCGAAACCACCGTCACCGTTTTTTCGCCGATCTGTTCCGGTTCCAAAATCACCTGCTGCAGGCGGATGGCTGAATCTGGCTTTTTGGCCTCATCCACGATCTCCTGAAACTTATCGTGGGCGATGATGTTCAACCGGTCAACTGTGTTGACGCCGGTGCGCTTGCCGTAGGGCAATCGCAAGCCGCGCCCGATGGATTGCTCAATCAGGATGCGTGCATTGGCGGCGCGGAGCGGGACGATGGTGTAAAGATTGGTAACGTCCCAGCCCTCTTTCAGCATGTTGACGTGGATGACGATTTCGGTCGGCTCGTCGGTGGACTCGACTTTAAGAAGCCGCTCAATCATTTCATCTTCTTCCGCGCCGGTCTTACTGGAATCCACCTGGATGACTTTAGTTTTGTAAGCGCCCAAGAAAAAAGCATCCGATTGGATCAAATCAACCAACTGTTTCGCGTGCGTGGTATCGCGAGCGATGACCAAAACGAATGGCTTTACGATCACGTTGCCGGTTTCGCGGGCAAAGGTTTCCAATTCTACTTTGACCTGTTCGTGCAACCGAACGCCATCTTGGAGCTTCATCAACTCGACCGCCTCGGGCGTCATGCCAGCGGAACTGAAATTCTTACGCGTGACGACCGCAGGCTCCTTAACGAAACCATCGGCCATCGCCTTACCGAGCGGATAGTCGAGGATGACGTTCTTGAAGGGAATGGCACCCTTGTTGGACTCCACGAACGGCGTGGCCGTTAGTTCGAGCCCGATGACCGGCTTCAATTCATTGATGGCGCGCACGCCCGCCGAAGCGCGGTAGCGGTGCGATTCGTCCATGATGAGCACGAGGTCGCGCAGTTCCGACAAGTATTGAAAATAACTTTCGCCGATGTATTCCGACAGGCGTTTGATGCGCGGCGACTTGCCGCCGCGCACTTCGGAATTGATTTTTGAAATGTTGAAAATGTTGATTTTGCACCCCAACAACTGGTCAAACAATGTGCCGGCCTTGGCCTCGTAATTATCGCCGGTAATGATCTCCGGCGCGTCCACGGCAAATTCCGAAATGCCCTTGAAGACATACTTGGGCGTGTTGGGCGTGAAATCGGCGATGAGCTTGTTGTAAATCGTCAGGTTGGGAGCCATGACGAAAAAATTATTTATGCCGTGCGCCAGGTGCAGGTAGCTGATGAACGCACCCATGAGCCGCGTCTTGCCCACGCCGGTCGCTAGCGCGAAACAGAACGAAGGAAATTCGCGCTCAAAATCCGTGACGGTTGGGAACTCACTGCGGAGAATTTCCAGCGCGGCGGCGACATCCGCGCCTTTGTGCGGCGGGATGATTTCCGTGATGCGGTCCAGAATTTCGAGTGAGCGGCGTTGCGGCGCGCGGAGACTCAACCGTCCGGCGATGGCGTTGACCTGGGGATTCACTTGGCTCCCTCCTCGCCGAACAACGATTGCTGGCCGCGTTTATCCGCCGTGGTTTCCGGCGCTGGCTTTGGAGCCTGCGGCAGATTTTCCACCTTGAGGCTGTAATCGTCATGGCCCCACTCGCAGCGGGAGAGGACTTGCTTGGGAATTTTTTTCACGGTCAAATTCGGATAACGCTCGGTGACGTTTTTGGTGCCGGCGCGGAAGGCGGCGCAGAGGACGAGCAACGTGCGCCCGGTGCCGACTTCATCGCTCAGTTGCGCGAGCTGGGCGGCGCGCAAATGGGTGGTGGTGACATAAATAAAATCCCGCTCGGTGGAATGGCCGTGCTGCCAATAGACCGTGTCGCTGGGAGCGTATTGGAACCCTTCCAACTTGCACGCGGCCTCGGCGAGCATGGCGGCATTGAATTTTTTGTTGATGACCCACTGGCCCCATTTGTCCTTTTCTAGCAAAGATGGCGCGAGCTTGAAATAGCGGAAGCCACCTCCGCCTTTCCAGCCGACGGCCTCCGTGATGCCGCCGGGATCGTCGCCATCAATTACTTTTTGGAGCCGTGGAATGATGTGGGTGTGACAATGCTCGCCCAGTTCGACCATAATCCAGCGGCGACCCATTTTATGCGCTACTGCGCCAGTTGTGCCTGAACCACCGAACGAGTCGAGCACCCAATCAAGTGGGTTGGTAGAAAGTTCCAAAATTCTTTTCAGGAGTAATTCTGGCTTTGGAGCAGAGAATGGGTCGTTTTCGTTGAACGCTTTTACTTCAACTGCTGCGATCCGATTCTCACCCACATCTGAATAGTGCCAGACTGTTGGACATACAACTCCTTGGTCTTCAATTTCCGATAAAAATCTTTGGAATTTCAAGGAATTGAGTGGCTGCCAAAGCGGGGTCATTTAGCTGAAACATAAATGAGCGGCTTGATTACAAGCGAATGGCGGGCTGGTTGCAGTTGGCGTCCCCGCGTTGCGCCGGACTGCGC
>Ga0302266_10000549_pt1 | contig 37651 bp, 34 predicted proteins | sample III_Bog_E1_2_FD_194559 | JGI IMG/M metagenome (GOLD analysis project Ga0302266, IMG submission 194559) | Peat permafrost microbial communities from Stordalen Mire near Abisko, Sweden - III_Bog_E1_2 | ecosystem: Environmental > Terrestrial > Soil > Wetlands > Peat | place: Sweden: Abisko...
CGGCGACGCAACCAACCCGCGCTTCACCGGATTGCGATGCATATAGCGCAGCTTCTCGATGCGTTTCCGTTCCGTCCAGACATTGAAATCGTAAAACCGCTTTTGCCAGATGTGTCGCGCGGCATCGTTTAGGCAGCGTAGCCGCGCCAGTCGGCGACCTCTTTTAGACCTTCTCCGCGGAGGTGCTCGAAGAACCGGACTTTGTGGCGGATGTGTTCGAATTCGTGGATGTCGGCCCACACTTCGGCGCGCCACGGTTGATCGTGAGCGGCGGCCTCTCCGCAACTGGCACAGCGGGTGTGAAAGGTGACGCCCGGCTTTGGGACATTGTGCGGCGAAACGGGTGGCGCGTCCCAGGATGGCGTGTCTTGCGAGTCTTCGTTTCGCACTTCTGGGTTTTGCAGTTCTGGGTCTCGCGGGTCAGTGTTCTGAAGGTCGGCGTTCTGCAAGTCACTGTTCCGCAGATCACTGTTGTGCAGATCAGTGTTCCGCGCTTCCATGTTCTGCAATTCGAGGTTCTGCAATTCCGCGTTTTGCCATTCCATACCTTGCAAACCCGTGTTTTGCCATTCGAGGTCTTGCAATTCGAGGAAGACGCAACGCACTTCCTGGATCTCGCCCTCGGGGCTGAGGATGTGCTCGTAGCGCAGCAGGTATCCAAAGCGGAGTTTGCGGGCTTCGGCTTCGGCTTCCTCGCGGGTGTGGAACGGTCCGTATTCGGCACGCAGCTGCTCGGTCGAATCGCAGGCCATCCAGAAAACGTCTTTGTGAGCCATAGCTGCCTTAGTAAGTCCCGAGAGAACGCCGAGCCGAACGGATCAACCTACGCAAGATAGCCAGCGCAAGCTGATCCATAAGAGAACTGAGCAATTGGAGTACCGGGATTGGGGTCTCGGGCAGGGTGCCAGAAGCGGCTCCGGTTGCGAGAAATTGACAGACTATTGCACTGAAAAGACGCGGCTTAGATCAGTCGCGCTGGAACTGGCGACCGACGGCGGGAAGCACCGCGGCCAGGCAACCATGTGAAATCCGTTTCCTTCGCGAACTTCCCTCGCCAACCTCGAATGCTGGTCGACGTTGGGCGCTGGGCGATGCGCTGCGCCTGGGGCCGATTCCGAGGCGCAGCGCATGAACTCACGACAAAGCTGCGCCTGAGGAGCGCTGATCGTTGTTCTTGGTGTTGCCCCCGGAAAGCGGAGGCGCGTCGCCGACGGCGGAGTCCCACGCTGCCGATTGGCCCATGCCGTTGCCCAGTTGCACATGCCAGTTGAGGCCGCCGTGGGCGGCCACGTAGAGAGCCAGTTCCAGGCGGGTCCAGACGCCGAGTTTGTCGAAGGCGGTGCGCAGGTAGTTCTTCACCACCTGCTCGCTGGTGAGCAGAACCCGGGCAATATCTTTGTTGGTAAGACCCTGCCAAACCAGGGTCGCGACTTGAATCTCTCTGGCGGTTAGCCGATCGCGGGGTTGCATGGTTGCACCTGCTCCTTGATGAACTGTTCTTTGATAAACATGGCGGTCGCGAGTTTCACCCGCTTCCGGCCTTCTTTGATGCCTGCGCGCAGAAATAGAGTGCGCAGGTGCTGTTTGACGGTGCGCGGGCTGATGCTCAAGTGGCTCGCGATTTCCTTGTTGCTGCAGCCCTGCACCAGCAGACGTAAGACCTGTTGGTCACGGGGTGTGATCTTGATTTCATTGAGATTAATCATTGGCGTTTTGTCGGCTCCTTCAGTTCAGTCTTGGGGTCGCGACCCGACAGGGATGTATGCAAATTGTTCGCCAAATATTCGCCGTAAAGGAATACCGTTTAAAACCTTATAGTTAGGGTTCGAGATCTGGACCTATAGTAGGTGTGCCTAAGAGCGTGCTCATGAATGGGTCCCGAAATGGGGGTCTTATGTGGGAATTCATCCCAAAAAGGCACCGATTTCTTTCCCTTCAACAATGGCTGGACTTGGGTTACAATGGGGCGAGTTCGATGTGTTTCTCCCCCGCTGTTATGCCCTCAAACCGGCCCAAATTGACATTGAACGAGCAAGCCTTTGAGGACTTGCTGGCCGCGGCCCACACGGTTCAGGAACATAACGATTGGCTGAAGCGGGTGCAACCCACCGGAACCCAGGCGCAGGTTCCGTCAGAAGCCCGAGCCGAAGCGGGCGCCAGCAGCTTCTGCCAACATTGCGGAACGCTCAAGCCATCGGAGGAATCGCGCTGCCCCGGTTGCGGTCAAGAAGAATTTCGCCCGGGCGAACGCATGCAGCGCAAATGGGCTTCGATGTGGCTGATGAGCCAGGAGAAAGGCCTCTGGCCGGAGCGCCCGGTCGAAGCCGTCGACGCGGCACCCGTCGAAGCTGCGCCGAAGAATGGCGGGGGTTCGCAGACCGTGCGCGAGGTTCCAGAGGAAGCCGTCTCACCGTTCGAGGTCGAGCGTCTCCGCGGCAAGTTGGCAGCGAACGAAGCGGCCCACGAACACCCTGCGGCGGCAAGCGAATGGAGTGCGGAATCGCCGGTCGGGACCGACTTGTCAGACGAGGCGTCGGCCGAGCACTCGGATCTTACGGCGCAAACATTCTCGCTCTCCGCGAGCGACGATTCTTTCCCCGCCGATGAAGCAACGACCGACGAAACGACGGACACCATGACCGGCGAGGGCGCCGGGCATCCGGAGTCTCTGCGACAGCGCCTCGCCGATCTCAGCGTGACTTTGCGCTTGCACCGATCCGACCTTTATCTGGGAGCGGCGGTCTTGCTGGCGGTGCTGGCGCTTTTGTGGCCGACGGTAGGCAGTCCACAACCAGCGGCGCTGGGCCCCATGGATCGGGCACTCATTGCGCTGGGAATCGCCGAAGCGCCTGCGCCCGTGGTTCATTTGCAGGGCGACCCCGGCATTGACGTGTGGGTCGATCCGCATACCGCGCTTTACTACTGTCCCGGCGAAGAGTTGTATGGCAAGACCACAGACGGGCGCGTCAGCACCCAGCATGAGGCGCAAATGGATCGCTTCCAACCCGCCGAGCGCGTTCCCTGCGAGTAAGTAGTCTCCTAGTTTGCCTTTTTTCACCAAGGAGTCACAGAGTCACGGAGAAAAACTTGAACCTGCAAAAATAGGGGCTGTGCCCAGGTAGTTGTGTTTCTCGGTGTCTCCGTGGCTCCGTGGTGGAAAAACTGAATTAGGACGGTACTGCGACTAGCTTCACAGCTTGGTAGCGTACAATATCGACCGGATAGAATAATATTGTCGCGATCCGCAAACTCTTAGAAGGTGACAGTCGATGCCGGTACGATCCAAGCGATTCAGATCAGTGTTGTTCCAGTCAGCGTTTCCGCGCGTGCCTTTCTTTTCCGGCTGCGCCGCCATCGTTTTTGTGATGTTTTCGTATGGTGTGATGCCCGCTTCGGGTCAGAGTAATAACGCCGCGAACGGCAAGCCGCCGAGCAGTGCGCCGCGTGAAAAAGCGGGTTCCGCGCCGGACGTGGCTCGGGGAAAGTATCTGGTCGAAGGCGTGGCCGTGTGCGGACAGTGCCACACTCCCACCGACGGCAGCGGAAACCCAGACCGCTCACGCTGGCTGCAGGGAGGGTCGGTGCCGTATATGCCCGCCAAGGCGGACTCCGACTGGCCGATCAGCGCACCGCGGATCGGCGGCACGCCGCCGGCCTCCGACGCCGACATGGTCAAACTGCTGACCACCGGCATCTGGACGAATGGGAATCGATTGCGGCTGCCCATGCCGCAGTTCCGCATGGACCGCAGCGACGCCGAAGCCGTTGTTGCTTATCTGAAAACCGTGAAGGCGCAACAGTAGTTTGACTTCGTGTCGGGACGGGGCAATGTTCGACACAAAAGGAGGGTCCTTCCCCTTCGGAACACTCAGGGTCAGGGGTGCCTACTAATTTTAAGCTGTCGTTTGCGGAACACCTACGGAGTCACTTCGAAGACGACACCGTACCCGCTTGCTCCGCCTTCATCGGTCGATCCGCCTACGAGGGTGGTGCCATAGAGCTTGCCGACGCCGTCGAGAAGCAGACTGGCAAAAGGCTCCGATCCGTCGGTGCCGTTAAAATTCCAGAAAACTCGCTCTTCGTACTTGCCAGTGCCGACCGGGGCCACCAACTCGAAAACAGTTCCAAGGCCCGATTCGCCGCCTAGATACGTAGTGCCGTAAATGTTGCCGGACGCATCGAACACAATCCCGGCGACCGGCCCGATGCCGTCTCTCTTGCCGCCCTCAAAGGAGTGGAGAATCTTCTCTTTCCAACCTTTTTTCCCAGGACTCAGCTCGTAGACCGTTCCAAATCCAGAAAATTCCTTGCCGTGCGCGCCGCCCAGCTGCGTCGTGCCGTAGAGGTTTCCGGCCTGGTCGAGTACGAGTGTGCCCACCGCATAAGCGCCATCTCTTGGGCCACCGGCAAAGTTGTGGAGCACAGCCGGATTCCAACCGCCGCTGCCGTTCGGCAACAGCTCGAATACGGTGTAGTAAGTGGTGCCAAAGATGTTTCCGGCTCCGTCCATGATCAAACCGTTCGGCAAGCCAACTAGCTCCGGCTGAGTGATGCTGTAGATGATTTGCTCGGTCCAGAGGCCGTCGGATGGGCTCAGTTCGAAGACGGTTGCATCTCCATCGGGGCCGTTGAGCGTAGTGCCGTAGAGATTGCCGGCGGTGTCAAAGATCAGACCGCTGGCCGGATTTGCGCCATCGGTCCCTGCAAAAGTGTGCAAAACGGTTTCTTTCCATCGTTTGCCGACGGGGCTCAGTTCGAACACGACGCCGTAACCCGCGCCACCATAGGATGTCGTCCCGTAAAGATTTCCCGCGCTGTCGAAAATCAAGGGTGACGACGGATTCTCCCCGCCCCTTCCCGCGAAGCTGTGGATCACAGTTTCAGTCCAGCCTCCTGCACCGTTCGGCGAGAGCTTGAATGCGGTGCCGTAACCCACGCCACCGTTCCCCACTCCTCCTTGAAAAGTCGTCCCATAGAAATTGCCAGCGCCGTCGGAAGTGAGTTGGAACTGGGGAATGCCGCCATCGCTGCCGCTGGCGAAGTTATAGAGCACAGCCTCGGTTTGCGCCTGCGCGGGGTGAGCGGCGATCAGCAGCGCGGAAAGCATAATCGCTGTCAGAGTGCCGCAGATTTTAGCGGCTGCGAATTTCGACGAGGCGAATCCTCGACCCGCGTTGGGGATGTTCGAACGGCCTCTCGTCTCCGCTGAGTGCATCGTGCTCTCCCTATAACAGCTGACGGCGAATGGGAATGAAAAACGCGGTGTCGCTTCGCCGCAGGTTGCCTGTCTACTTCGATGCCGCCTTCACTTCCACGCCCGCCCATTTCTCGAGCAGAGTAAGTGTCGCGGCGTAGTCTAGATCCTGCTGGCCTTCTTCGGCGGCTACGTCATAAACCTCTTCGACGGCTTCGAGGCCGGGCAGGCGCACGCGCGATTCTTTCGCCGCATCGAGCGCCAGGCGAATATCTTTTAGCATCAGGCGCAGCGGAAAATTCGGCGAAAAGTCGCGCTGCAAGATGAATGGGGCTTTATACTCCACCACTCCCGAACGCACCATCGAAGCCATGATCAGGGGCAGCAGTTTTTCCACGTCCACACCGAGTTTCGCGCCGAGCGTGAGCGCTTCGGCGAAGCCTTCGAAGATGAGCGCGATCTGCAGGTTCATGACCAGCTTCGTGGCTTGGCCCTTGCCGGTTTCGCCCATGTGAAAGACCTGCTTGCCCATCGCCTGAAATAGTGGCTGCAGGCGAGCCAGCGCTGCGTCGTCGCCACCGACCATAAAAATCAGCGAGCCAGCGGCGGCGGCGATCTTCGAGCCGGTCATGGGAGCATCCACGTAGTCAATGCCGCGCGCCTTCAATCGCTCGGCAAAGCGGCACGTGGCGGAGGGCGAAATCGTGCTTGAGTCGGCAATGATCGCGTCCGCAGCCAGCGCGTGCGCCGCGCCCTCCGGTCCGAACAGGACGCTCTCGACTGCCTTCGTGTCGGAGACGCACATCCACACCACTTCCGCGCCCTGCACGGCATCCGCCGGAGATGCCGCGCGGCGCGCGCCTTCCACGCCGTTCTCCGCGGCAGCCGTGCGATTCCAGACCGCGACCTCGTGGCCGGCCTTGACCAGATTCGCGGCCATCGACCGTCCCATGATTCCTAAACCCAAAAATGCGACTCGCATCGGCGTTCTTCCTCCGGGGTGAGACTTGAATTAGATATGAACGGCAAAGTAACGGTCAAGAAAACAAAACGTCTGGTAGTGGCTCAATTTGAACTTTCGTGGACAAATGAGCCGCTAACGCGAAGAAACTACTCGCTCCCGCGTCGATCTCGCCCCCGGAGCATCTAAATACACTGGAGCCTTGCGCCAACAAGGCCGATAATAGAGGAAAGGCCGCTTTGCCGCGGACCCGGGATCCTGGTTGAAAGAATGTTGAAGTCCTCATTGAAGAACCCCGCACTGCGCAAGCGCGCCGGACAGTTCACGCGCCTGGTGCGGCATTCGGCGGTCACGCCTCGCACGGGCACGACGCATAAACCGGAACTGGTCACGAACGGCCAGCTCGGCGTGACCTTCATCGGACACTCCAGCTTCTTCTTACAGATCGGCGGGCAGAATGTCGTCATCGATCCCAACTTCGCGCGCTGGCTTTTCGTGCTCAAGCGTCTGCGGCAACCGGGATTGAACCTGCGCGACCTGCCTCCGACCGATGTGGTGCTGGTAACCCACGCGCACTTCGACCACCTGCACCGCCAGTCGCTGCGCACCATTGCGCGCCAAACCCGCCGCCAGACCGGAACCGCACCCACGCTGGTGGTGCCGCATCACGTTTTCGATCTGGTCTCGGATCTGGGCTTTGAAGAGATTGTCGAACTGGAATGGTGGAACTCCTACCGCCACGGCACGCTCGACATTACACACGTTCCCTCGCGGCATTGGGGAGCGCGCATCATCAAGGATTCGCACCGCGGCTATGGCGGCTATGTGCTGCGCAGCGGCAAACACTCCGTCTATCACGCCGGAGATACCGCCTACTTCGACGGCTTCCGCGAAATTGGACGCCGCCTATCGCCCGAACTGGCGCTGCTGCCGATCGGCGCCTACAATCCCGAGAGCTTCCGCAACGTGCACACCAGTCCTGCCGACGCCACCAAAGCTTTTTTGGATCTGAAGTCTCGCTGGATGATTCCCATGCACTACGGAACCTTCCGCTTGTCGCACGAACCTATCGAAGAGCCGCTACAGTTGCTGGAGCGCGAAGCGAAGGCCGCCGGAGTGAAAGACCGCGTAGTCGTCCTCGAAGAGGGCGTCACCCGCTTGTTCTGAAGCCTTCGCACGTCAACCCCGTGCGGGGCTAAGGTGCAGAGTGGGGCTCGCTCGTCGCATCCAAACCTGGGCTTTGCTGGAAGTCGACCAAAATGCGCCCCTTCAACCCAAAATACTGCACCGTGGTAACCTCCGGCCGCCCTTTGCATCTAAGTAAACAGGCGCTTTTGCATGCTATACTGCGTCAGATTGGGTGGCTGGGTGCCTCCACGTCCCTGCCCGAGGATTTCCGAACATGGCTAGTAGTTCTCGTCGGTCCAGCTTTCGTTCTTCCTTCCTTATTGTGTTCGTTCTCGCGATGTTCGGCCTGCTGGGGATGCTGTTTGCCCAGAGAATCAGCCCGGCGACCACGCCCAGCAGCGATTCCGACGTTCGGGACAGCTTGAAGCAATTCACCAATGTCTATGAAACGATTGAGCAAAACTATGCCGACCCGGTGAATGCCGACAAGGCGATTTATAACGGCGCCATCCCGAGCATGTTGCACCAACTCGATCCGCACTCCAATTTTTTCGATCCCAAGTCCTACTCCGCCCTCCGCGAAGAACAGCGCGGCAAGTACTACGGCGTGGGCATGACGGTCGGACCGCGCAATAACAAAGTCATCGTCATCGCTCCTTTCGTCGGCACCCCGGCCTATCGCGCCGGCATCCGCCCGGGCGACATCATTGCCGCCATTGACGGCAAGCCCACCGACAACATGAGCACCTCCGATGTCGCCGATCTGCTCAAGGGACCAAAAGGTACCACCGTCCGCATCACCATGCTGCGCGAAGGTTCCGAGCATCCGCTGGAATTCGCCGTCGTCCGCGACGAGATTCCGCGCTACAGCGTCGACTTGCACTTCATGATCAAGCCCGGCATCGGCTACATGCACGTCTCCGGATTCCAGGAGACGACCGAGCATGAAGTCGCCGAAGCGCTCGATCAGATGGGCGATCTCAAAGGCCTGGTCCTCGATCTGCGGCAGAATCCCGGCGGCTTGTTGAGCGAAGGTGTAGGCGTTGCCGACAAGTTCCTGAAGAAGGGACAGTTGATTGTCTCGCATCACGGCCGCTCTTCTCCGGAAAAGACCTATACGGCGGCGCACGGCAACGGTGGAAAAGATTATCCACTAGTGGTGCTGGTCAATCGCGGCACGGCGAGCGCTGCCGAAATCGTAGCCGGAGCCATTCAAGATCACGATCGCGGCCTGATCGTGGGCGAAATCACCTTCGGTAAAGGCCTCGTCCAGACCGTGTATCCATTGGCCGAAAACACGGGCCTGGCCCTGACCACCGCCAAGTACTACACGCCCAGCGGACGCCTGATTCAGCGCGATTACTCGAACCTCTCTTTGTATGACTACTATTACAACCGCGAAGGCGACGACAACAATGCCAACCATGAAGTGAAGCTCACCGATGGCGGGCGCACGGTGTACGGCGGCGGTGGAATTACTCCCGATGTGAAGCTTGCGCCTTATAAGTCGAATAAGTTCCAGGAGGCGTTGTTGCAGCACTATGCGTTGTTTAACTTCGCCAAACGCTACGCGCTGGCGCACAAGATCACGCAGAGTTTTGAAGTGGACGACGCCTTGCTGCTGGACTTCCGCAAATTTCTCGACTCGGAGAAGATTACCTACACCGAGGGCGAGTTCATCGAGAACAACGATTGGCTGCGCTCCAACCTCAAGAGCGAACTTTTCGTCGATGCCTTTGGCCAGGAAGAAGGCTTGAAGGTACGGGCGGAAACCGATCCGGATGTGATCAAAGCTCTGGACCTGATGCCGCAGGCGCGCGCGCTGGTCGACAACGCCAAGAAAGTGGTGGCAGAGCGGAACAAGGCTCCGATGGCACGCTAGATGGGCCTTCCCAATGGTTCCGATTTTGAGGCCCGGGCAACCGGGCCTTTTGCTTGTGCGGAGACATGCACGCGTCAGGTCTCAGATCCCAGGTCTCAGAAAAGCCGGTTTGTCGATTGAATGCCGCTGGGAACTTCCCTCTTGAGTGTCCAGTCGGAAAGCCCTAAAGTACTGATAGCGACATGATTCCCGCCCCCTGGATTCCCGCGTTATTGGTGGCGACGGGCGCGGGCGTTCTGGACTGGCGCTACCGGAGGATTCCAAACTGGCTCACGGTATCCGGCCTGGCGGCGGGGTTAGCAGTGAACACGGTGTTCTACCGCTGGCCCGGCTTGAAAGCGGCGTTGCTCGGCGCGCTGTTGGGGCTGGGCCTGCTGCTGCCGTTCGTGCTGGTCCGCAGCCTGGGTGCGGGAGACTGGAAGCTGGCAGGCGCTTTGGGAGCGTGCCTCGGCCCGCGGCAACTGCTAGCGGTACTGATGGGGACGATTCTAGTGGCGGGAGCGATGGCGCTCGTCGTGGTCATCTGGAAAGGGCGGCTGAAGCGGACGCTCTGGAATATCGCCCGGCTGCTGGGAGCGCTGCTCAGCCTGCGGATGCCAGCATCGGAGGTATCGCTCGACGATCCGCAGTCGACGAAGATTCCGTTTGGTGTGGCCATGGCGCTGACGGTGCTGGGATACGGGTTGGGTAAAATGATGGGGAAGATGTGATTGCCATTTGTGATTTGTGATTTGCGATTGGTCGTTGGTGATTTGTAATTTCACTCGATTGATTGTCATCCTGAGCGACCGGGGTCCCCAGCCGGCCGCATTTGCCGGATGGGGTGGGGAAGCGAAGGATCTGCTGTTTGCCTAACTTAAAACAAATTGCGTGTAAGCTCCGCAGCGCCGACGGGTCGGAGATCGCCGAGGCTGCGATGGTCCTGCCGTTGGTGTTTATGCTCTTGCTGGGCATCATCTGGTTTGGACGAGCCTTCAACATCTACTCGACCATCCAGCAGGCGGCGCAGCAGGGAGCGATCGTCGCGGCGCGAGATTCGTGCGCCACATGCACGGGCGGAAATGCCCCCCCGAGCGTTGCCACGGCGGATAATGCGATATTCGCGGTGATGCAGGCGGACAACCTTCTCCCCGGCCAGATCCAACTGCCGACCAATCCTCCAAATTGTGGGCCCGGGCAACCCTGTACCGCGTGCCCACCACCGTCGCCACCCGCTGGAGCGTGTTCATCGACTGCCAATATCTATGTCTGCCAAAATGTGCAACTGAACCCCACGGCCACGCCCCCACAGTGCGGTACCGTGGTGAGCTTTCAATATCCATTCCAGTTCAATCTGCCGTTCACTTCCTTGAACATGCAACAAATCATTTTGTCGGCACAAGCGGCGAGCAGGATGGAGAACTAGATGCTTCGTCTTCGAATTCTCACGTTCTTCGAAAAATGGTCTTTCAGGGATGAGCAGGGTGCGGCGTTGCTGGAGTTTGCCATCTCGCTGCCGCTTCTGGTGGTGTTCATCGTGGGCATTTTCGATTTCAGCGGCGCATTCAATCAGAAACAGAAAATCGAGCAGGCCGCGCAGGAAGGCGCCATTATTGCCGGCGCTCAACCCATGAGCGACATCGCGACGGGTATCCTCACCCCCCCCGGTCCCAGTTCCCTGCAACCGGTGGTAACCGCAGTTTTCAACTCGCTGGCGGGCACTGGAATCCTGCCGAATGCGAATAAGGGAAACTGCAGCCCTCCGGGCAACGTGACCGGCCCCGTTCTCCTCAAGTGGACTTACACTATGTCCGGATGTCCCGATGATCTGGTCATCACCATTAACCGTGGGAAGGTCATCACCTCGACGTCGCCAGCAGTCGTCGGCACCATCGTAACGGTCACGTACCCGTATCACTGGCGATTTAATAGTGTGATTCAATTGTTAAGCCCGGGCGCAAGCTATGCAGCGACCACGAAGCTGAACGAGAGCGCTACGGTCCAAAACCAGATGTGAGGGTGAATGCGTCGACGGAAGAACGCGCTGGGGCGGAAGAACGAGCAAGGGTTCATCATCACGCTGGTCGCAGTGTTCATGCTGGGAGTGGTGGGAGCGATGGCGGCGCTTTCCATCGACTTGGTGACGATCTACACCGCCCGTAGCGAGGCGCAACTGGCGGCCGATAGCGCGGCACTGGCCGCGGCACGCGTACTCGCCAACTCAGGTGCGACCTCGGATACTACCGGCGCGTCCATGTCGAGTGCGTGGACAGTTGCCCAAGCCGTTGCTCTTCAAGTCGCTGAGCAGAACACAGTGGGGGGAGTAACTCTCACCTCGGCCCAGGTCACGATTCCCGCTAACCCCGGTGGAACCAATAGCAACCCGACCTTCACCATAAAAGTTCAGATAACCAATCTGCCAACATTTTTCGCGCGCATCTGGGGAACGAAATTCGTCACGGTAGGGGCATCCGCCACGGCGGAAGCTTACAACCCTTCGGAATCAAGTGCCTTGGTTGGGGCAAGTACAACGCCGGTTGCCCCCATCTGTGTGAAGCCGTGGCTACTACCGAACATCGATCCCACGGGGACTATTACCGGCGCAAACAAAGAGATATTTTCACCGCGGTCTGGCCGCATTAGGCATGCAACTTTGCTTGGCAAAGGCTGGCCGTATCCCACTGGCAATCCATATGGCCTCTATGCCGACTGCGGGGATTGCAGTCCGGGCGTTGTCGGCCCCAACCTGCCCGCGCCCGCGGCCGGAGAATATTATCCCGGAGCGATCGATGCCGCCGACTTTCCTGCCCCCACGCAAGCGCTGCCCGCTTGCAGCAGCGGCTTCAGCACCAATGGGTATCAGCTTGCTGTCGCCGGTTGCGTTCAACAACCCATTTCGTGCGGCGCGACCGCGCAGGTCAACATTGATGTAACCCCCTACACTCCCACCAACGCGGTCGGAGGTCGCGATGCCGACACAGTCCAGGCGGCGGAGTGCCTCATTCACTATGTCAGCGCGGCCGGAGACAGCGACAGCATCGACATCAATTACGCCAGTTCCCCATTCCAGTTTCTGGCAGGCATCCAAAACCCCATTGCGAGCGCGGTTGGGAAAGATGTCATGGTCAGCGATTCCCTCGTGACGATTCCAGTGATTGACTACCCGGGCGGGTCATCCACTCCGACCACAGCCAACCCCACCGTCACCGTGATCGGCTTTCTGCAGGTGTTCCTGAACCCTCAATCAGCGGCGCTGCCCCTGCCGGGATCCAACCAGATCCCCGCGACCATCATCAACATGGCGGGTTGCGGGACCAACGCCAACGGACAGCCGATTCTTGGCAACGGCGCGTCTCCCGTGGCCGTGCGGCTGATCTCGCAATAGCAGGCGGAGCTAGAACTGGTTGGGGTCGCGGCGCGTCAGGATGACTCGCTCCAGGCTTTCTTCATTGCCAATAAAAATAAAGTTATAGTTGGAGCCGTTCAGCAGCGCTCCAAGCACGTCGCGCGCGGGAGCGGGACCGATGTCGGCGACCACTTCTTCCTGCTCGGCGCCGGCGGGAATGGGAATATCGGCCTGGGTCTGGCGCTGCACTTCAAACAACACCTGTGCGAGCGTGGCTTTCTCCGCGCGAATGTGCAGCATCCCCTTGACATAGGATACGAAAACGGGCGACTGCGGCGGCCGTGGCTCTTCCGTGACGGCGGGAAGCGGCGGTGGCATCAAAAGAGAAACTGCGGGAGCAACCTTGGCGACTGCGATCTTTGTACCTGGGTCCAGCAAGGTAGTCTTCAATGTAGCCGCGGGCGCTGGTGTCGCGGCGAGCGCGATCGTGGCGGCGGGCACGAACCTTGCGGCTGGCTTAGGCTGGGCCTCGTGAGTTCGGGCTTTGGTGGCGGCGACTGGAGTCGGCGGAACCGCGCTTTGCTTCGCCAGGCCTTGTTTCGCCAAATCTTGTTTAGACAAATCTTGTTTAGCCGAATCATGTTTCGCCAGATCTTGCTTGGCCGTACCTGACTTTTCTGGACTCAGCGTGACTACAATCGTTTTCCCGTTGGTCAAAATCCGATACGCCTGCGGCTCCGAGAGATCGAGCACCACGCGGGTAATCGGAGGGTTCTTGAAAAACAACCCAGCGCGAATTCCCCTGAGCGCTCCTTGATCGACGACCAGAGGACGGGCAGCCAGGCTGCGCAATTCGGCAGCCGGAAGCGCTCCGGGAAAATCGATGATGATGCGATCGGGGCCGGTGATGGCCTGAGTGTCGGGCGCGACGGGCGCTCCCGAGGTTTGGATCTCAACCGTCAGGGCGTTGCCTTTATCGGCGGCATGCACCACCACGCCCTCGACGTGAGCGGGCGCGGAGTTGAGCGGCGGCACGGTCTGCGCGGGCGCGGACAGCGACGCCGCCAGGGTAAGCAGGGCTCCGACATAAAAGAGACGTGGCATTGGACTCTGACCAAAGTCTAGCAGTTCCAGAACGGGCAAGCCGCACCAGAGGTTCTAGCCCTGATGGCAGCACGAACGCGACCTCAGCCGCCAAATTGGCGGGCTTCGCACAGAGGTCGCTTATTTTCAATGGAGCGCCAATGGAGCGCCGAACCCGATGCAGCTAACCGAGCTTGGCTGGCGGGTTGGGCGGCGGGCAGGCGGTCTTGTGGCTTCCGTCGCAGAAAGGACGGTTGGCGGACGCTCCGCAGCGGCAGAGGGAGAACCCGGTCTTGCCGGTCAGGTCGAACTTGTTGCCATCGGCGTCGACCATTTCGACCACCCCGTTCGGGTCGTCGATGCGGAAAGGACCGTTCGGTCGCACCGTAATCGTGACTTGGGACATGAAGCCTCCTGGATTTTGGGTAGCTTTCAAAGTATCGCACACAGGGGGAAACGTTCTCAGTACCCAAAGCCGGGAATCCTTCGGTCTTGACTGAGAACCGAGAACTGGGAACTGAGAACCTGTTGCCTACCGCCAACGATCCACCATCTGCCACCAGACCATCTTGGTCCACTCGTCAAACGTCGTCTTGGCCCATTCGCGGTTGCTCCACCAGGCATAGCCGAACTCGGAGGCATTGGTGGCTGCGGCGGCGTTGAACTCGTATTGCGGCAGGCGATGGCGAAAGATCATCAAAGCGCGGCGGGTGTGAAAGTCGGAGGTCACGATCAGCACCCGATGCGCGCCCAGCGACTGTAGGCATCGGCTGACGTCGTTAACTTCGGCGAAAGTGGAGAAGCCAAAGATCGGGCATACCGAGACGCGGTTGGCTTCCGGAAGGCGGCTCGCAAAACTCCGCGCGATGTCGATCAGTTGGGTGTCGTAGATCCGATCTCGCATTTCGGCGTCCAGCAACAGATGCGAGGCCATTCCCTGCCGCAGCAATTCGATACCGTGGTCGGGACGGACTCGAGTTTCGCCGGCGAGCACCACAATGGCGTCGGACTTTTCCGGATGGTCCACAACCAGAAAGCGCGCCGCCTGGCTGGCCGCGGCAATCGCGAGAACTGGCAGGAACAACAGAATTGGCGATCGGAAGGCTCGCATCACGCTCCGCATACTACCTTCGCATGGTACTAGGGAACCCGGGCCGGCGAAACTCGGTTACGGGGGTAATGTGGAGTGCAATCGCGTTGTAAACATTGCATAAAGTCGAGCGACAATACAATGAAACACGGGAATATGAGCAGGTTTCGGCACCGTGAGCGAAACCTGCAATGTTAAGATTGGAATGAACCCTATGAATACTCAACTCATTGCTTCTTCTCTTTTCACCGACTTGAAAAGCCGCATTGGTGCGCGCCAAGCCAAGGTGGGGATCATCGGACTTGGCTACGTCGGATTGCCATTGGCGTTGCTCTACAGCGAGCAGAAATTTGCCGTCACCGGGTTCGATATCGATCAGCGAAAGATCGACACCCTCGCGAGCGGCGGCACCTATATTGTCCGTATTACGCCCGAGGAGATCGCGGCCGCCAAAGCCAACGGCTTCAAAGCCACGGCCAACTATGCGCAGATCAGCGCCATGGATGCGATTATCATCTGCGTCCCGACGCCGCTCAACGAATATCACGAGCCCGACCTCAGCTACATCACCAACACGGCGCATGCCGTCGCGCCGCATTTGCGCGCCGGCCAGATCGTCATCCTGGAGAGCACGACTTACCCTGGCACCACCGAAGAAGTTCTGGTTCCGATTCTGGAGAAAGAAAACAAGGCGGCCCTGACGGCCTCCCGTTTGGGCGCGGCCGGCGATAAAGAGATATGGGTGGCGTTCTCGCCCGAACGCGAAGATCCCGGCAACACGCAGGTGGCTCGCCACGATATTCCCAAGGTGATTGGCGGACTCGACCCGCAAGCCGGCGAAATTGCCGCCGCACTTTACGGCGCGATCTTTCGCCGCACCGTTCCGGTCTCATCGCCAGCGGCTGCGGAAATGACCAAACTGCTCGAGAACATCTACCGCTGCGTCAACATTGCGCTGGTCAACGAGCTCAAAATGCTGTGCCTGCGCATGGATCTCAACATCTGGGAGATCATCGACGCGGCCGCGACCAAGCCGTTCGGCTTTCATCCGTTCTATCCCGGGCCGGGTCTGGGCGGACACTGCATTCCCGTCGATCCCTTTTATCTCTCTTGGAAGGCAAAGGAGTTCGACTTCCACACGCGTTTCATCGAACTGGCGGGCGAGATCAACGTGGCCATGCCCTACAACGTGATCGCGTCGACCATCTCCGCGCTCAACCAGCAGAAGAAGGCCATCAACGGATCGAAGGTGCTGGTTCTGGGCGTCGCGTACAAGAAAGACATCGACGATCTGCGCGAGTCGCCGGCGCTCACCATCATCGAACTGCTGCAAAAGGAGGGCGCCACGGTCTGCTATAACGACCCCTACTTCCCTTTTGTCGGGCGCGGCCGCAAGTACGATTTGCAGATGAAATGCACTCCGCTTGAGAATCTCGGCCAGTACGACTGCGTGCTCATCGTAACCGACCACAGCGATTACGATTACAAGAAGATCGTCAACGAGGCCAAACTGGTGGTCGACTCGCGCAACGCCACACGCGGCATCAAGAGCGACAAGATCGTGCACTGCTAAGAGCCGTCACCTCTCAGCTTTCAGCCGCCATTTTTTGGCAGGCGCTGCGGTCGACTGGCTCGCGACTGCTTGTTTTACGACCTGCTCCCAGGGCGGTGCGTCACGCCGCCTTTTCCTCGGTTAACTTTTGTGTCCTAGGGCACCGTTTCGCACGCGTCGCCTGTGCTAGTATTTCGCGTTGAGGCTTGTCAGCGTATGCGTTGTACGCTGCATCTCTACGGTGCGGCAATGGCGGTCGATCGATGAAAGATACGCTCGGGATCTTGCTCGCGGGAGGAGCTGGCGAACGCCTCTATCCGCTGACCCGCGACCGCGCCAAGCCGGCCGTCACCTTTGGCGGCATCTACCGCATCATCGACATCACGCTTTCCAACTGCGTCAACTCCGGACTGCGCCGCGTTTATATCCTGACCCAATACAAGGCGCTTTCGCTCAATCGCCAGATCCGCGAAGGCTGGAACATCTTCGGCCGAGAAATCGGAGAGTTCATCGAGATTCTGCCCCCCATGAAGCGGGTCAGCGAGAACTGGTACATGGGGACGGCCGACGCCGTCTATCAGAACATCTATTCCATTGGCTCCGAGCAACCAAAGTACGTGATCATCCTCTCCGGCGACCACATCTACAAAATGAATTACGAGCGCATGCTCAAGCAGCACCAGGACGCCGGCGCCGACGTCACCGTCGCCACCCTGACCACCGACCCAGCCGACTGCCGTCATTTTGGCGTGGTCGATATCGCCCACGACCATCGCATTACCGGCTTCCTCGAAAAACCGAAGCAGACCGAACTGCGATCGCCCTACGATCCGACCAAAATTTCAGCCTCGATGGGCATCTACATCTTCAACACCGATGTTCTGATTCCGGTGCTGCTCAAGGATGCCGAGGACCTTAATTCCAGTCACGACTTTGGCAAGGACATTCTGCCCAGGATGCTCGGCGACTACCGCGTGTTCGCGTTCAATTTTGTCGACGAAAACAAGAAGGAAGCTCTCTACTGGCGAGACGTGGGCACGCTCGAAGCCTACTACGAAGCCAACCTGGATCTGGTTTCGGTCTCTCCGGTCTTCAATCTCTACGATGAGGCTTGGCCGATTCGCACCCACCAGCGCCAGTATCCACCGGCGAAGTTCGTGTTTTCCGACACCGACCGCATGGGCCGCGCGCTCGATTCCCTGGTTTCGTCGGGCTGTATTATTTCGGGAGGTTCCGTCCAGAATTGCGTGCTCTCGCCGAATGTGCGCGTGAACTCCTACTCGGAGATCGAGAACAGCATTCTGTTCTCGCACGTCAACGTGGGACGCAGTTGCCGCATCCGCAAAGCCATCATCGACCGCGACGTGCATATTCCCGAAGGCACGACCATCGGCTACGATGCCGATGCCGACCGCGAGCGCTACTTCGTCACCGACAGCGGCATCACGGTCGTGACCCGCGATTACTCCCTGTTCGAGAACCCGGTGACGGTGGATTACTTCACGAGTGAGTAGCAGAGCAGGTCTTAGGCGTTAAGATTCCTGGGCCTCGGAAGCCGATGCTTGAGATTTCCGTGACACCTGCGACCGGACACCTTTTTAGTTCAGCTTGAGGTGCAGGGTCTGAGCAAGCTTCCGCTGCTGTTGGTCAAAGCTATAGAGGTAATCCGCACCCAGTTCGAGCGCTGCCGCCACATGCAGCAGATCCGCCGTCCGGGTGCCGAGTTTGGCCGTCGTTTGTCGAGACAATTGGCGTGCCCGCTCAAAGACCAAGTCCGTTAAGCCTCTGAGTTGTAGAATCCCGTCGCGCATGTCTCTCTCGAAATTAGCCAGTGCAGATTTTTCGGCTGCCGGCAAAGCTTCTCTACGGAAGAGCCGCAACTTAAAAGCGTTGACAACCTCCAGTTCACCCAAAGCCGTTATAAAAAGGCTCCCCTGAGAGGCCTCCATTGTGCGCAGGGCTGCCGCGGAATTCGCGTCCGGTATGTAAAGCGATACGAGAAAACTGGGTTCGGCGTAGATTTTCAATACCGATCCCGATCGGCGGATATCAAATCCGCTCCGCTAACCGCGAGCACTTTGTCGCCAAAGATTGCGCGCATGCGACCGCGAAAATCTGGCATCTTCTTTACCGCTTCCGCGCTTTCCGGCACCAGGCGGGCGATCACACGCTTGCGCTTGGTGATTTGGATCTCTTCGCCCTGCAGCAGAAGGCGTTCGATCTTTTTGAATTCGTAGCGCAGATCCCGAACCGAGGCTTTCGTCATGTGATACATTATAACATCACATAGAGCGGCGCAATGGGAAAAGGTCGCAGAACCCGACAGTCTCGGGGCTTCCCTGAGACCTGCCACCTGAGACCTTGTCTAGTGCTTCAGCAGATCGTCCGCCAGCAAATGTGCCTTCTCGGCCAGCGTGCTGGCGCGTCGCACGTCGCCTTCCTGCAGGGCTCCACGGGCTCCTTCCATGTAATTGCGAATCTGTCCCAGGGTCTCCTGCTGTTGTGGGTTGAGATTGCGTCCGGCCAGTTGTTTCAGTTGGAGATCGGTCGAACCGAGCCACTGCTCCGCGTTCTGGCGCTGGCGGAGGGCTTCGGCGGGAGTCATGCCGGGCACGATCTGTTCCGCCGGTTCGCTCGCTCCACCCTCGCGAACCACAATCTTCTTCGGAGTGCCGGGAGGCGGCGGCGCGGGACGCTGGCGGCGCTTTTTCGTTGCACCCGTCGCGGAGGAATTCGTCTGTTTCTTTTCTAACCGCACTGCCGCCTTCTGCTCCGGTGTCAGCGTGGTATCCACGGGAAACTGTTGTAAGGTCGGATTTTCCGCGGGACTCAAGGGGTCGGGAGATTGCCCGGATTTGGCGCCGGCCGTCGGATCCTGTTGCCAGGAAGCCGCAGCCGAAAAACTCAGGCAAAGAGCAAGCGCGAGTGCATAGGCAAGTCGCATAACGGTGTCAGGAGAATTGTTTCCCACCGCTGCCCAGAACGCAAGCGTGCGCTTCCGGCTACCCACAAAAAACCGGGGAAGCGTTTTGGCTTCCCCGGTTCGCGGTTCATTTTGGATTGAGTTCTATTCGGTGCTGCCTGCATTGGCGGCGGCGCTCATGGGTTCGTTTTCAGGTTGCAGGATCACGCCGTCGAACGGCGTTGCGCCTACGAAGCGTCCGCCAATGACGCTAACCCGCCGCAGCGGGAATCCGCTGTCCGGACCGCGCTGCCAGCTCCGCCCGCCGTCGCTGCTTTCGAAGATCACTCCGGTCGCGTCGCTGGTGGCCAGCAGCCGCTTGTGCGTGGCATCGAAGCTGACCGAGGTGATGTCCTTGGCCGGCAGGCCATCAACCACGTGCTCCCAGGTCGCGCCGCCGTCCGCGCTGTGATACGCGCCTTCGCGGGAAGCGATCATGATCTGGCTGTTGGAGGCAATGGCAACGTTGCGGATGCTGACCACATACGGCGGCAGACTGGCTTTCTGCCAGGTCGCACCGCTGTCATTCGAGACGAGGACCATGGATCGCGTCGCCGCCACCATGGTGGGACCGTCGGCGCGCACGGATACGAAATCCGTCTGACCGAGAACCGGACCACCCTTCCACATCTTGCCCTGGTCGGTGCTGGAGTAAATACCGCTTGTAGTGGCCGCCATCCAGCGGCTGGAACCGAGTTCAGGATCGCTGATTTCAAGCTCGTTGACGCGCGCTTCCAGTTCCTTTTTCTCGATGGACGTCTTGGTGACCGCTTTGTGCGTACCCTTGGGCGTGGTTTTCGAAGTATGCTCGATCACCACAACATTCATGGCATGCCATTCGCCCCCGTTGCGATCGAGCGAATACACGCCGTGGTTGGTGCCCGCCAGCAGCGTTCCGTTCGGAGCCTGCTTAAGCGCGAACACGTCCTTTCCGCCGAGGCCGGAAGCCTTCTGCGACCAGTGTTGTCCGGCATCATGGGAATAGAACACGCCGCCGTACTCGCGGTCGTTCACAACGCCGACGTAGAGCGTATGGGCATCTTTGTTATCGGCCAGCACGGCCGAAACATAGCGATGCGCGTAGCCGTGGTTGGAAGTGGTCCAGTTCGCAGCGCCATCAGTCGAGGCCATCACGCCGCTGCGGTCGGTGGCGAGCAACACATGATTGGAATCCCGCGGATCGACCATCACGTCATTGACGACAACCTCGGGACTGCTGACCCGCTTCCACTGCTTGCCCAGGTCGGTCGTCTTCCACAAGCCCTCGGTGGTTCCGGCATACACGACATTTTCGTTAGTCGGATCCTGCTTAAGCACACGCGTGCGGCGCGCCGTAAATGGGATGCCCTGGATCTTCGTGAACGAATTGCCACCCGTCTCGCTCTTGTAGATTCCCGAGCAAGCGCTGGCGAAAACCACCGCCGGATTGTCATGGTCGACGATCACCGAAAACACGTCGGAATCGTCGATCATCCCTTTATTAATGTGCTGCCAGTTGGCGCCGGCGTCGGAAGTCTTCCAGGCCAGATGCCAAGTACCGGCGTAGATGGTGTTGGGATCCTTGGGATCGATCGCGATCGACTCGATATTCTTGATGTCGGATGAGTTCGACAGCCGTTGCCATGTATCGCCGCCATCGCTGCTGCGGTAGACGCCATCGAGCGCGCCCGCTACCAGCACGCGGGAATCGCCTTTATACAGGGCCATGGCGCGGATCGACTTGCCGTGCATGGCAGGCAGCGTATCCCAGTTATGGCCGCCGTCGTTGCTGCGGAAGATTTCGCCGACCTGCTGGCTGGCCAAGCTCCACGCCGAGACATAAATACGATTGGAGTCCTGCGGATCGATGGCAATGTGATCGAGCACGTATTCGTCGCCGCCGAGCCGGGCCAGGCGCGACCAGGTCGCTCCCGCGTCGTTCGAAGCAAACATCTGGCCGGTGCTGGTGCCGAGCAGAATGTGATCGGGATTGTGCGCGTCATACGCCAGGCTGCGCGCGTCGCCGCCGTCCGGCCCCAACACCTGCCAGGGCCCAGAGGCCAACAGAGCGGTGCTCAAGAAGGTGACTGCGAGAAGCAATAACAATGTGCGGAGAACGTTTCGTTTCCCAGTGAAATCCATGCGCGTCGATTGACCCCCGGCGAACGATATTCGCCTGTATTCCAGATTAGATAGGCTAGCACGCCTCCAACAAGGTTACCGAAGGGCAAAAAAATAGAAAGGCCGGCAGGGAGTCCCTACCGGCCTTTCGTGTTGTCCTACGTCGGTTATTCGGCCTTTTTCGCCTTCTTGGCTGCTTTGGCCGCTGGTTTTGGGTGATCGGGAATCGCCTTCACCTTCGACTCATCGACCGGCGTCGTGCTGCCGGCGTCTGGGAAGGTCGCACCCGCAGGGATGATCCACTGTTGCGTGGTCATCGTGCCCTCGTTGCCGGTGCGCGTCTCGATGCGGCTGGGGTCAATGTTCTGTTTTGCCTCGCCTCCCGAGAGATAGGCCTTCACGTCGACGGCCCGTTCGGCCGCCAGGTTTTTACGCTTCTCCTTCGGCTCGGCGTTGCCGACGACGACCAGCTTGGCGTCCGGATCCTGCTGCAGTTTGAGTGCAACATCGTCCAGTTCGGCTTTGCAGGTGTTGTCAACGCGCCACGGCTTCTTGACGTTGGGATACTGGCACTCGTTCACCTTGCTCGCCTGCGGCGGCGGTGGCGGTGGCGGCGGTGTCGCCTTCACCATGACGGAACTCGAAGTCGAGGCCGTCAAGCTGCGCGAATCGGTACAGGTGGCATTCACCGTTATCGTCCCTGCGGAAGCGCCGTTCGTGTTGAGCGTCGCCGAATTGCCGCTGCCGGAAACGCTGCCTCCAGTCGAACTCCAGCCGCCAACCGTAACCGTGGCGTTGTCGGGACTGGTGCAATTGCAGGAAATGGTGGAGGACGTTCCGACTTCGACCGTGTCCGGATTCGCGGAGCAGGAAATCTGCGGCGGATTCAGCGGCTTGACGGTGAAGGGGACGGAACAGCTGGCCGTGTTGTTGGTCTTGGCCTTCGGATCGGTGACGGTCGCCGTGGCAGCGTAGCTTCCCGCTGCCGCACCATTCGTGTCAATCGAAGCGCCGGTATCCTTGCCCTCGATCTTGCCGCCGGTGCTCGACCAGGCGTAAGTGAGTGTGTGTTTGGGGTTGAAGTTGCTGGCCGCAACGGTCACGTGCAGCGGTTCGCCAACCATGACCTCGTTGTGATCGATGGAGCAGGCTGCGGCCACGGGGACTTCGGGTGCTCCACCAAAGTTGAACACCAGACCGGTGCGCAGGCGGACACCGTTGAATTCCGGACGGCGCAATGCGTCGTCTTCCAAGGCTACTTCGTTGGCAAAATTGTGGCGGGCCCACTGGTAGTCGGCTTCAAAGAGGCGGAACGACAGCGACTTCCAGATTCTGAGATCCATGCCGCCGCCAACCAGCGTGGTGACGCCGTTACTTTGATTGTCGCCGCTGGGCGACAGACGTTGCCATCCAACCAGCCCGTGGGCAAAGAGATTCACATCGTCACCTCTCCAAGTGACTCTCGGCCCGAAGGCGACGGCATTAACTGTCGAATACTTGTTCCAGTCGACACCGTAATCGCCCTCCAAACCAAAATACTTGGTGAAGTTGTAATCGAGATTGACACCCACGCCCGGCACAAGCGAAGGCAACTTAAAGGGGTTGGGCGGGATGCTCTGATCGGGAACGTTGCCGCCTGGGTTGTACCACTGATAACCAACGAACAACTCCATCGTCGGGAATTCAGCCGTTGGCTGGCTTGGCGCCTTGGGAGCAGGTGCAGTTTGCGCGTTCAGCAAAGCCGGCAACGCGGTGAGAACAAGGGCCAGGAAGAGCGCGAGACTCGCGCATCTCAGGTAAGTTTGGTGACAAGGTGACATTAGGTTTCCTCCGAAATCAAATCACTGCAAAATCATGAAATAGAACTGGAATCCAATAAACCCTTACAGCACTCACGGATAGACTGTACTTGGGAACACCGAATTCTATCGCAAGTGCATGGTTTTGCAAAAGTGCAACAATCGGTACGAACGATAATTTCTTACGCGGGATCTGGGCCAGCCTTTCAGCATCCCACCGATCCACAGTCAAATCTGTTCACTAAGGCTCACTTTTTTATAAAGTTGCGAGTGGCAACCCCGCTGTTTTCTGGAGCGTTCTACAGTAAATCTTCTCAAATTGACATTCGCGGATTGCAGCCCGGTTGCGGGGTGGCGCGCTTCCCTGAATAATGCTGATGGGGACAAGGCGACGAAAATATGACACAGGAACGCGTACTGATTGTCGAAGACGAACAAAACGAACGTACCGGATTGGCCGAACTGGTCTCCAGCTGGGGCTACCACACCGACACGGCCTCGGATGGAGTGGAAGCTCTGGAAAAAATTCCCGTCTTTGCTCCCTCCATCATAATCACCGACGTGAAGATGCCCCGCATGGGTGGCATGGAGTTGGTGGAGAAGCTGGCCGATCTTTCGCAGACGATCGCAGTCGTCATGGTCACCGCCCAGAAGACAACCGACTTCGCATTTCATGCCGGAAGGCTGGGTGTGCGGGACTACATCGAGAAGCCCATCGACTCCCGGCGCCTTCGCTCCATCCTGACCAACATCGGCGAGATCGTAAACACGCGCACCGAAAACGAAACGCTGCGCCGCCGCTTGCGCGACAAGGGAGCGCTCGGCCTGCTGGTTGGTTCCTCGGCGGTCATGCAGACGGTTTTCCGGCAGATCGAGCAGGTCGCTCCCAGCACGGCCGCAGTGCTCATCACCGGGGCCAGCGGCACGGGTAAGGAATTGGTGGCGCGCACTATTCACGATCTGAGTCCGCGCCGCAACCGGCCCTTTGTCCCCATTAATTGCGCGGCCATTCCCGAGACGCTCATCGAGAGCGAGATTTTTGGCCACGAACGAGGAGCCTTCACCGGCGCGGCCGAACGCCGCATCGGCTGCTTCGAACTGGCCGAAGGCGGAACGCTGCTGCTCGACGAGATCGGCGAGATGCCGGTGGGCACGCAGGCAAAACTGTTGCGCGTGCTGGAGGACCACAAACTGCGGCGACTCGGCGGCAAAGTCGAAACCTCGGTGGACGTGCGCGTGCTGGCCGCCACCAACAAGGTTCCCGACGATGCCGTGGCCAACGGGGAGTTGCGCGAGGATCTCTACTACCGGCTCAACGTTTTCAACATTCATATGCCGGCGCTGCGCGAACATAAGGAAGATATCCGCGAGTTGGCGAAGGGCCTGCTTGCGGACATGAACCTGAAGCATGACCGCAAGGTGGCGGACATCAGCGAGGCCGTGCTCAATATTTTCCAGAGTTACTCCTGGCCGGGCAACGTGCGCGAGTTGCGCAACACCCTGGAGCATGCGGTCGTGGTCTGCGAAAGTGGACTGGTGGAAACCAGGCACTTGCCTCCGGGTTTTGGCCAGAGCGTGCGCCCGGTGGTGAACGATCCCGATGCCGTGCACCTGGGAGTGGGCACAACCATTGGAGAAGCGGAGAAGTTGCTCATCCTGAAAACTCTTCAGTCCACCAATAACAACAAGACGCGCGCCGCGGAGATTCTCGGCATCAGCCTGAAGACGCTGCACAACAAGCTGAAGGAATACGGCCGGCCGCAGGATGCGCTCGCGACTGCGGAGGAGTAAAGGAGCAGGTTTCAAAGTTTCAACGTTCCAGAGTTTCTAAGCAGGAGCGAGGTATCGCAAGGTTTGACCTTGAAACCTTGAAACCCTGAAACCTTGAAACCTGCCTTATTTCATGACGCGCAAATTCATCATCGTGCTTGCCATCACCACGCTGTTCACGGCGCTGGTGGTCGGCTTCTCCTGGTTTTACCTTTCCCAACTGCTTCGCCAACGCCTGCTATGGGCCGATGAAACCGCCTTTCAACTCACCCGCCAGTTGGAGTACGCCGCTTCCAAAACCGTGCCCGATCTGACCAGTACGCGGGTGGACACCAACAATCCCAAGGCGCTGCGCGCCGCCATCATTACTTCGCTGCAAACCGATCCCAACCTGAACGAACTGCTGGAATCGGTGGTGGGAAATTCTCCAATTATTTACGATGCCGCCATCATTGATCTGAATGGAGTGGCGATTCTCGACACCAATCCGGCGCTGAAGGACCGGCCGGTTCCTGATCGCTCTCCTCTGCGGGTGCTGCGCGACGCCGGATTCCGTCACCAGTTGCGCATGCTCTACGGGCCGGGCACGGTGTATGACGCAAGCATTGGAATCGAACTCGACGGGCAGGCTTTCGGCAGCGTTCACGTGGGCGTGAATACGGTGTTTCTGCGCAACGAGTTGACGCCGAGACTCCAGCAGGCGGCCTTCTTTTCGGTGATGGCAATCTTTTGTTCGCTGGTCCTGGCGGCCGTGGTTTCCAATGTCGCGCTCGGCCCGTTGAAGGCCATCAGCCGCGACCTGGACAGCGCCAGCGCGGGAGATCCATTGCCCGACGAGGAGACTCGTGGCGACGACGAGGTCGGACTGGTGTCGCTCAAGATCGCCCATCTCGGACGGCAGATCCGCGACACCAACCAGATCTTTTCCGCCTTGAAAGACAACGTCGAGCAGGTAATGACCAAGCTGCAAGATGGCCTCATGCTCTTCACCCGCGATACGCGAGTGGTGCTGGTAAGCGCTTCGGCGGAGAAATTCCTGGGACGCCCGCGCCGCGAGATTCTTGGACGCAGCGCGGAGGAAATCTTCTCCGATGGAACGGTTCTGGGCGCCGTGGTCTTGCCCGCATTTCAGAAGCAGCGCCCGCTGGCGCAGTACGAATTCGACGCCGCCGATGGCCGCCGGGTGCAGGTATCGCTCGACTTTATTCAAGAAAAAGGAACTCCGATTGGAGCGCTGCTGACCATGCGCGACGCCGAATCGGTGCGCCGCATCGAAAACGAGATCGAGATTTCGCGGCGTCTTTCCGCCAGTGGACGCCTAACCCGTGGTGTGGCGCACGAGGTGAAGAACCCCATCAACGCCATCGTACTGCACCTGCAGTTGCTGCAAAACAAGCTGCAGCAGGACGACCCCGAAACCCGCCGCCACATGGACATCATCGGCGACGAGATCCACCGCCTCGACCGCGTCGTGCAAATTCTGGTGGATTTCACCCGTCCCCAGGACTTGCGGCTGGAAGACTTGGACCTGCGGAGCGTTCTAGACAGCGTAGCCGTGCTCGCCACGCCCGACGCCGCTCGCCACAAGGTGCGCATCGTGCAAGATCTTCCCAACCCAGAGGACGCGCGGGTTGATCCGCTGATGGTGCGCGTCGATTCCGACCTGATAAAACAGGCGATTCTGAACCTGGTGCTGAACGGCGTGCAGTCCATGACGGCGGGAGGAACCCTGACGCTGAAGGCGAGGCGCGAGGGCGAGATGGTGGTGGCCGAAGTCATGGATCAAGGCTGCGGCATTCCGCCCGAAGCCCAAGAGAAAATTTTCGAACTCTACTACACCACCAAGAGCGACAAAGGCGGCAGCGGAATCGGCCTGGCGCAAACCTACCAGATCATGCAGTGGCACTACGGTTCAGTGGAATTCGATTCCATCGTTGGAGCGGGAACGACATTCCGCCTGCGACTGCCCGCCGCCGCCGTAAAGCCGCAGGGCAAACCCCATGAAGAGTTGACGGCGTGAGGCCCGAAAAGACACTTCTTATGAGATCCGCTTTGCCCATCGCAGTGATCCTTACATCTCTGGCAACTGGCTTTCAGCTTATGCCAGATGCCAGGACGCGCCCAGCACCCGCTGCGTATTTCGGCTTCGATCGCAACGATTATCCCGGTGACGCAAACTTGAATGTCCTCCGGCAGACCTTCGCTTACTCCGGCTATTGGCTGAACAACCCGCCGGGGGCTAAGAGAAATTCCTGGACGGGAAAGCGAAAGAACCTACAGGCCGCGGGTTTCGGCTTTCTGGTTCTGTTCAACGGCCGCACCTACGCCGAGATCAAGCGAGCCGGAAACGCGTCGAAGTTAGGCCGTTCCGACGCGACCGCTGCCGTCTCCGCCGCCCGCAAAGAGGGATTTCCGCCGCAGACCATCATCTTCCTCGATCAGGAACAAGGCGGTCGCCTGCTCCCGGAGCAGCGAGCTTATCTCCACGCCTGGGTCGACCGCGTCATTGCCGCTCAGTTTGCCGCCGGCGTCTATTGTTCGGGCATCGCCGCCCAGGAAGGTTCGGGCGTTTCGATCGTGACCGCCGACGATATCCGAAAGAATGCCGCGGGCAGACAAATAAAATATTGGGTGGTCAACGATTCCTGCCCGCCTTCGCCCGGCTGCAGCGTTTCCCGAAAGAATCTTTCGCCGGAAGCGAGCGGCATCCCGTTTGCCGACGTGTGGCAATTTTCCCAATCGCCCAAGCGAAACGATTTCGCCCGCGGCTGCTCCGCTACCTACAATAAAGATGGAAATTGTTACCCGCCCGAGGGTTCCGCCAGAGACTCGGCCGAACGGTTATACCTGGACCTCAACGTCGCCACGTCACCCGATCCGTCTCACGGCAGAACCGACTGATTTCGCGATTCTAAAACGACCCGGGCGAGGCATCGGTTGCCCGACGCCTCGCCCGTTTGTGGTTTGCCGACTTCCCTTCCGAGCGCGCTATTTCTTCCGCGAACCCGACGCCTGCACTTTCTGCTGGAACTGCTGCGTCTGTTGCTGGTGTTTCTGCTGCAATTGCTGCGTCTGCTGCTGGTGCTTCTGCTCCACCTGCTGCTTCCTGTCTTCGTTGGCGTTCTGCTTCGCTAGCTGCTGATGCTCTTTCTCTTGCTGCTGCTGGAGCTTGTCCCGCTCCTGGTTCTGTCTCGCGGCCATCTTGTCCTGCTGCTGCTGGAGCTTCTGGTCGCGCTTCGGGTTGCCGGTACTTGGCGCACTGCCACGTTCCACGGGCGGAAGATCATGCGGATGAACGGAGTTGCCCGCATGCCCCATTTCTCCGCCCCGTGCCGCTGCCACGGGTGGACGGCCCATGTTCGCCTTTGCCCGCATCTGCGGATTGCTTCGCGCCTCCTGCATATGCTGAGTCTGCGCTGCTACTGGCGCGATATGCCGCTCATGCGCGTAGGACTCCTCTTCCGCCGTCGGACGCGCGTTGATTCCGCCGTTGCCGCCGTTGAAGCTGACATGGTTTCCGTTGTTAATTACGGTTTCATTGTAAACATTGTGAATGTTATTGACGTTGATGTTCATCACCGCGCGGTTGTAGAAGAAGTGTCCGCCATCCCAGCGTCCCCCTCCAAAACCAACACCGAAATAGCCGAAGCCGTAATTAATACCGCCGTAGAAACCGACGTGCGGTCCCCAATAGCCATCCCACCATCGATACCGGCCGCCTTCCCAGCCCCAGTATCCCGGAGTCCAAAGGAAGCCGACCTCCGGCGCCATGATCCAATCGCCCGGCACCCAGTAATAGTCGCTGATGTCATAGTCGTAAGCCCAATACCCAGGCGTCCAGAGATAACCGTCGCCGGGACAAACGGGCTGGTCATAAACCGGGATTGCCGGCGGGCCGACGGTGATGGCCACGCCAATCTGCGCAAACGATGCCGTCGACATCGACAGCACAACCAGCGCCAACAATAGCGTGGGCAATAAAGCAGACAACAACCTACCGATGGTTCGAGTATGCATGGTGATTCCCCTGGCCGGTCATCCCTCGTTTACCCGGTACTACTGCTACCGCCGCGGGCTTCGTGGATTGAACGGCAAAGATTGCCTGACTCTCAAATGGATCGTTTCCACATTATCGCAGGTTTGGGCTACTGCAAGTCAACGGCCTGCGCCAGACGAAAGTTGAGACGGCGGTCGATGCCGACCACGACGTCCCGGTCTCGATCTCTGTCTTTCTTCGCGGCGGCGGAAGCTGCGCTGGACGTCGCGCTAGAAGCCGCGCCGGGTGCCGGGTGCCGCTCCTCGCGCCAGCCGCCTTTGGCGAAGATGCTGGAGGTCTCGATCGCAACCGCCCTCCCGCCCACCTGCAAACTCACCAGCACAATGCGCAGATACCCGATTTCCGGCGCGCTTTCGTCGGGCCGGAGCGAACCTTCCCGACCACCTCCGGAAAGCATGCGCGACCTTGCCGAGGGCTTGGCTTCAAGCACACGGCCGGTGGCGGTCGCGCCCCGGGGCACAAGCGTCCGGCCATCAAGCACGACCGCTTCATCGACGATGGCGAAGAAGGTGTCTCCCGTATGCGCGGACGCGCTCGACAACGCGGTCTGTAGACGAACCAGAATTGGCGTTCCTTCGGGCAATTTCGTAGTGGATGGAATCAGCGGGGGCCGGGCAAAATTTCCGGCGGCCCGCGCTTGGCGATCGAACGGCAGATTTTGCGAATTGGCCGAGTTTGGGCCGTCGGCCGGCGGGCGGCTACAGCCGCACAGGGCGAGCATCAGCACAACGATAACGACGCGGTTGCGATGGCAGGGCATGCTTACTCAATCAGAATATCAATTGCCGGTCTCCGCGCAACCCCGGTAGCTTGGTGGTAAGCGGGTTTCCATCTCGCTTCTTGGAAATTCGGTCCCGGTCCGGGTTTTCGTCCGTTCGTCGTCGCCCACGATTCATCACAAATTTGGTGTGATGGCCCACACATAACGGCAACCCGTTTCTCACTACACTTTCCCTAATCAGGAGGCCGCGTTTCATTCGCGGAAAGATGTGCTTGCTTTTTTCCCAGCTTGGAACCCCGATCTCGCAAGGTTTCGACGCTACCTGCAACGGCGATATCCGCATGAATGTCATGACTCCATTCCCGGCGTTGCGCGATTTACGAACCGAGTCCGGCGTGTGTGCCGTGAGGCATGCGCGGAGGACAGGAACGGCACGCGTCATCACACCACAGATTTCTCCCGAGGCGACGCGGTCTACCGCGCCGGTGGAGGCGGAGCTTGCTCCGTCTCCACTCTTAGGCTTCGCAACTCAAGTTTTTCAAAATCTGCACCTAGGAGAGTTCCACCATGTCCGCAGCATCGGCCGCTTCCCTATTCAGTACTCGCCGCAACAGCCATCCCGTGCCGATCGAGGGCGCGAATTTTCTGAACCTGCTGATCGTGAACGACGACCGCGACATCCGCGAAAACTGCCGCCAGGTCGCGCAGTTTCTGGGCTTCAGTACCCATGTGGCGGAATGCGCTGAACAGGCCTCCCATCTGCTCGACAGCTCGAGCGTCGACGCGGTCCTGCTCGATCTGCGGCTGCCAGGAGCGGGGGGCCTCGAGGCGTTGCGCGCGATCAAACGGCAGCGCCCGGATGCCCTGGTGATTGTGGTGACCGGCTTTGGAACCGTGCAGTCGGCCGTGCAAGCGATGAAAGAGGGCGCCTACGATTACGTGACCAAGCCCTTCAGCATGGAGGAATTGCGTTTGCTGTTGGAACAGGTGGCAGCCCATCTTCGCCTGAAAGCAGAGAACCGCACGTTGCGCGAAACCATCAAGTCGCAGCAGGGCTTCGGCAACCTGATCGGCCGCGCACCGGACATGGAAAAGCTCTACCGCATGATGGCCAAAGCGGGCCAGAGCTCGCATCCGGTGCTGATTCTGGGCGAAAGCGGCACCGGCAAGGAACTGGTCGCGAAGTCGATTCATTTTTCCGGCATCTTTCGCGGCAAGCCGTTTATTCCGGTCGACTGCGGATCGCTGGTGCCCACGTTGATCGAAAGCGAACTGTTCGGACACGTGCGCGGTGCCTTCACCGGCGCCACCAATCCGAAGGACGGTCTGCTCGCCATCGCCGAGGGCGGCACCGTATTCCTGGACGAAATTGGCGAGCTGCCGCTCGACTTGCAGGCCAAGCTATTGCGGGCGATTCAGGAAAAGGAGATCCGTCCGGTCGGAAGCGTGAAGCGCGTCTCCATCAATGTACGGATTCTGGCGGCAACCAATCGCGACCTGGAACGATCCGTAACCGAGGGCACATTCCGCCGCGACCTCTTTTTCCGCTTGAACGTGCTGACCCTGCGCATTCCACCATTGCGCGAGCGGCGGCAGGATATTCCGCCGCTGGTGGCGCACTTTCTGGAACGGATTGGACGCGACGCTGGCGCGGAAAAGACGATTTCGGACGAGTCCCTCAAGGCCCTGCTGCACTACGACTGGCCGGGCAACGTGCGCGAACTGGAAAATTCGCTGGAACGCGCCTGTGCTCTCGGCACCGCCAGCCAGATTCAAATTCGCGATCTTCCCACCCAGATTCACAGCGCACCCATCGATTTGATGGCGGCCAGCCAGCCAGGCAATGGCATCGTGCCCATGGCGGAACTGGAAAAACAGACCATCCTGAACGCCCTGACGCAGGTGAACGGAGACAAGATGCTGGCGGCGCGGCTGCTGGGCATTGGGAAAACCACGCTGTACCGGAAGTTGAAAGAGTACCAGTTCCAAAATTGAGCTGGAGGGCGGAAGTGCGTGCCGGAACGGGAGCTCCGGGAAAACCGCGAACGCCCAACCTGCTTATTTTCAACGGATGGCATTTGGCCTGAAAGTTGCCACAGCGTCTTCATGATTCTTCTGGTGACGCCCAGCGAGAAGGCCTCCGAGTGTTCCGCCGCCCTGCATGCGGCGACTGGTGAGCCGGTCATGATCGCGGAAAATCTCGCGCGGGCAACCACGCAGTTGCGGGCGCAGTGCTGCCGGGTGGTGGTGCTCGATCAATATTTGCTCGAAGCCCAACCGGAGCAAGCGGCGGCCATGATCGACCATTTAGGAACGGCGATCCCGGTGCATGTCAATCTTGCGATCAGTGGACTGGAGCGCCTGGTGCGGGATATCCGCATGGCCGTCGAGCGGCGGCAGCGGGAAGAACTGCGCGCCAGCCAGGCCGCGATCCGCAAACTGCAGTGTGAACTGAACGACACAATCACGGCATTGCTGCTCTCGACTGAATTGGCTCGGGAAACCCCAGGCCTGCCGCCGGCCGCAGCAGCAAAGCTCGAGTCAGTGCATGGGCTGGTGAAAAGACTCCGGGAGCAATTGGAAACCTCGCACCAAACCGAAGAAGCCAAGTACGCCGTCGGCTAAACAGTTCCGCGCTTGGGTCTTCCGTTCCGCCCTTTACAAATCTCTACCCAAACTATTCGCAAGGAACGGGTGTGGTTTCCGTTCTTCGGGAAAGGAACGGAGGCTTGTGATGGAGAACAGAACGACGGTGCTGTACGTAGACGACAATCCCAAATCCAGCCGTTTGCTGACCAGTGTGCTCGAAGAATGCAGGTTCCGTGTGATCGCCAGAAACGATCCTCAAGAGGCGCTCGCGCTTTGCCAGCGAACTTACTTCGATCTGGCGCTTCTGGACTACGAAATGCCCATGATGTCCGGCTCGAAGCTGGCTCAGGAAATCAAGTTTCTGGTGCCGGATGTTCCGATTGTGCTGATTTCGGGCAAATCCACTCTTCCGCCTTCGGAACTGGTGTTTGTGGACGCTCATTTCGGGTTTGGAACGGCGCTCGACGATCTGCTGTGGACGATGCGGATCCTGGTGCGGCCAAAGGTGTTTATGATGGCCGACCATCTCGCCGGTCGACGGGAAATGACCCGGTGGGCAGACTCCACTTGAGCCGCTGCGGCGCCCACGCCGCCGCCGAACTCACCAATTTTCCGCTAACCGCAATAAAAAAAAGCGCTTGGAAGCGCCGCTTACGGAGGCATGGCTGTACTGCCGGGGTTCGCGCTCTTAATGTCGAGGCCCGATTCCGCTAGCCGCCACCGCTAGGCGGATTGCCGTTGGACCTGACTCTCCAGACTCTGCATCTGGTCCTTGAGGCGCAGCTTTAACTTCTTCAGCCGCACTTGTTCCAGTTTTTCTTCGTCGGTGAGATATCGTTTCTGGGAAAGAGATTCCAGTCGTTGGGAGTATTCCGAATGCTCCTGAGCCAGTCTCTGAAACTCATCGTGACCGGTCAGGATTTGGTCTCTTGGAGTCAGCATCCTTGCCAGACCTCCTGCTGTTTGTTACAGCACGGTAAACACGCCTAAAAATAGCACAGGGCTCGGCATGGTTCAATCGATTTCCTAAGCGAGATTTCATGATCGGCAGGCTGTCCCCCCAGGGAGCGCGGTTGCACAGGAAATGGTGCAGACACTTGCGACTCCTCGGCCTTGGCCGTTGAACTCGCTTCAGCGGTCTAAAACAAGGGTATACAAAATCGCGTCCTCCGACGGAGCGTTGTAGTACATACGGCGGCGACCCGACTCGCGAAAACCGTGCTTTCGGTACAGTCCGCGCGCTGGCCCATTCGCTTCGCGGACTTCCAGCAGCATCGCCGACGCGCCTTCATTCCGCGCCCGCTGAATCAACCCGCGCATCAACTCGTCGGCCACGCCCCGACGGAGGAATTCGGCAGCCACGACCACGTTCTCAATCTCCCACTCGCCCGCAACGGCCTTCGCGCAAATAAATCCACAGGGGCTGCCCTGCTCCTTGCGTTCTTGCCCAGCGGAGGGTGCGCACTCGGCGAACAGTACAACGCCGTCCCCGACCAACTTATGGTACTGCTCCGCCGTCCAGTGGGCCGCGCTGGGGGATTGCCGCTCGATGGCGAGAATTATCGGTATATCGTCCAATGCAGCGGAGCGGATGGTAACGGACATGGTCACGGGTATGGAGAGCCTCAACCGATCCCAACAAGACGGGGCTTGGTGTCGCCGCTGCTATGCTCGAAACAAAAGGCCGCTCTTTCGAGCGGCCCAACTTTGACACCCTGCAAGCTGCGAAAGTTAGTCTCCGGCCACCGGTTCGCCCACTTCTTCGGTCTTCTTCAAATCCGAAGTCCCGTTGCCATTCGCCGGAGCAATCGACGCCTTCGCGCCCGCGATCGCGCCCAACGGAATGAATCCACCTTCATTCGAAGTCGCTGGCTTCTCTTTCAGCACCACTTCCCGATAGAGTTGCGCCATGCGCGCATCGTAGGCCGCATCATTCTTGACCTTGTTCGTCTCGGCCTTCTTGTCCCGCGCCCGCGCCTTTTCTTCCCGCGCCGTCTTCGCGATCCCCAGCTTATCCAGATCGTGCTGCACTTCGTGGGTCACGATTTCGTCCCGCAGGTAAAGAGCGTGCGCCTCGTCTTCCATCTTCACTTTCTTGCCGCCCGCGAAAATCTCGTGCCGCCCATGCTCTTCGTACCACTTGGTCAGCGTCGAGGTCATGTGCATCTTCTCGATGATGTTGCGCCAGCCCACGCCCGTGTTGTAGGCGCAGAAGCTGATCTCGCCTTCCTGCGTGGCATAAGGAATAATGCACTGCTCCGTCCGCCGGAAGTCGTAGTTGAACAGATCCTGGAACCACATCCCCGCGATAAACAGGAAGTTCCACCGGTCCTGCCGCCGCTTCATCACGTCGTCAATCGTCCGGTCAGGACCAACTTTCCCATAATTCTTGCCGGTGGCATTGAAGTTCTTGTCGAACTTCTTCAACAGGTCGGTCATCTTGAAATGCGTCGGCGACTGGAACGGATCGTAGTTCTTCATCAGGCACAGCGCCATGCCAAACGCCGTCCAGAATTTCGATCGCGCCGCATCGTTAACCTTGGCAATGTCCTTCGCCAGTTGATCGCCCTTCAGGAAAGCCGTCACCGGCACCGCTTCTTTCGTTTCCTTGTCGATCATCATCGCCATGCCCGTCCCGCAATTGGGATGGCAACCGCAAGAAAGTTGGCCCCAGTCGTTATTCGGCTCCCCTGAGTGCAACACATCCGCCCAATCGCTGAACGTGCTCATAAAGCTGATCGGGAACCAATCGCGCGTCGGTTCGCCAAAGCCCGTCTGATTTTTCACGTCGTGCGCCAGATGCGCCAGCGTATAGCGCTGCGCCTCGCGCCGGTCGTCCGTGATCGCTTCATCGCGTCCCGTAAACGAAACCGGCTGAAAACTCAGGAACCCAATCTTCTTCGGATTATCCAGCGCAAACTGAATAATGCGTCCTACCTGCTCGTTGTTGATCCCGTTGATGATCGTAATCACCGGCACAATCTCGCATCCGGCCTTGTGCAGGTTGTCGATCGCCTTCAACTTCACGTCGAACAAATTGCCTACAGCCCGGTGATCGTTCGCCGCGTTGCCAATTCCGTCAAACTGCAAGTACGCATACCGCATGCCCGCTTCGACTGCCTGCTGGCAGAATTCAAAGCTCTTCGCGAACTCGATGCCATTCGTCGCCGCTTGCACGCTGTTATATCCCACCTTGCGCGCATATCGCACCGCGTCCAGAAAATAAGGAGACAACGTCGGCTCGCCGCCCGAGAACTGCACCGACATCTGCCGCTTCGGCTTCACCGTAATCGCGTTATCCAGCACCGTCTTGATTTCTTCCCAGGTCAACTCATGCACATACCCCACCTGGTTCGCGTCCATGAAGCACGGATCGCACATCATGTTGCAGCGGTTCGTCAGATCGACCGTCAGCACCGCGCCGCGCCCGTACTTCACCGTCGACGATCCATGATGATGCAGGTGCTCATCCTTGTGCGCGCGTATATCGCGCCCCGGGAAAACGTCTTCCAGGTGCTTCGAGAATTCCGTGTCAATCGACATCAAGTCTTCGAAGTGTCCGTGCTTTTCGCAGTCCTTCACCATCCAGATCTTGCCGTCGCGTTCAATAATCTGCGCCTTGATCTCGCCGACTTTCTCATTCATCAGCACATCGACCGGCAGTTTCCCGTCGAGAATCTGCTGCCGAATCTCCGGCACGCACTTCGGACACAGCGAATCCGTCGACCGCGGCCAACCCAGCGGCGGCTTCGACTTCTCCCAGGATTTCAGCAACGGCTTTTCCGACCACTTCGGAATCGGCGCGTCGTTCGGAGCAATGCGGTTGAGGCGTTGAAACACTGCCCATGCGCCCGTAGCGGCCACGGTCACGACCTTCTCAACGTACTTAATCGGCTTATGCATTCTGCTCTCGCTTTCCTCCACCCTGGGAGTAGAACTCTCCCCGCGATCCCGCCAGCGGGCCTACCGTAAATAGACTTGTCCACGGAAACCTGGAAGTTTCGATGCGTGGAGTGGGTCACTCTGATGCTATTGAATCGGTGACCTTTACGCACGAAGAAGCCAACGAAGGGAAGAAAAAAGGGGTTAAGCGGGGATTTGGGACATTTTATGGAGCTAAGTTATTGAAAAAGCAGGAACAGCATTCAAAGACTGCCGAGGTTACGACGGCACCGCCGGGCTCTTACTTTGCAGATTGCAACTCGCCCGCCGCCAGCACGTAGGTCGTCGACTTATCCAGCTTGATGTTGGAATGCTTGGAGGTCAGAACGATGGCTCCTCCGGCGCCGGTGACAGACTCGATGTACTTCATCACCGCGCGATGCTGCGAAAGGCCCGGAACCGGAGTGGTAGGCACAGGTATAGTCCGGGACGTATCTCGGGAATTGACGTGAAGCGGCGGATCTGCGTCGCCCGTAGCGGAATTGTAGTCCGCCGCCACCAGGGGGTAATACCAAGCCGTCAAATACAGCTTGGTCTCCAGCGGGAGCACGCTGGGCGCGGCTCCATTCTTCCATTGTGCGGTATCCATGCGAACAGCTACGCGGGAAGGTTCGGTCGCGGACTTGGCCACCGACTCGATCACCTCTCCGGAAATGACAGCATCCTGCGGAATCACCACCCCGTGGAGCAAGGTCGCAATGGTTAACTTCGCCTGCACCTTGGCTCCGACCGCTGTTTTGCCGGCAACCACGTTTTGCTGCAGCACCACCGGAAATTCCAGCGCGGCCGCATGGGAAGTCTCACCCTTGGATTGGGAGAGCGACGCGGCGCTAGCCAGCGCGACCGCTACGAACGCCCGACGAGCCGTAGCCGTTCTCTTGGCCGCCTGGCGGAACGATTTCGCGAATATCCCTTTCGCGAACATCTGCCGATTGTACTCGGAAAGAATGATCCGCTTGGTTTTGCGGTCTCTCTTCCTTTCGTCGGAGTCGCTGCGCGCCCGATATGCCGCCAACATCTCCCCTCCCTCCATCAATCTCCCGACTTTTTTCATCACAAACATCCCGTGACCACAATCACAGACAGCCCATCCCACCTATGCGACAATGTCGCTAGATTAGGGCAGCGGAGAAGTGTGCCAGTCTCGATCCCGTATCGATGACGACCCTTCCCAAGCTGCCCAAAACCATTTTGGGAGCAATGTGACGCGCTAAGTCCTTATTCCGGAATATTTTGCGAATAAGTCCTTTGAACTCAAAGATTTTGCGGGAATTTTTACCTAAATCATTGATTCTAAATGACCACACAAATAAAAACCCGACGCGCGGCACCCAAACGAAGAACAACAGTGAGCTAAGTCATTATTCCAGAAGGTAATTATCCCTTGACATCAAGTAGAAGAAATGGCATACTGTCTTTGCCATGAAAAACGCCTATCAACGCGAACGGGTCAAGCAGTCGATTCCTAAGCACCTGCGGTACACCTTTGAGCAGTT
>Ga0302266_10000558_pt1 | contig 37346 bp, 36 predicted proteins | sample III_Bog_E1_2_FD_194559 | JGI IMG/M metagenome (GOLD analysis project Ga0302266, IMG submission 194559) | Peat permafrost microbial communities from Stordalen Mire near Abisko, Sweden - III_Bog_E1_2 | ecosystem: Environmental > Terrestrial > Soil > Wetlands > Peat | place: Sweden: Abisko...
CGCATGATCAAGTTGAGGGTGCCCCCGGTCCCTCGCCTTTGGGGACCGGGGAGGGGGAAGCGACCTGTCTGTTGCGCATCCACGCAGGCAGTTGCCAGCCTCTCTCGCAGGCCGTCCACTCCGATTCAATTTCTACGGTCCTGTGCATTCCCGTTTGATAATGGCGATAGCTTGACCAGAGCCACTCCTCTGGCTTTGCCACCAGCGCTCGCCGCACAGGGTTTCGATGAATGCAGCGCAACTTCTCCACGAACTTCTGGTGCGTTGAGACGTTGAAATCGTAGTAAGGCGCCTGCCAAAAGGGTCTTTCGCGGCTGCGCATCGAAACCGACAGCTTGAGGGCCTGAACGGTTCTGGATAAAAGCCCGCGCCTTGGCTCGTTGACCAACAGATGCACGTGTTCCGGCATCGCCACGTAACCAGCGACTGCAAAGAGATAACGCAGCCGAACGCGCTCCAACGCATCCTCAAAAAGCTCCATGGCCGCTGCCGTCGACAAGTATGGCCGACGCCGGAAACTGCTGAAGGTAAGGAAGTGAAGCTCCCCCGTCTGCCGATAACGGATGCGCTGGCCTTTCATGGACTGCAAGGTTACTCCAAATCCGAATCGGGCGGTCGGGGAATGTGCGGCCACCCTCCCCGGTCCCCAAGTGCGAGGGACCGGGCGCAAACTCCCTACGGGATTTTCGCCACGGGCCACCGAATCAGGGCGCGAGTCCGGTCCAGGCGCTCGCATGACGCAGGGGCACCTTGGCGCTCCTGACCAGCAGCCGAGTCCCTACTGATTAACACACAAAGTAGGTGAGTTCAAAGGTACAGGGCACCCTCAATTTGGTTTGGACAGGTCATCGAGACCGGGGCCACCCGCCTGGGCTGCTCCCAAGGCGCAAAGGTCGACGGCGCTTGCTCCATAGAAATGCCCTGTCAATATCTTTCTCATTCCGAAATTCCCTTGTCGATCGATAATCATTCAGCGTCGTGAGCTTGCCCGCAGAATGCGTATCTCTTAACCGGTCGGGTTTTGAGGATTAAATTCATCCTCGTGGTCGTCGAGGCGGTGGGAATGTGGAAATCGGCTTCATCGATTTCCACATTTCCACCGCCTGTCTCGATCACCGCGAACTCTCAGACGGCGATCTTCATCGTTGCATCCATCCAGTCTTGTTCGAACTGCACTGGGCTGACGTAGTTCAGCGTCGAGTGCATTCGTGTTCGGTTATTGTCCGTGCCGATCAAAAGATAGCCGATGATCCCGTCTTGAGCATCGCGCAGGGCCGTCACCGACACGACCGCCGGGAACCTGCTGCCATCCTTTCGGATGTACGTCAGTTCGCAATTGTCCTCGATGCCGCGAGATGCCTTGAAGACCAGGGCTTCGAAGCCCGGTGCAATCGGAGTTTCGAGTTCTGCGCTGAGCGCTTGCGCGCGCGCGATCACTTCTTGTGGGTCCGAAATGTTTGCGGGTGTTATCTTATTCACGACGTCCGCGGCCGCGTAGCCAAGCATGCGTTCGGCGCCTACGTTGAAGATCTGAATGACGCCTTTCGCGTCGGTGGCGATCTTTGAAAAATTGGCGCTGTTGAAAATCGCTCTCTGCAACGCCTCTGCCGTGAGCAGTGCCTGTTCCGTTTCTTTCGGTTCGCGGATGTCCCGAATCACCTTGGCAAATCCGCACAGCCGGCCATTCTCATCGCGCAACGCAGTTATAACCACGCTGGCCCAATACTGGGACCCGTCCTTGCGCACGCGCCATCCCTCCTCCTCATAGCGCCCCTTTTCCATCGCTATCTTCAGTTCGCGCGAAGGTTTGTCGAGCAATACAGCGTCAGCGGGGTACAACGTTGAAAAATGGCAGCCGATGATCTCCTCGGCGCGATAGCCCTTGATTCTTTCCGCGCCATCGTTCCAGGTGACTACGGTGTAATGGCACTAACAGAGAAGCCTGCAGGAAGCGCAAGCCCAGCACAAGGTTGACATGAAAGGGTGGTGATAGAGGCTCCCCACCCCAGCGACGAAGACCTGTCGCCGGGGGCCCCAGCTCCGGATGGTGCCGAGGTGTTCATTCTATGCCGCAGCGCGCAACGGCAGCAGAAGGAACAGGCCATGCACGCCCGCTTTGAGAAGCGCATTGAAGAGGGATTGCGCAAGATCGAAGCGGCCTGCAAAAAGGGCAGGCAGAACCCGCTGAAGATCGCCCAGCGCGTGGGCCGCCTGCTGGGCAGCAACACCCGTGCCGCAGGATTGTTTCAGGTCGAGGTGGAAGCCGACGGGAACGGCATGGCCCGCCTGCGCTGGAGTCGGTCGGAACCGTGGCGCGACTGGGCGCGGTTAAGCGAAGGCTGCTATCTGCTGCGCAGTAATGTTCTCGACTGGACCCCGGAAGAACTGTGGCGGGCCTACATCCAACCGACCGAAGCCGAAAACGCCTTCCACATCCAGAAGTCCGATTTGCAGCTGCGCCCGGTCTGGCACCAGAAGCCGCAACGGGTGCAGGCTCATATTCTGGTTTGCTTCCTGGCCTATGGGATATGAAACGCTGGAAGCGCAATGCCGCCAGGCCGGCCTGGGCGACGAAGCAAGGAAAGTCTTCCGCGAGCTGCTGGAGATCGCCATGGTGGATGTGGCGCTGCCAACGCGCAACGGAGTCACGCTGCGCAAACGCTGCATCGGCCAGCCCAACGAGCATCAGCTTGTGCTGTTGCAAAGGCTCGGAGTGAAGCTCCCGGCTGTACCGGAATTCGCGCCGATGTAGTGGAAACTTCACCCCGCCGGCGCTGAAAAAAGGACTTCTCGCTCAAACTGCGGAAGTTGGGCTAGGCATGGAGAGGTTGGCTCAAGCCTCAGGGACTTCAGCGAATCAAAAGACTCCCCAGTAAAGGCGTATCGTCCGAAGAGCCACCGACCATCACTTGATATTCTCCCTTCGTCAAATTCCAGATATTTTTCTCTTCGTCGAAGGTCTGAAGAACACGGTCATCGATCACAATGGTGATCGACTGCGATTCGCCGGGTGCAAGCACTATGCGTTTCCACCCGGCCAGTCGTTTGTAGGGCTCGTCTGAACCTTTCGGAAGCCGCCCATAGACCTGAGCAATCTCGGTGCCGGTTCGCTTGCCGGTGTTCTGGACAGTGAAGCGCGCGGTCTTGGCGGTTGAATCGACAGACAGGCCGGAGTATGCGAAGGTGGTGTAAGACAAACCGAAGCCGAAGGGAAACAGTGGCTTCTTATTCTGTGCTTCATACCACTTGTAGCCAACCTCAGGCCCCTCATCGTAGTGGACAGCGTAACCAGCGTGAGCCGAAGCATTCGCTGAGGGCGCGCCGTCGTTGGCAACCTCTCCAGCGCGCACCTGGCTCCTGGATGGAATCCTTGGCGCATCAGGATGCGGAAGATCCGCTTCGCTTATCGGGAAAGACAGAGGGAGCTTGCCCGAAGGATTGACGTCTCCAACGAGCATGTTTGCCAGCGCCCTGTGTCCTGCGCTTCCGGCGTACCACGCCTCGACTACGCCCGCTACCTTGTCGATCCAGGGCATCGTGACGGCAGTGCCGGTTTCGAGCACGACGATGGTGTGAGGATTGGCTGCCGCCACCTGCTCGATCAATGCATCCTGGTTATTCGAAAGCGAAAGGCTCGGCACGTCCATGTCTTCTGCCAGCCACTGATATGCAAAGACGATGGCAAGATCGGCAGACTTGGCGAGGTTCGCAGCCGACTTTGGATCTGTTCCCGGGTTGAAATCAATCTTTGCGTTCGGCAGCTTCGTCTGAAGCGCCTTTAAGGGAGAGGTTGGGAACCAAACGGGCTTCTGCCAGATCGTCGCGCCTTGGCCAGGAGGCATGATGGCATTGCCGCCGGGAGGATCGACTTGCGCCGATCCTCCACCGGAGATCATTCCCACGTCGGCATGCCCGCCAATAATCGCAATGGTGTGGACGCTGGATGGATTGATCGGTAGCACAGTCGGGCTGTTCTTCAGCAGAACAATGCTCTTTTCCTCTACTCGCCGGGAAACTTCAAGTCCCCTCTCGACATTCACCGCGCCTGTCTTCGGCGGATCGTCCACGATTCCCGATAGAAACTCGGCAAACAGAACTCGGCGTGCATGGTCGTCAATTTCCAATAGCGGAACCTTGCCGGCTTCAACTGCTTTTTTCAGCTTTGGACCAAAGAAGTCGGCCATAGGCTGCTCCTGATCAAGACCCGCTGCGGAGGCCTTTTCCGTACTGTGTGTTCCACCCCAGTCGGATAGGACGAGTCCCTTGAAGCCCCATTCATTCTTGAGCACATCGTGCAGCGTGTAGGAGTTCTCACAACCAAAGTCGCCATTGATCCGGTTATAGGAGCACATCACTGCACCGGGATTCGCGATCGAAATGGCGATATGAAATGCGAGCAAATCCGATTCCTGCATCGCCCGCTTCGAGATGACGGAGTTCATAAAGAAACGCCCCGTCTCCTGATCGTTCATCACATAATGCTTGATGTCGCCGACCACATGCTGCGCCTGTTCACACTTCATAAGGTTGCCGACGACGGTGCCCGCGAGGAGTGGATCTTCACCCGCATACTCGAAGCTGCGTCCATTCCGTGGCTCGCGGGCCAAATCTACCCCGCCTCCCAACGTCATGTTGAACCCTTGCGCACGGAGTTCCTGGCCAATCAAGGCGCCGAAGTCGCATGCGGAGTCCAGATCCCAACTGGCCGCAGCGCCCAGGCTCGAGGGCAAAGCTGTCGAATACCTTCCGTTCGCCCCGCTGTCTCTCACTCCATAGGCCGCATCGGAAATTACCAGGGGAGGAATTCCCAGGCGCTTGACGCCCTCAACGTATCCCGCGCCGCCGTTGGCAAGGTGTGAAAGAGGCATCTGCCATTGGGGCGCGTGAGCCATTCCGTTCCCGTGCAATAAGGCCAGCTTCTCGTCGAGAGTAAGCTGCTTGAGAACCATATCGGCACGTTCTTCTGGGGTGAGTGTGGGATTCATCCACGGTCCGGCCGCCACCTGAGCGACGGCTACGGAGGTTGCGAAGATCGTTCCCAAGGCTGCGATGACGGTGCAAAGGAAGTAAAAACCAAACTTGCGATTCTGCATTTGTCTCCCGACGGGACTCATTTAGACTCCACTATCCCATTTTGAAGTATAAATTTGGCGTTGCTGGTGTGAAGCTCCTGCAGGTACGAAATCCCGTCCACAACGGATGTGACCACGCCGGTTCCGTGAGCTTGCCCGATGTGCCTCTGCTCTTTCGACACTTCTAGCGCAGTAAAATCAATAGATTAAAGAAACTTCTCAACCGCAGCCAGCAGATCTTCGGCGTAATCCGCGACAAATCGATATCTGGATCGCAGAAAGAAAGGAGATGCAGCAAGAGCGAGTGGTTTCGTGGGTCTTCAGCGCATGGCTCCGTCCTGGTCCCGGCGTTACCGGCTGTAAACCAAACGGGAACCCTGCCGAAAAGCAATCGGCCCCAAGGCTTGAACCGCGAGCCGATCCATTTTGCACAGACTGTGGAAAGATGAATCTGGAATTTGACCAATTGCACGGTAAGATCCTCACAGCCGGCATGCGGTGGAATTCGAGGCAGGCATTCAGGCGTTCCGCGCGTAACGATAGGCCGCTTCCCAAAATCAATATCCGCAATGCAATGAAGATAGTTAAGGGAACAGGATTCAGGTTAGGCGAGAAGACCCGATATCGCCCAAGTAGTCATGGGGAGCCGCTCAACGATCCCCATTCAATCGGGCGCTGCGAGGTGTCTGAGGGAGCGATTTTTCGAAAACCGCTCCGCGCTCCACTTCCCAGTTTCCGCGGCCATCTTCTAAGCAATTCATTCTAAATAACTATGGTGAGCTCGCTGGGATTCGAACCCAGGACCCACGCCTTAAAAGGGCGTTGCTCTACCAACTGAGCTACGAGCTCGTTCAAGACCGCTAAGTTCAAATTATCACAGTACGGAATCTGCCGCTTTCGTCGCGCCTTTGCGGCCCAGATTCGATCGGTCCTAAGCCCCTCGTCACTCCGATCAGAGCCGGGTTGTTCAGGGCGGGGAATTCTCGATTCCGGGTCATCGAAGGTTGATTTATTAATTCTAATTCTTGTTCTAATAAATAAATTCAATAAAAACTATTGACAAACTTAATAAAAGTTATCATACTTCTTTTTGTACTCAAGAAGAGAGATCCGATGCCGACGACTCCAGACAACAAGCCCGCCACAGAATGGCAAGAGCTGCTCCGCATGGCCCAGGGCTCCCCGATGGTCATCGAGCGCGTCCGGCTGCCTGAGAAGCAGATCTCCATCGAGGGTCAGTTCCTGCTGCCAGAGCTGGCCAGGCTTGCGATGGAAGATCAGGTCTTCGTCACCGCGTTCCTCCGCTCCCATGGTTCCATCAAGGAGATGGAGCAGGTTTTCGGGGTCAGCTATCCCACGATCAAGGCCCGGCTCAATCGCATTGCCGGCCTGCTGCAGTTTGTCGAAACCAACCCGTCTCCATCCGGGGCGGAGGTATTGGAGCGGCTCAAAGGCGGCGAGATTACCGCCGACGAAGCAATCCGCGCATTGGAGGCTCTCAAGTGACTCCCAACTTCGCTGTCATCGGCATTCAGACTCCGCATTGGCATTGCCCGCGGCTGTGGGTCCCTGTTTTTCTGCTTTGGATTCCGGTCATTCTGCTTTCGCCCTTCATTTTTCTGGTCCTGGCGGCCATCGCGTTTCTCCTGCGCCTAAACCTTTGGCGCATCATTGCAATCTCGTGGGGCATCGTGTGCAGCCTGCCCGGAACCCACGTCCACGTCAGCGCGGAAGGGAACCAGGTTCTGGTTCGCATCCTGTAGAGGTATCTATGCAAACCGATCGCCGTGCCATTCTCACCCTTGTTGCTCTTGGCCGGGTTACACCGGCCGAAGCAGAGCGGCTCCTCATCGCCTGGAACGAAGGCCGGGAGGGGCTTTGGATCTTCACCGTCTGCTTCGCCCTGGCGTTGCTCAACTCATTCAATCCGCATCTTGGTCTCGCGGCTCTGATGCAAAACGCACGTGCGCTGTTGTGGGAAGGCTCGCTCCATCGCATCGTGTCCGTGCTTACAAATCTGCTTGGAGGAGTTCTATGAACGAGAATCGCCGTCAAATCCTGGAAATGCTGGCCGCGGGTAAAATCACCGCGGAGCAGGCCGAGCGGCTGTTGACCGCGATCGAGGCTCCTGCCTCGACAAACGGAATCGGAACCGACGTTGCGCCTGCAAAAGTGAAGACCAAGGTCAAGTACGTCCGCGTATTGGTAGAGGCCCCCGAGCAAGGCGGCCCGACCACCGTGAATGTCCGCGTCCCATTGCAGCTGCTGCGAGCAGGTGTGCGCCTCGCCAGTCTCATCCCGGCACAAGCACACAACCAGTTGGACCAAGCGCTGAGCCAGCACGGCGTTCCGTTGACTCTGTCGCAGATCAAGCCGGAAAACCTCGAAGAGCTGATCGACCATCTCGAAGACCTGACAGTGGATGTGGACGGAAGCCAGAATCAGGCCAAGGTGCGGGTCTTCTGCGAATAGCGCCTCAGCCCTTGCGCAGCGGCTTCTGCATGGGGACCACCTGCACAGTCACGTCGCGCACTTCGGAAAGAAACCGGTTGAGCACCGAGCCGCGCAGCAGAATATCCCAGCGCGAGCGCACCGATTGCCCAAACACCACGTGCGAAATGCTCTCCTGCTGCGCAAACCGGATCAGCGCGTCCGACACATTGCGGCCGGTAAGCATAACCACTTGAGCGCCCAGGTCGCGCGCCATGCGCTGGTACTCCTCAAGCCGGTGAAAAGCCTCCGGGTCGCCGTGCCCTTTGTCGTCGTCCGGGCGGGTCACGTATACCGCGTACCAGTTGCTGGCCAACCGGCCGGCAATGCGGGAACCAACTCGCAGAAGCCGTTCCGTACCCGCCCGGGTGCTGAGGCAAACCATCACCTTCTCAGGAATTGGCGCCTGTTCCAGGCCCCGGTTGCGGCGGTATTCGGCGGCGCGATTGCTCACCTGCTCGGCGGTGGTGCGCAGCGCCAGTTCGCGCAGCATATTCAGGTTGCCGGTGCGGAAGAAGTTAGCCAGCGACTGCTCCACCTTTTCCGGGGAGTAGATCTTTCCCTGGCGCAGGCGAGTCCGCAGTTCGTCCACGGTGATGTCGATGTTCACCACCTCATCGGCACGCTTCAGAAAGTTGTCCGGAATGGTCTCGCGGATGGTGGTGTTGGCGGATCGGCTCACGGCGTCGTTCAGCGTCTCAAGGTGCTGGATGTTCACCGCCGTCATTACGTTCACGCCGGCGGCGAGCAGTTCCAGCACGTCTTCGTAGCGCTTGCGGTTCTTGCTGCCCGGCACGTTGGTATGCGCCAGCTCGTCCACCACCGCGGTATGAGGATGCCGGGCGAGAATCGCATCCACGTCCATCTCATTCAAATTCACGTTTCGGTAGGGAATCACGCGCAGAGGCACCACTTCAAGGTCGCGTATCTGGTCCTGCGTATCCTTGCGCCCATGAGTCTCCACCAGCCCGATCACCACATCCACGCCTTGTTGGCGCAGAATATGCGCGTCGTTCAGCATGTGATAAGTTTTGCCCACGCCCGGAGCGGCCCCAATGTAGATGCGGAGCTTCGCCAGTTCCTGTTGTTTCTCCAATACGATTTCCGCCATGGCTTAGCCCACCTCAACCGGATGGCGGACTTCGGTCACCACCGCTATCGGCAAAGTGAACCGGAACGTGGTTCCGTGCCCCAGCCGGCTTTCGACGGCGATCTGTCCGCCCAGCGACTCCACCAGCCGCCGAACCAGCGCCAGCCCCAGCCCGGTTCCGCTCTCTGAAAAGGCGTTGAACCTGTCGAAGACGCCGCTGAGCCGCTCCGCTTCGATTCCGCGCCCGGTATCCCGCACCGTGAACCGCACAACGTCCTTGCTTTCCTCGGCCGCAAGCAATATCTCGCCCTCGGCGGGCGTATAGCGCAGCGCATTCGACAACAGATTGTCAAGAATCGACCTCAGCGCCCTCCGGTCGGCCTTGACCACGGACAGATCGGCAAAGGCTCGCACCTCTACCCGAATGTGCTTCAGCGATGCCTCGTCGCAAAAGCGGTCACGAGCCTCTGACAGTTCTTGCAGCGGACGTAGATTCTCCAGCTTGACATCGCGCTTGCCGGTGTCAAGCTCCGCTACTTCGATCAGGTCGCCCATAATGTCGTCGAGCTTCTCTGACTCGGCTCTGGCATTTGCCACCAGTTCGGCCTGCAACGGTCGCAACTCCCCGCCGAATCCCTGTCCTAGCGCATACAGCCCGCGACGCAGTTGCAGCAGCGGATCGCGCAGCTTGCGGCTGGCAATGGTGATGAACCGCGTTTTGAAGCGGTCGGTGTCCTGTAGCGTAGTCACGTCTTCCAGCGTAGTCACGGTGCCCAGCAGACGCCCTTCGGAGTCGCGCATCGGAGTGGTGCGCAGGCGGAAGCTGCGTTCCTGCTGCCCAATCCGCATTGGCAGCATCGACGCCTCATCTTCCGTGGCTACAGCCTTCTGCATCGAGACCGCATCGCGAATGGCGCTCAGGATCTTGTCTCCGCCCGGAGTATTGGTCAGAGCCATGCGGTCGCCGGCGGCCTCGCCAAGCAACTCGGCCGCGGCCGAATTCACCTTCAGCACGTGTCCCTTCCCGTCGGTCACGATAATGGGCTCGAAGATCGATTGCAGAACAGCGTCGGAGAGTTGAAACTCCATCTGACGCCGTCCCGCATCTGACTCGCGCAACTCACGCAGCCGCACCGCCAGCCGGTTAAGCTCTGCTGCGATCAACCCGAAGTCGTCCCGGCCGCTCCACTCGACACGATGTTCCAGATTGCCCTGCGCGATCCTGCGCGCATCTTTGGCTACCATCCGGACGGGCCGCAGCACAAAATAGACGGTCAGCGCTTCAATCAGCAACACCGCGCCAACCATCGCCCAAGCCACGCCAGCCAATCCCGCCAACGCCAGGGCATGGCGAGCCGTCACCACCAGCCCAAACACAAGAGCGGCAATGAGCACACAGCCGATAATGAGGCGCTGAAAGAGGTTCAGCATTGTTCGGACTCCGTACTGTTTTAGGGTAACTCACCCATTGTCGCGGAAACCGCGCCGACGCGCAAAGATACTTTTTGTCTCCGCTCAGTCCCGACTGCGTGAATCCCGCCCCTGATCTCTGCCCCCTGAACCCTGATCTCTGTTCCTCACGGCACCCGGCAGACTGTCAGAGCCTCATTGTGCCATTGACAGTCCAGACCCGCCGGCTGCGGATAAGCCACCAGCACCCATTCCACGCCGAATTCCGCCTTCAACCGCTCGAAGTCCGCAAGCTGGAAACGCTCCCAGCCATCTTGCGCTTCCACCTGGCGTTCCCACACCAGGCCAAGATCCGGAACCTGCGCCACCATTGCCGCATCCTTGTTGGCATCGGCCATTTCGCTCCGCTCTGCCAGCGCGCGAAAGCTGTGATAGTCTTCGCCCGGCGCGGACATATATCGAGCGCCAACGGCAAAGTAAGCATCGGTCGGCGTGTTCTCGCGAACCCACGCAAAAGCCTGTAGCCAGGGGTTAGTTGTCGGCCGCCCCGGCAGCTCCAGGTGCTCGCTTCCGGGGAAAAGCTGCCGTTGCGCCGCAAACATGCCTGCATTGGTTGCCAAAAGGAACAGTGCCCAGCGCCAGACGCTGGCCCTAAGCAGGTACTCACCTAACAGGCCGCCGCCGACCAACGCAAGGAAAAAGTAGATCAGGTGAAGAAAGCGCATGGGCTGCATCGGCGTCAGCCTTACCAGCGCCGGAGTGCTCGCCACGATCATCGCAATGGCCTGCTGAAAAACGCCATAAACAAACACGGCCAGCGCAAAGCGAGCCATCCGCCGCTCGCCGCGCTTCTCGGCAAATCGCCACAGCAGCCAAAACAGAAAAATGGGGGCGATCGCTCCCAGCCACTCATACCAGGTCCATCGGTAAAGATGGAAATACTTTTTTGAATTCAGCGCTCTCCGCCAGCTTGCGGTGGGAGGCGCAAAAATCCATCCCAGCGGGGCCGCTGCTGCTGCCGCGCCGACCTCGGTTCCGCGCAACCGCCGGCTTTCGATCCAGGCATGCACCGCGTCCAGCGAGGTAAGGCTCAGAATAAAGCAGAAGGAGATGCCAAATGCGGCCATGATGGGGTGTACCAGAAACGCAAGCACCAACAGAGGTACTGCCAGCCAGCGCCTGCCCGCCAGAATCGCCGAAACAGCGATGAGAATCAGCGCGGTAGCCAGATTTCGCGGGTGCGGATACTGGTCGGCCAACGTCAGCGCTGTCCCCGCCACCGGCAACGTGAACATGGCCGCCACCATCGCTACGGCCCCCCACTGCGCCGGCTTGCGTGCAATCAACTGCCGCGCAATGCTGCCGCAGGCCGTCAGAATCAGGAACAGGGAAATGGCCTGCCACAAAAGCTCTGACCATGCCGTAGGAATGCCGGTCCAGCGCACGAAATCAGCCATCCATGAATCAAACTGTGTTGCTTGCAGTTGAAGCCGGAAGAAACTTGCATCGTGCGGGTAGAGAGCCGGATTCAGGCCGGCCTTGACTGCAGTCAAATAGACCCCATCGTCTTCGGCGCCCGGATGGTAGCCCATCACCAAAAATCCAAGCACTGTGAAAAGCGCGACCGGCAAAAATTCGTTCAGGACTTTGCGTCGCCTCAAGCGGATGAACCCCGTATACTTATCTTCGATTACTTCGCGTCGAGCGCAATGATAAAACGATCCTACATGCAGGGGCTTGCAGGAGCAACGCTGGCCGGACCGGAGACGCCCGAGCCGCTTATCGCTGTGGAGAAGCTGGCTCTGGTCATTCCCACCCTTAGCGAAGCCGAAAACATCGGCGGCTTGCTCGACCACGTTCGCTCGGTGCTCGACCCCGTTGGGATTGCATACGAGATTCTGGTTGTGGACGACGATAGCCCCGACGGGACCGGCGATGTGGTCTCCGCCATATCTCGTGTGGACCCTCGCGTCCGGCTGCTCGTTCGCAAGGGGAAGCGTGGCCTGTCCGGCGCCATTCTTTACGGCTGGCAATGTACCGATGCCTCAATCCTGGGAGTGATGGACGCCGACCTCCAGCATCCCCCGGAGTTGTTGCCGCAACTGCTCTTTGCAATCCTGGGCGGCCGGGATATGGCGATCGGCAGCCGCTATACGCCAGGCGGTGGAGTGGGCGAATGGAATCCCGCCAGAAGGCTCCTGTCCGCCGCGGCCGTATGGGTCACCTGGCCACTGCAAAAGTCGAGAATTCGCGCCAAAGACCCCATGTCCGGATTCTTCATGCTTCGCCGCAAATGTCTTCCGCAGGCCGATTTTCAGAACTCCGGATTCAAATTGCTTCTCGAGATTCTGGTTCGTGGACGAATCCAGTCAATCCAGGAAGTCCCGTTTGCATTCGGCCTCCGTTACAGAGGCGCAAGCAAGGCCAACTTCAAGGTCGCATGGGACTACGCACTTCTGCTGGCAAAGCTCTACGCCGGAAGACTCGGCTTCGGGCATCGGGCTTAGTCCTATAGACTTCATCGAGGACAAATGACTGTGGAAGCTGGACCCAGCCGAGGAATACTCGCGGTCTGCAAGCGCATCGCCGACTCACTGGAGCGCAACGCAGGCATCGCCGCGGCCCTGGCGCTGTCTCTCATATTCGTACTCGCCCTGGGCCAGTCCGCGGATAAGCTACTTTGGTTCGACGAACTCATTACCCTGAAATCGGCGTCTCTTCCGCACTGGCGCGACGTCTCGACCTTCTATTCGAGTGGCCTCGATACCAACAGCCCGTTGGCAGCCCTAATCCTTCGTGCCGGATTGATATTGCCGTTCAGCCCTGAAATCGCCTCCAGGCTCCCCTTTACGTTTGCTTTCCTGATCATGTGTTGGTGCATGTTCGGCTTTGTTCACCGCCGTTACCCGGCAGGCTATGCTTTGGCCGCGTTGATCTTTTCTGCCTATCCACTGCTCTTCTACTTTGCCACGGAGGCCCGCGCCTATGCCCTCGTGCTGGCCGCCGCCGGCGTTGGGCTGTATAGCTGGCAATCGGCGGTTGCCGGACGCTACAGGCCGCTGAGCATTTTCTGTCTCTGGATCGCATTGGCCTTCGCGATCAACGCGCACGCTTTCGCGATCTTTCTATTTATTCCCTTCGCCATGGCGCAGTTCGTACAGGATTTCCGAAATAGGAAGCCGGACTGGGCAATATGGTTCGCCCTCGCTTTGTTCCCCATCGGAATCGTGCCGGTTCTGCATGGGGAGCTTGCTTCCAAAAAGATTTATGGCGCGAACTTCTGGTCAAAGCCGGATCTCAAGTCGATGTTCGAGTCTTATACGGACCTCCTTTTCTCCGGAGGATTGACCTACCTTGTCCTCCTGCTCCTTGTCGCAATTGGGGCCGTCCTGTTGCGATGGCAACGCCGGCTGCCCGTTTCCAGCGTCGAGTCGCCGGGCTTCTCAATGCCGGAGTGGGTTCTTGTCTCCATGTTGGCTACTCTTCCACTGTATGTGGTTCCGCTCGCTTACCCGCTCCATGCATACCACTCGCGGTATGTCCTCTATTGCAACATCGGCCTTATCGCCTTAGTCGTTGCGGCAGCGGCGGAGGCAGCCCGGAGAAATCGCATTGCCGGCGCTGTGCTGCTCGCATTCTTCCTGTGCGCTGCTTGCCGCTATCGCGCTGCCACCATCACCGATGGGCTCCGCGCCATGGTCCATCCAGGCCGCGTTCATCGGCAGCTACAGGCCGGGTTCAACAACCTCAAATGGGTGAGCATAATCGAGCAAAGCAATCTCCCGGTTGTAACCGACGACCCCGTTCTTTACACCCAGCTTGATTATTATGCGAGGCCGGAGTTGCAACAGCGGCTCTACGCGGTTACCGATCTGGGCGAGCTAAAGAAATATCCGCAAACCAGTACGTGCCAGCTCAATCTGTTTTGCTTCAGCAAAAGCCTTTCATTCCGGGTTGCCGACGTTGCAAACTTGCGGACTGCGTATCCGCACTTTCTGCTGGCGGAGAGACCGGATATTGGCGATCTGGTCTGGCTGCCGCGCTATCTCGCCGATAGTCAGGCGGCCGGCAACGCCGTGTCAACATGCCTGGGCCCTGATTGTTCAGGGAAGGCAATCAATGTCTACGACGTTCGTTTCATCGCAGCGCCAGACCACGTGCAATAAGAAGCGAGAGCATACAGTCAATACAAGCCTCAAAGCGCCGGCAGAACCATGCGCAGCACCAAGAATCCAGCCACGCCAAGGAAAAACACCAGCGCCATGCGGATCCCCGGCTCGCGGTTCACCTCCGGCACCAGGTCGGTGGCAGCCACGTAAAGCGCCACCCCGGCTGATATCGGCAATCCGTAAGGCAGCCAGCTCGGCACCAGCTCAATCAACAGCACTCCGGCAATGGTGGCCGCCGCCAGCGCCACAGCGGAATAGAAAGCCATCTTGCGGCTTCGGCCGCTGGCGAGCATTACCGACGCCATCGTAAAACCCTCGGGCGCCTTATGCAGCACAATGGCCAGAAAAATAAGCCATCCCAGCCAGCTTGAAACCAGAAAGCCAGAGCCAATGGCGACTCCATCGAAAAGCGCATGAAGGCTGAGGCCGGCAAGCACCGAGTTGCCCGTATGTCGCGAGACAAACTCGCCCGCATGCGTCTCCTCGCCAAAGTGAAAGTGGGAGTTGATGGTGTGCTCCAGCAGATGAACCATGCAATAGCCGGCCATAATCAAAACCGGCCCCAGCCGCGGGCTCATGCGCAGACTCTCCGGTGTCATCTCGATCAGCGCCGTAGCCATCAGAAACCCCGCTCCCAGCGCCACAAAGTAGCGCAGGTAGCGCTCCACTCTGCGAGCCCGCACCAGCACCAGCCCGCCAGCCACATCGGCCAGCGCGGCAATGGTGCCGAGAATCAGAGATAGCTTCAGCAATGCGCATCCTTCCCAACATGCAATGAGGCTATGCTTTGAAAGGGCACGACTTCAGTCGTGCCGAAAACAGCCCCAAAAAGGGCTTGGGCTTTAGCCCCTGAGGGAGGGGTTTATGGCCCGGTAAGATACTCGCGCACGTCAGCTTTCGCGAGGCGATCATGATCGTCGAATCGAAACACAATGCCGCAATCATCCTTCACAATGGCCCACTTGTTGGTGTCACGAATGCTGGCGTAGATCAAATTGCCTTGGAGTGAATCGCGAAGGTATTGAGAATGTTCTACGCTCTTGCTGCTCAAATAATCAAGCACCTGCGCAGGCGTCGATTGCAACGCAACTCCCTTCGCCAAATCTCTCCCCGCGACCATCGGGTCTGGCCGATCTGAACCGCAACCAACGAGCAGCAGACCGTACAGGAGACACAATCTTCGAATTCGTGTTTGCAGCGTCATCAGCAGATTCCCAATCGGCCCCAGCTCTTTTGCCCGCGGTGACCCTTAGTCCCAAGTCCCTAAGTCCCTGCCTTCACCCGCTATGCCGAATATGCATCACGTCCCCATCCTGGACAACGTACTCCTTGCCTTCCAGACGCAGGATTCCCTTGCTCCGCGCCGCTGCTTCCGACCCAGCATCCAGCAGCGCATCCCAGCGTATCGTCTCTGCGCGGATAAAGTGATGCTCCAGGTCGGAGTGAATAGCTCCCGCACCCTGCGGCGCCTTCGAGCCCAGCGGAATCGTCCACGCCCGGCACTCGTCCTCGCCCGCGGTGAAGAAGCTGATCAACCCCAGCAGCTCATAGCTCTTGCGGATCAGTCGCACCAGGCCGCTCTCACGCAGCCCGTAGCTTCCCAGAAACTCCGCCGCCTCTTCGTCGTCCATCTCCGCCAACTCGGCCTCAACCTTGCCGCAGATGGCCGTTGCTCCGGCATTCGGGCGCTTCGCCACTTCATCCAGCTTGAAGCGGGTCACTGCCGCCTCCAGATCGTCGCCCAGTGTTGCGCTTTCGCCGATATTAACCGCATATAAGATAGGCTTTTGCGACAGAAACATGAAGCCCTTGATGAGCTTCTTTTCCTCTGCCGTCATATCCAGCTCGCGCAGCGGCTGCTCCTTCTCAAGCGCATCTTTCGACCGCAGCAGCAGCGCCTGTTCGCGCTCCAGTTCGCTGGTGCGTCCCTTCTTCAGGTCCTTCTCGAGCCGCTCCAGCCGCTTTTCCACTTGAGTGAGGTCGCTGAGCATCAGGTCGAATTCGACGCTTTTGATGTCGCGCAGCGGATCGATCGGTCCCACATGCGCAATTGAATCGTCTTCAAATGCGCGCAGCACGTGAATCAGCGCATCCACATTGCGCAGGCTGGTCAGGAACGCAGTCTCTTTCAGCGCTTCCTGCCCGATGGCCGCCACATCCACAAACTCAACCGACGCAAACGTTGTCTTGCGCGGCGAGTAGAGAGCCGACAGCTTGTCCAGCCGCTCGTCCGGCACTCGCGCCACGCCAATGTGCTCCTCGCGCGGGTTGGAGCGGCCGCGGTCTTCAAGCTTGGCTTTCGTGAGGATCTTGAATAACGATGTCTTGCCCACCTGAGGCAGGCCGATAATGCCAGTTTTCATGCACGTCCCATTGAGGCCCCTGCACGATGAAATACGCGCTTCCGAGCCTCTTCGATGATACAAGACGAGGGAATAGGGTCTAAGGGACCAGGGACTAGGGGGCCAGCGCCTTTGCGACTAGATCCCGCTCCGCGGTCCCTCAGTCCCTTAGTCCCCACGTCTTCACCGATTCCGCTCTGGCCACAAAGACCACCGCCGCCAGTCCCAGCAGCAGAATGGCCATTTCCACCCGCTCGCTGCGGTGGTGCAGTTTGTTGAAGTGAACGGTATTGGGGTTATTCAAATCCAGTGTATCGATCGCGCCGCCCGCCGCGATGCGATCCCGCTCCATGGCCGGAATGACCAAAAACTGCGAGTAGGCGGTGACAGCGATCATCAGCACCACCAGTCCCATCGGCCAGAACACCGTCCGCGGCTTATAAATGCCCCACGCCGGCGCCAGCGCCAGCAGCGCCAGCACCACCACCCCTGATACCAGCCCCATTTCATGCAGAATCCGCAGCAGTTGACCCACAATTGTGCCCGCTGTGTGGGTGTCGCTCCCCAGCGTCATAAACGTGATCGCAGCCACGATGGGGAAGAATATCTCCGCGCCAAGCCACGCAATCAGCGCGAAATAAAGAAGCGTTCGAAGCAGAGTCTTCATGAGGGAAGGATACAAGGGAATAGGGAGGTTGGCACAGGGAATTGGAGGTCCTCAATTGCCTTTATTCCTGCGAGAGCCAACTGCCGGCCTGCGAGGAATCCCTCCTTTCAGCATATTGGTTGCATGGAATCGCCGAGTCTTGGACAGGCATAGAATTTCTTCATAACGGGAACGGAAGCTCACCCGTCAAATAGCCGGAAAGAGGCGAAAGTCATGTCAGGAACAACATTTAGCGTTCTGGTTTTCACCGCAGCGGTGCTCTCGATCCCAGCCTTTTCGCAAGATCAACCCGCGGCGCAAGGAGCGCCCGGTTGCGGCGACCCAAATGCCAAGTTTGCGGTATCAACCGACGCAGGGCAGCATCCCGCCCTGCCCGATGCAGGCAAGGCGCTGGTTTATGTTATCGAAGACGACTCAGATTTCAGCTCGTTTCCGAAGCCCACCACCAGGGCGGGTTTGGACGGAAAATGGGTAGGGGCGACACACGGAAACTCCTACCTGTACTTTTCCGTCGATCCCGGTGTGCACCATCTTTGCGCAAGCTGGCAGTTGGCCGTGATCCTGGGGAAAGGCCGCATGACCGCTGCCGCGCACTTTACAGCCGAAGCCGGGGGCGTCTACTACTTCAAAGTAAAAAATACTTTCTTCAGCACGGAACGGTCGGCTTTGACCGATGTGACTCTGTCTCCGCTCGACAGCGACGAGGGCCAGCTATTGGCAAACCAGTATTCAATTAGCACTTCACACCAGAAGAACTGATACACGGATCAAGCCGGGTGCCAGGTGCCCCCGGTCTCGATTTTGAGACCGGGGACTCCACGTGATCTCACGGTCACGGCACTCGGAGTTCGACGCTACGAAGCACGCTTCAACGCCCGCTTCAGCACCGTCTCCAGAGCCGCCTTCTGCTCGGTGTACTCTCCGGCTTCGATCGTACCGGTCAGCTTCTCGCTCTCAAGGGCAAACAGCTCTTCCTTCAGGGCATTCAGCAAAGCGGAATGCTTTGCCGCAGGAGAGGTTGAGGCTGCGTGAAGCGGAAAACTTCCGCTTGTAGAATCGGCAACCGCGCCTGTCGCTGGCGCTCCCGCCGGTTTGCGCAGCAGGAATGCCGCCGCAACCACCAGCAGCAGTCCCATGCCGCCCAGAATCCACCATTTGTATTTGCTCAGCGGGTCGGGAGTGTTGATGGGATTCCCAATGCCGCCCCCCGGCTGGCCGCCCGCCGCGCCCGCGCTTGTGTCAGGAGCGCCGCCTCCGCTGTCCTGGCCGCCGCCCATGCCACTCTGCGGCCCGCCCTGCGCGCCCTGATCCTCACGCGGCATCGACCCGTTTCCAGCCACCGTAAACTCCAGCGACTTGCCCGGCAGTGCATCCTTCAGCAGGAAGAATTGCACGCCCGGATTCTGCTGCGGCGGATGAACTGGCTGAAAATTCTCCCCCGAACCCGCCGTAAACGTCATGGCTTTGGGCAACTGCACCACATAGCTGCTCACCGGTGAAAGTACCTTCGGGCTGAATGTGTATTTATCGCTGTAATTCAGGTGATAGCGCACATCGAATACCGTTTGGTTCTCGCCTTCGTCCGGCTGAATGGGGACGTTGAAACAATAGTGGCCCTTCTGTCCCACCGGTTGCGGAATGGCGTTGGTTGGAAGGCCGCTGGGCCTGGTTGCCTCAGCTCCGTCCAGCACAGCTCCCACCGGAAGCACAAACTCAAATGTGTTGTTGCTGAATTGAGTCAACCGCGGCGAACTGGTGTTGTGGACCACGAATTGTTCCACCACATTCAATTGCCCGTTTTGAGATTCGACCTCGACCACGTCGTCCTCGGTGGAAACCCCATCCACCTTGGCGGCTACATCGTACACGGAAAGATTTCCTGGTCCGCTATCTTGTGGCGCGGCGATAAAGTACCCCGCCCCCTGGTGCGTTACGCGAATCAGGTAAGGGCCGCTTCCGGGCTCGGTGAGCGAATAATGCCCGCCGCCGTCAGACGTTGCGTGAGCCGCGGTCTTCATCCCGGCCTGCACGTCGACTAACTCCACCAGATCGCCCGCCGAGGGCTTGCCTGTGGTCTTGTCGGTCACGGTGCCGGTTACGGTTGCGGCCTGCGCCATTGCGCCCAGCCCAAGCAAGCTCAAGGCGAAAATGCGAAGTGCAAATGAGGTCGATTTCATAATCGCGTGTAAATCCTTCCGGTAAAGGGTACAGGCTTCAGCCCGTACAACATAAAAATTCCAAAATCGTTGCGGGCTTTACGCCAGGAGTTACCAACTCCGCGTCAAGCCTGCTGCAAATGATCGATCTCCGCCATCAACTGCGCCGTTTCGTTCTCGAGCAGCGTCCGCTGAACCGTGAAATCCTCCTCGGGATACTTGCCAGCCCGGTATTCAAAGTTCAGGTCGCGCAGGTTCTCATAAAGCTGTTCCTTGCGCTCAAGCAGGTAGTCCAGCCGGGTCTTCTGGCGTTGGCTGGCAAACACGTTCTCCGGCCAGAAAGTGTAGACCACCAGCGCGAACCCCAGCAGCAATCCAGCGATAAGGCCCTGTGTCTCTGTCATAACTCAAAAACCTCCGTCGCCGGTTTCCCTGCGAATTGTTTCCCGCCGTTCCCGGTCTGCATTGTCTCCACTATCCACTCCGGCTAACACGGCCTGCGTCTTGCCGATCGACACGTTTGCCCACCGTCGAACCAGCAGAATGGTGCCCAGCAATGCCGCCCCAAATACCGCAAATGGCGCGATCCACGCCACCAGGTCGAATCCGTGCGTCGTGGGCGCAGCCAGCACAATAGCGCCGTACTTGGCCACAAAAGAGTCCAGAATCTCCTTGTCGCTGTGCCCCGCGTCGATGCCGGCACGCAACTCATTGAGCTCACCGGTGGAGTTGGGGCAGCCCACGTGGTTGCACTCACCCAGAATCTCAGCGCAGCTACAGGTACACATCAGCCTGTGACTCAGGTCGTTAAAGCGCGAGTGGTTATCCGTGGCGCCCATCGAAAAGCAAACGGCCACAGCCAAGCCAACCGCCTGCACAGCCTTTATCCAGAATGAAAATCGTGTCCGGGTTGTCATCTAGTGGCCGCCCTTCAGCGCAGGGTGGGCAGGTATTGCGCGGGCCGCCGGTACGCGCAAAGATGCGGTTGCCGGGCTCAAGCTCGGTACCAGCGCAACCACCGTGCCAAAAACCAGCACCGCCAATCCCGCCCAAATCCAACCCACCAGCGGGTTCAGAAAAGCTTTGATAATCGGCTGACCGGTATCGGGATTCGTGCCCTCATAAACCACATACAAGTCCCAACTTGGCGTCGAGTGGATGGCCACCATGGTCTGCGGCTGCCCGCTGGCCTGGTAGACTCGTTTCTCGGGAGCCATCTGGAACTGCTTCTTGCCGTCCTTGTAAACGTCGAGAAGCGCATACTCCGATGTGTAATTCAGATTGGAATCCTGCGTGAATCCAGTTTCCTCAAGCGAGTAAGGGCCGATGGCAATATGGTCGTGCAGCGCCATCTCTTTTTCAACATTGCTGTTGAAGGCCGAACCGGCCAGCCCAATCACAATCACCACAACGCCGATATGGATGATGTAGCCGCCATATCTCCGAGTATTCCTCCGCGTCAGCAGCCACGTGGCAACCATCAGGTTTTTTCCGGTCTGGCGCGAAATCACTCCGGCTCCGCGCAGAAACTCGCTCAGAATCGCCGTCATAACGCCCGCCGACACCGCAAATGCCACCACCGCGTAGAAGTTCCCGGTGTCGAAGACGCCGTCCTTCCACGGCCGCGCACCCGCCGCCAGGCAAACAATCACCATGGCCCAAAGCGCAATTACCGGCAGCACAAAGTTGCGCCGGATGCTCTTGAACGATGTAGCCCGCCAGGGAAGAAGCGGTCCCACGCCGGTCAAAAACAGCAAAAAAATCCCAATCGGCACGGCCACGCGGTTATACCATGGCGCGCCTACCGTAACCTTGTTGCCCACCACATACTCGCTCAGGATTGGAAACAGCGTTCCCCACAAAATCACAAAGCAAGCCGTCAGCAGCACCAGGTTATTGAACAGGAAGCTCGATTCGCGGCTCACCAGCGATTCCAGATGGTGCTCGGTCTTCAGGTGACTGCGCTGCAGGATATACGTGAAGATGCACACCGCCAGAACGATCCCCATGAACACCACAAACCACGTTCCGATGGACGACTGCGCAAACGCATGTACTGAACTCACCAGGCCGGCGCGTGTTAACAGCGTGCCCAGCAGCGTAAGCAGGAAGGTGGAGAAGATGAGCCACACGTTCCAGCTCTTCATCATCCCCTTTTTCTCCTGCATCATCACCGAGTGCAGAAAGGCCGTGCCGGTAAGCCAGGGCATAAAGCTTGCGTTCTCCACCGGGTCCCAGCCCCAGTATCCGCCCCATCCCAGCACGGCGTAGGCCCAGTGCATGCCCAGAAAGATTCCGGCCGTAAGAAACAGCCAGGTCACCATGGTCCAAACGCGGGTAACCTTGATCCATTTTTCCCCAGGGTAGCGCATCATTAGCGCGCCGAGGGCAAAGCAGAAGGGAATCGAAAAGCCGACATATCCCAGGTAAAGCATGGGAGGGTGGATCACCATCTCCGGGTATTGCAGCAGCGGATTCAGCCCGTTGCCATCGTCCGGAATGGCGCCCCTGTAAAGCGCAAATGGCGGCGCGGCAAAGTTCAGAACCAGCAGAAAGAACACCTGGATCCCCGCCAGGATCGTCCCTGCGTAGGCGTAAAGCTTTACGTCGGTCCGGTGCGTAAGCCGCAGCACAAACCCATAGGTTCCCAGCAGCCATGCCCACAGCAGCAGCGAACCCTCCTGCCCGCTCCACAGCGCCGAAAACTTGTACGCTCCGGGCAATGCGCGGTTCGAGTGCTCCATGATGTAGGTGATGGAAAAGTCGTTGGTAAACACTGACCAGATCAGCGCGAAGGCCGCCGCGGTCACAGCCACAAAGACGGCAATCCCGGCCCGGCGCGCCGTATCGGCCAGCCGCTCGGGCGATATGGCTGCCGGCTGTCCGGTCGCAATCAGCCTCAGCGCCAGTGCCCCGGCAAGCAGATTGTAGGCGGCCAGCCCGAGGGCGATAATCAGAGCAAAACTACCGAACGTTGCCATTAAGACTCCATGATGATTTTCGCACGCTGTCAGGCGGCCAATCGGCATCCCAACGTGCCTATTCTCAAACCATCATAGGCTTCCTGCATGTGATTTGGCTCACACCAAAGATGGAGACAGCCCGACTGCTCAAATCCGGCAGGTTCCGCTGAACCACCGTTAAGGCTGTGCAAAATACGTGGTGGAAGTGCGAACGGTGACACCCGGTCGATCGACCTTAACCTCAATCGAATGGGCTTCGTCTGGCGTCGAGCCCACAGCGGAATCGAATGACACCCGATAAAAGCGGTCGACATCGGTCATGAATTTGGCAAACGAATCCGCGAAACTTTTTTCTCTCGCAAATGCCTGGCCGCCGCTCAGGCGCGCAAGCTCCGGTAGCGCGATCTCCTCTTCGGCCATTTCGTCCGGGGTGGACGGGACGTTGGCGTCCACGCTGATGACCGGCTTGCGAGTTTCCCTGGGATGTTCAAAATCTCCCCAGGAAATCGCATCCAACGTGACCTGGTTTTCGTGCAGACTCGTCATCAGTTCGACAAGTACGTCGCGATAGTTTCCTCGATGCCCTTCAGGCCCTGGGCCCGCGCCGTAGGCCGCGACCAGGGGCCAGCCTGGGCCGGCCCAAACCAGAATGGCACGGCCGCGAACGTCTTGCTGTTCGACAATCAGAGTCCTGAGCGCCGCGACAGATCTTGCGAATTGCTCATCCATGCAGCTTGCACGCTCTTGTGTCCTGCTCCCGTGTGACAAGTTTGGTTGCCCGGAACTATTCTGAATCCGGCTCCCCTCTATCGACTGGGCCGGCTCGCAATCCGAACTGTGAGGCCGGCGCGCAAACTCTGCGAGTTCCCCCGCGATGACGGCGCGATCGGTGGATGGTTGCGACTCGGTGAAGCCGCCATTGGACACAAAAGCCAGAGAGAGTGGGTATGCCAGCGGTTCGTGGCTTTGGGAAAGAAACTTCCCCAGGTCCTTTTTCAGATGGCCGATCGCCGATCCGCCATCGTTGATTGCATCCAGAACAAGCACCACATGCGCGTCGGCGCTCGATGCCTGCCCGTCGATCTCGCGAATTGCAGCGATCGTTTGTGGCTTGTGGTTGTCCAGCAATGTGAAATCTTCCGGTTTCAGCCCGGACATGGGCTTGTTCGACAGGTCGGTGACTTGCACATTGAGCACAATGCGACGAGACGCCTGCTCCATTCGCTCGCGATCTTCTTTCGCGCGGGGAATCAGTTGTCCCGATGCGGTTGACGCGGGGTCCTGAGCATCTGCTGCAATCGCAAGGCCGTTGGCCGCGATCGCGAAAAGAGCAGCCCACACCATTCCAGCGTTGATCGAGCATATTCGTGGCATCCGGCAAACCGGTTGCGTATCGAGATTGTTCATTGACAATACTCTACTCTTTCCTGGGGACCGATCGGCTCAGCTTACTCCCCACTCCCATAGCCCAAAGCTCGTCTTCTCTTCCACCGGATGCCCCAACTGCCGTGCCAGTAGAAGAATTTGCCCGCGATTGTGCGCCTCATGCGCAATCAAAGCGGCGCTGCGGGCAGCGGGCGACTGGCACCCTCTGGGTCGAGTGTCGAGTGTCGGGGCCGGATCCCTGGCCAAGGCTGAAGGCTTGATGCTGGCAGTGCTAGCACTTTCTCGCCCATCCGGCATTTTTGCGCGCAAAAAACGCATCGAAAACGCTTGTTTTTACGTCAATTTCGCACAAAAACGGCCCTAAAATGCCCTTATTTGCAATGTTTGTCACATGTTTGCCTGTGCATATAAGCACAGGTCCGCGAGTCCGTTCCAACCAGCTTGCGTGCGCATTTAACCGCACTCGAGGAGTTGCACGCTCGCCAAAAACTGCTTCGCCTGGCCTGACAGTCAAGCCTTACTTGCCGATGACCAGAATCTGGAAGGAGCCTGGGATCATGGGGGGACGCGGACTGCGCATCCACGCGGGTGCCCCTGGCGGTGGCGGCGCGGCCTGCGGCGATGGGGCAGGAACCGGGCCATACTCAGCGGTGATCGTGAGGATCTGATTGGTCTTTGTATCCAGCGTCAAAACCTTTGCGCGCGTTGGAGTTGCGACCGTTTGCTCGACCGAGAAACTCGTGGGCGAATCCTCTTTGATCACCGTCAGCGTGCCGTCGCCCTGTGCGCTGAATGCTTCCATCGTGGCCGGGTTGAAACTTGCGCCATCCGAGCCGTTGCCGATGGGCAAATCGGTGAGGATGTGCCCATCCGTGGCGGAGAGAATAATCATGTTTTTCTTGTCTCGGCACGCGGCAAAGAGGATATTGTTCTTCGCGTCGAGGGCCAGTCCGGCGCATCCGCCCCCTCTGCTGGAAACGTCGTACTTGCCGGTCATTTTCATTGTGTCTGCGTCAATAACCGCAATGGAATCTTTGTCTTCGATGTCGACATAGATTTTGCCATGGCCGTCGCTGGCGGCCTGCTCTGGCGCGCCTTCGATGTCGATGGTGCCCAGGATAGAGCCATCTTTATCGTCGAGCACGGTAATGTTGGGCGCCGAGTGGCTAAGAATGTAGAAGCGGTGATTGTAGGCATCGTTGAGGTACCCGTCCGGATTGCCCTGCACGTCGATCTTCTTCAGGATCGCAAACGTCTTGGAATCGAACATCGTTACCGGTTTTGAGGTCGCAAATCCGTGACCCGTCGCCGTGTCAACTGCTCCCCCATGCGCGCTGGTGCCAGGGATATCGCCCACCTGCGCCAGCGTGTCGAGGTTGAAGACGCCGATATGGCCGGCGGGGCCGGAACGGGCAACATACAGGTTGCGGCCGTCCGGGTCGGCTGTCACGTAATCGAACCCGCCATCGCCCCCAACCAGTTGAATTTTGAGTACCTTGTACGGGCCGCTGTCCTGGGCGCGGGCCTGGAGGCCAAAAAGCAGCGATGCGGCAGCGGTTGCGGCGATAAGCGATTTCAAGTTCATCACGATGTCTCCGGTTGGGCCAATAGGGGTGGTGGGAATGTTCGGACGCGGCTCGATCTCATCCGGTTCTCGACATTGAGGATACGCGCTTCACCCTGAAGTTTGTTTGAACGCCACGGCGCGACGCAGAGGAAGACTCGAAGTGCATGGGCGATTGGCACGACCAGTCCATTTCTTGAGGGACCCAGGTCATTCCCGCCGATTAAAGTCTACTCCCGCGCTCTTGAATCTGATGAAAATTCAGGGCATTTTGGCCGCATCTTCGGTTCTTCTCGCCCGTCTACAATCAGTAGAGATGTCCGACACGCTTTATTTGAGTTTGTGGTACCCGAATCTGCGTCTGGCGGCGCTGCCGGACAAGCTGACGGCGGTGCTGGGCGCGTTTGCCGCGCATGGCGGTGAAGCAAAGGTGTATGCGGCTACCGTGTGGCCGATCGACTGGACCGAGACACCTATCTTTCAGCGAGTTTACGGCCGCAGCGGGGGCACCGGTGAGAGAGGCGCAGAGCCGAGGTTCGCCGTGGAAGAAGCGCTGGAGATGCTGCACGACGACTACGCTTACGAGTTCCAGATTGGCTGGAGTCTTTGGGAACTCGAGACCGGAGACGGTGTCGAAGCTCGCTGGGTGCGGGAGCCGCGCCTGGTGCGGGTCACGGGCAATGGGCCGTTGTTCGACGAGGGAGCCTACGAGACCGATGGGCACATTCGCGTGGATTTTGGCTCCGACGCGCCGTTTCTGGAAGAGGAGACCGAGCTCGATTCTATTGCGGCCCGGCATGTCGCGGAGAACGTGCGGCAGTTGGTGGAGCTGACCGCGGCAGTCGAGAAGGTTTCCGGAGCGACGGCGCGCCTGCTGTGGAGCGAACTGGGAGAGAGCCTTGCGCAGCGGCTGGCGGCTCGGCTCGGGGTGCGAAACTGAGCGTGCGATTCACCATTGAGCGGATGCGCACAGCCGTACTGGCAGCGGGCGTTTTGCTGGTGGTTTCGCTGGTTGTTTACCTGGCCGTTGGCAAATGGAAGAATCCGTTCAATCCCAAGGAACTGCCACAACGGCTGGGCGTCGACATCAGGCAGGAAGCCAACGGATTTACCTACACACAGTCGCACGGCGGGCACACGCTGTTCAAGATTCACGCGTCGAAAGTTGTGCAGCTAAAAGACAACCAGGCCGTACTGCACGACGTGAAGATCGAGCTTTATGGCGAGGATGGCAGCCGTGTCGACCGCATCGAGGGAGACGAATTCGAGTACGACAAGGCAGCGGGAACAGCGAAGGCCGCGGGGCCGGTGGAAATTACGCTGATGCGGCCGGGAGTTGCGCCGGCGATCGCTCCCAAGGCAACGCCGGGAAAGGCGCTGAGCGACAAGCCCAAAGGCAGCACGCTGGCCGTGGCCGCACAAGCCGCTTCTGCAGGCGAGATTCATGTGAAAACCAGCGGCCTGACATTTTATCAGGACACCGAGATTGCATCGACGCCGAATCATGTGGATTTCTCTATGGCGCAGGGAACGGGAAGTTCGACGGGGGCCACCTACGACTCGAAGCAGGGCCACCTGGTGCTTGACCGGGCGGTGGAGTTGAATACGATGCGCGGTGCGGAAGCGGTTGTGCTGCATGCGCAGCATGGGGATTTCGAGCGCCAGACAGACATTTGCAACCTGCGGATGGCCTCGGCCGATTACCGGGGCGGGGAAGCGACGGCGGTCGAAGCCAAAGTACTGTTCCGCCCGGATGGCTCGGCAATGCGCCTGGACGCGACCGGCGGATTCACGCTCTCGACCGCGACCGGCGGCCATGTAGCAGCGCCTGTCGGGTCAATGGACTTCAATGAGAAGAGTCAGCCCCGGCATGGCCATCTTGAGGGCGGCGTAACCATGGTCTCCGTAACCCGGAGCGGATTGAGGACGCGGACCGTACACGGGACGGCGCCGACCGCGGAGATGGAATTCACAGCCCAAGGCGACTTGCGCCACACTCACCTGGAACGAGGCGTCGAGATGCGCAGCGAAGAACTAACGGCATCGTCGTCCGCTTCCGAATCCGACGCATTGCGAGTGAGCCGGACCTGGAAGTCGCCCGTCGCCGATGTGGAGTTCCGGGATACAGGGCACGGCCAGGTGGAACCCGCCTCGATGCACGGCGCAACCGGCGTGGTGATTACCGGAGAGAGCCAGCGCGGCAGGGGCCCTGTTTCGCCTTTTCGGTTGGCGGCCGACGATATGAACGGCGTGTTTGGGCCGGGCTCGGCGTTGACAGCTATTACGGGGGTGGGCCATGCAGGCCTGGAAGAAACGACTGCCACCGGAATAAAGCAGACCTCAAGCGGCGACCGGTTGGAGGTGCATTTTGCCAGCGGGGAGGCGGGCATAGAACAGGCCGGGCAAGGCGCTGCGGGCCAGGTGGAGTCGGCCCAACTGGATGGCCATGTGATTCTGGTGCAGCAGTCGGCGGCGAAGACTGGAATTCAGGCTCGAGCTGAGGCGCCGGCGCCGATTCGGGCGTGGGCAGGTCGTGCCGTTTATGAAGGTACGGGAGAGTGGCTGCATCTGACGGTGAATCCGCGCGTCGAAGATGGCAGCTTAGTGGTCACCGCGGAGAAGATCGATGTGTCGCATGAGTCGGGGGATGCGTTTGCACACGGGAACGTGAAAGCTACATGGGATAACGACAGCGCGGGGAAGACCGGCACGGGCGGCTTGGGTAAGGACAAGGCCGGGCAGGGTACGGTGGGGCAGAATACGGTAGGTTTAGGCGGGAATGGGCCGGCGCACGTTGTATCGGCAGAGGCTCAACTGCATCAGGCGACTGGCGAGGCTACGTTCAAGGGTCATGCCAGGTTGTGGCAACAGGCCAACTCGGTTTCCGGGCCGGTGATCGTCCTCGATCGTCAGAGACAAACGCTGGTGGCGCGCAGCCCGGATCCTGCTGAGCCGGTGCGGGCTGTGCTTTTGAGCGTAGGCGGGCCGGGACCTGGCAAGCCGTCTCAGAAAGGACAGGCAGCCAAGCGGGCAACTCCGTCGGTGATCAGCGTGCGCGGAGGCGACCTGAAGTATTCCGACGCCGAGCATAAGGCGGTTATGCATAGCGGCGCTCTGGGCAGCGTGGTTGCCGAGACGGCGACAGCGACCTCCATATCGAACGAAGTTGAGTTAACACTGCTGCCGCCGGGGAATCATGCCGGCAAGGATGGTGGACCGGCCCAGGTGGACCGGATGGTTGCGCGGGGACGGGTCACGGTGACCTCCGGCGGTCGGCGTGGGACGGGAGAGCAGTTGGTGTATTCGGGCGAGAGCGGGGAATATGTGCTGACGGGCACCGCCGCGACGCCGCCAAGCATGACAGATCCCGCGCGCGGAAACGTGACCGGAGAAGCTTTGATTTTCCATAGCCGCGACGATAGTGTTAGCGTCGAAGGCGGCGTTACGAAGACGGTGACTACGGCGCCGAAGTGACGGCGAGACTGAGCCTGAGACGAAGATGGAAACACTCATAGCCGAGGGAATCGGCAAGACATACAAGGGGCGGCAGGTGGTTCGCGGAGTCGACCTCAGGATCTCCCGCGGGGAAGTGGTGGGCCTGCTGGGCCCCAACGGCGCCGGGAAGACCACCAGTTTCTACATGATTGTGGGCCTGGTGGCGCCTGAGACCGGACGCGTGCTGGTGGACGAGACGGACATTACGCGGGTGCCGATGTATTTGCGCGCGCGCAACTTCGGCATCAGCTACCTTCCGCAAGAGCCTTCGGTTTTCCGCAAGCTTACGGTCGAAGAGAACATTCTGGCCGTGCTGGAGGCGCAGGCGCTGGGTAACCGGGAGCGGCGGACCCGCACCGAGCGGTTGATTCGGCAGCTCAATCTGGGGCACATTCGCACGACGCGGGGATATGCGCTTTCAGGCGGAGAACGGCGGCGGGTGGAAATTGCGCGCTGCCTGTGCATACAGCCGAACTTTATTCTGCTGGACGAGCCCTTCAGCGGCATCGATCCGATCGCGGTGCTGGAACTCCAGCGGATCATCTTCGACCTGAAGGCCAGCGGCATAGGGATACTGATTACGGATCACAACGTTCGCGAAACGCTGAGCGTGACCGACAGGGCGTATATCATCGCTGAAGGGCGGATTTTCCGCGCCGGAACGCCCCATGAACTGGGCAACGACGTGGAGGTGAGGCGTGTCTATCTCGGAGAGGGATTCTCGCTGGGCTGACCCACGGATAGGGAGAATTGGTGTAGGAAATGGGCAGCACGGAATAGTCTCGCTGTCAATACCCCGAATGATTGATGTAACTTGTTGAATTCCAAAGCGAGAATACTGGATCGATTGCCGCCCGATGGCGGAAAATTGGCTTAAAGTGAGGCAATTTGCACTTTAGCGTTATTGGCATGAGGCTACACTTGCCTTAAGTTCAAAGCAGGAACGAGTCCCATTTATGGCGCTGCTGCAACCTAGACTGAGCTTGAAAGTCGCGCAACGCCAGGTCCTGACTCCGGGCCTGATGCAGATGGTGAGCGTTCTTGCGCTCAACAAGCTTGAACTTAAGGAGATGATCGATGCCGAAATGGTTGAAAATCCCGTCCTGGAAGAGATTGACGAATCGGTTCCGATGTTGGATCAGATCGCGGGCCACCAGGAAAAACTGGAACGTGGAGCTGAGGAAACAGCGGCTCCGCCCAAGGATGTTTTCGCCGAGATCGACTTCGGATCGTATTTTCAAGACTATCTGGATCCCGGCTACCGCACGCAGCCGGAGTTTGAAGAGAACGAAAAGCCCTCGTTTGAGAACTTTCTCTCCCAGCCTACGACTTTGTCCGATCACCTGGCGTGGCAGTTGGGATCTCTGACGCTGGAGCCGAGTCTGTTTGAGGCGGCGGAGTTTGTAATAGGCAATCTGGACGACGGTGGTTACCTGGCCACGTGCGAGGAAGAACTTGCCATTGCCTTCTGCCAGACCCCCGAAGACCTGGTTGCCTCGAACCACGCCCCCGAAGATCATTCCGGTGAAAACGGTTTCAAGACCCTGGAGCCGTTGCTCAACGGCCATGCGGCGGAGTTGGCCGCGGCGCTCGATCTGGTGCATCGGGCCATTGAACTGGTACAGCGGCTCGACCCTTCGGGAGTTGGCGCTCGAGACCTGCGCGAGTGCCTGCTTATACAGATATCGGCGCAGCAGAGCGAGTTCACCCAGTTGTATGGCAATGTGCGGACGGAAACGGGTGACGATCCGCATGGCAGCTTCCGGTCCGAGGCGGAGGCTCAACTGGAGGTGCGCAGGCGATCGATGGAAGTGGCCGCGCTGATTGTGGACCAGCATTTGCAGTTGCTGCAAAAGCGGGATTTCAAGGACCTGGCGCGGGCGGCCCACGTCGCCCCGGAGGAAGCGCAAGCCGGGGTGGATTTCATCCGCACCCTCGATCCGCACCCAGGGCGTCTTTACAATCGCGAACAGACAAGACTCATCGAGCCGGACGTGGTGTTTATCAAGCGCGGCGGCGAGTGGGTAGTCTCAATGAACGAGGAAGACCTGCCCAGCCTTCGCCTGAGCCAGCGCTACCGGCGGATGCTGGTTGCGGAGAACACCGACAAAGAGGTGAAGGATTACGTGAAGGAGCGGTTTCGCTCCGCGATGCAACTGATGCGCAATATCGCCCAGCGGAAGAGCACGATACTGCGGACTTGCGAAGTGATTGTCCGTCGCCAGCAGGAGTTTCTCGATCTGGGTGTCGAGGCCCTGAGGCCGATGATGATCAAGGAAGTGGCGGAGGAGATCGGAGTTCATCCATCCACGGTGAGCCGCGCGGTGGCCAACAAGTATGCGCACACTCCGCAGGGCGTGCTTGAACTGCGCTTCTTCTTCTCGGAGGGTTCGAACGGACCGGAGGGCGCCGATACGCCGCTGCTGGTGCTCAAGCGCAAGGTGAAAAAGCTGATAGAGGATGAGGACGCGGGCCATCCGCTGACCGACGACCAGCTTGCGGCCATGCTTGATGCGCAGGGAATACGGCTCACGCGCCGCACCGTAGCCAAGTACCGCGAGGACATGAACATCCCGTCCACGCACCAGCGGCGGCGGCGGGATAAGTAGGGACTAGGGAATAGGGAACTGAAAACTTAAGACTGACAACTTCCCACTGTTCACTGAAAGGCGATAGAATCCGTATTCCTGTAGCCGAGACCCCGGGCTGCGTGCAACTGGAAGCGGAGGCTGACCATGGAAGTGGAGTTCACCGCCAGGCAAGTGAAGATCTCCAAGGCATTGCGGGCGCAGGCTTTGGAGGGTATGGAACACATTGGCCGAATTCTGGGCAAAACCGCGAGCGCCAGCATTACCTTTGGCTCGCAGAGGCATCTCCAGATCGTCGAGGTGACCATACAGGCGCGGCTGCAGACGATTGCGGCCACGGGCGAGGCCGACACGCTGACGGCGGCGCTCAAAGAGGCTATTGAGCGCGCCGAGAACCAGGCGCGTCGTTACCGCGATCGGCGGCTGGAGGGCAAGCGTCTTCCGAAAGGGGAGAAGGTGCATGACGCGCCCCCGGTTGCCAGGACCAAATCGCGTCCCGCACAGCCGGAGCCGGCGGCCGAGCCGGGGCAAACTGCGCCCGCAGGCAAGCTGCGCGCGTCCATAGCCGTACATTCTTTCCCATCGCGGACAGCGGTGGTTGAGCCGCACATTCTAAAGAGCGCGGAAGCGATTGCCTTGAAGCCGATGACGGTGGAGGAGGCGGTGAAAGAGGCGGAATTCCGCGACCGCGACCTGCTTATCTTCCGTAATCGGGCCGGAGACATGTTTGTTCTCCATCGCCGGCGCGACGGGCAAATGGAGCTGGTGGAGATACCGTGATTTTCCAGCTTCCAGCGCCTGGCTGTCGGCTTTCAGCGGTGGCACGCGACTCCGGCCCTCGGCCCTGGAGGTACTTCGGTTGCGCCCTTCCAAGACAAGAACCATGCACCGGACGCTTCGCCGCGGGTGCGGTTATATGCGCATGCTGCGATGTTGACAATCACCGCGCGGGGTATGCGTATATGCGAAGGCAAGAGTGTGACAAATAGTGCAAAATAGCATGATTTAAGGCCGTTTTCGCGCGAAAAACAGCATTTTCGATGCATTTTTGGTATGTTTTTGCGCACCAAAATGACTGTTTGGGGTGGGAAAGTGCATGCACTGCATGCAGTTCCAGATGTCCGCTTTCAGCTCTCAGCCCTGGCAGGGAAACCCGGCCCTTGGCCCTCGGCCGTCGCCCCAACAGGGTCCCCGGTGCCTCCGCGGCTCTCCTTGCGGCAGGGCGTCGAGCGTTTTCTCGTAGGCGCTCAGCCAGTCCTGCTTGGCCAGGCCCGGCATGATCTCCAGTTCGCGATCCACCGGCAGGCTGGCCAGGTCCACGTCGATGCCGCCAAAGTTGAGGACGCCCGGCTTTTGGCCCGGAACGCCCTTCTGCTTCACCTGTTGATTGGGCAGGACAATGGGCAAGTTATACTCCTGGCCCATCTTCCAATAGGACTGAAACAGGGCGGGCGTCACCATCAAGGCGCGCATGTGGTGGTCCAGGTGGCTGATGGGGATTCCGGCGCGCTTGGCCATGTCGATCTGGGCGCGCAACTCGCCTTCCACTTCCGCCGGGGTTGCGTGCTGCGCAACGGAGATTTGGCTGCTCGACAGGTACCCGCCCGGATCGGTCAGCCCCGATCCTCTCTCTAAGCCGGAGACGGGACGCCAGCGGTAGCTTGACCAATCCGAGTTCAGGTCCAGCCGGATACCCAGGTCGGCATTGGGATGGCTGCGCGACCATCGCAGAACCTCGGGAAACCACGGGCCGGGGACCAGAATGCCCGCCGTCGTTACCCAGCCCTTTTCCAAGGCTTCAAAGCTAGCCTTGTCAATGGAGTGCGCCATGCCCAGGTCTTCGGCTTGAATCACAAGCAGACGAGCATCCGAGGCATAGCCGAGCATTTCGGCCGCTGACTCCGGATGGATTGGCGATGATTGCTGAGCTGCTGCACAGGCGCAAAGGCTGATGGCGCATGCCACGTAGACATAGGTTCTCAACATCTTTCTCATTTGGTGGTTCCTTGACGATCGATAATCATCCAGCGGAGAGGCTGGCAATTGCCCGAGTGGAGGCCCAATTGCCAGTCCGCCTCACCACCCTCCCCGGTCCCCAAAAGCGAGGGACCGGGGGCACCCTCAGCTTCGTAGGATTCCCGTGAGACCGGGGCCACCTCAACCCGCCAAAGCACGTGATGCGGTAAATGGGGTAAATGGTGTACTTTGGCGAACGATAGCTTGCCTAACCCGGCGTAGCCGGAACCAAAAGGGCGTCCGAAAACGAAAAGTTGGAGCCTTCGTCAAAATGGCCTCGAAGGTGCATGGATATTGGCCTCCGCACATGCCACAAAAAATATTCTGCGCAAATTGTGCGGAATTCAAATGGATAGGTACTAATTAAGATATACATGAACATCATGGCCTTCTGACCTGATACCACGAATGACGCGGTCGACTATCTCGTTAAGTTCAGTCTTATTTAGTCGCACCGGGTCGCCTGTCACTTGAAATGGAGTTGGAAAAAGGAATCCATCCTCAAACCCGAACTCAAAAGTGCCGCGATTGTCGCAGTATCTGATGCTCCTGTTGCCATAGGACAGAGTGAAACCCTCATCTGAGACCAGTTTTCCAAACCATATCCATCGTCTTTTGAACATAGGAGCCTCCCTCGGTCATCGAATCAGGATTGTTCCAACTGGATTTCCGTTCTGTGTGAGGATCGGCAGCTCTGTGTTCAACCACATGTCACCTAACCGGGAACCTTGGAGATACAATACGGACCCTTGTGCACCATTGGCATATGCTGAAGATAACCAATTCCAAATTGCCCCGGTGGTTGACGTTTGAGGAAGGAAGCTCTGCGCCCAATTAGCGAATCCGCCTAATGGGGTCGTTTCCAACGAAACGTAACCTCTTTCCTCAGCCCATTCTGCAGCTCGGGTAGCGCCAATAGCAGATCAAAAGATTCTGCCCGCTGCAGGACCGAGCATACCTGAAGCGTTTGCGATGTAACTTGCACCGGAGGATGCAGCTGCCCCGACTGCGGGAGCTGCCACCAATGCGCCCGCCCCCGCAAGGCTCGCGCCGTAGAATGACGGTATGAAGCGCCAATCAGTGATCGTGTACGTGCCATTCTGCTGGAATGCCACTGCAAGCTGATACCCGGGATCAGTGGGATCGAAGTTACTGTTCGAGCCGCTGCTCGATGCACCTCCTCGCCCCCCCCCGCCCCCTCCACCCCTTCCACCAGAGCCCCCACCAGAACCTCCTCCGCCGCCCTCGCCCCAGTTTTGGTAGTAATAGTAGCCGCACCAAGTCGGATCGAAGCCGGATTCCGATCCCTTGGCATTTACAGCAATCGTTTGACAGAGTTTGTAGCCTAGCGGGTCGACATACGAGAGAGCGTTGTTCATCACATACGCATACCGGTTCAGCGATTGCGGAGCCGTCAGGTCTACCGCACCCCAACCGTACGGATCGGGGCTGAGCCACCTTCCCGCCGACGGATCGTACTTGCGGAAGAGGAAGTCGTAGATGCCGGTTCCGGCTGACCCGGTGACAACGTCCTGGTCCTGGCCGGTAAAGGAGCGGTCAGGCGTGCCGGCCTCGTTGTAGGTCTCGCCGAAGGGCGCGTAGGCCTCCTTTGAGTAGACGGTGTGATTCCAGGTGGTGGCCAGGCGGCTCGATCCGAGCCAATCGGTGTGGCGAATGTAGTCCAATCCGGTTGAATTATAGATGGCCGTGGAGCCGCCGGGAAGCGGAATCGTTGTCTTGACCGGCTCGCTGCTGTAGAGAGCCAACAGCACCCCGTCTGGCCGGTAAGCGAACTGAGTGTACGTGCGGCCCGAGCCAATCTCTACCATGCGGCCCAGCGCGTCGTAGGTGGCCGTGGTTGAGTGGATGCCCAATTGCCAGTCCGTCTCACCGCCCTCCCCGGTCCCCAAAAGCGAGGGACCGGGGGCACCCTCAACTTCGTAGAGTTCCCGTGAGACCGAGGCCAGGCGCCCAGTCCTCGACCCTACCGATTCCACACGAAATCCGATTAAGTTGAGGGTGCCCCCTGTCCCCCGTCCGCGGCGGAGGGACCGGTGTGTCGCCAGTGCCAGTATTCACGGACAAAAAACTCGTAAGCCGGGGAGGCCCTCAAAATCCTTGAGGTTGGCGGTTAGAAGAGCATAGTCATTTTCCAATGCCTGAGCAGCTATCCAGATATCGTTGACCCGTGTTCCTGGCGACCGGCCCGACTGTTTCATGAAGGCGGCCAGGATGCCGAAGGCGGTGGCCGTAAGGGAAGAAACATCGAGAACAGGCCGCTGTTGCAAGCTGCCCAGGTAGCGAATGCGCAGCATCCGTGTTGCTGAATCGGTGCACGATTCGACACCAAAGCTCAGTTCTCCGAGCGAAATGGCTGAAATGTAGACTTGCTCCTCTCCGGCAGCCCTGAGGATGGCTTGACTGGGCATTTGCCCGCTGGCCAACCCTACCCAGATCGAGGTGTCGAAGATCATCCCCACGGATCTCGAACCTCTTCATCGAATTCGACCCGGCTGTCCTTGAGCCAGGAATTGCCCTGGGCGGGGGTTAACTTTCCTTCCAGGCCGGCGATGGCCTCGGCAGCGGTCATGGATCGCTTAGCCGGAACAATATGGGCAACTTCAGTGCGATTCCGCATCACGCTGACCGTTTCGCCAGTGAGGATGCGTTCCAGGATGGCGCTCGTGTTGCGTGCCAGATCGGAGGCGCTAATCACCCGCATTTTTATCACTCACACCCAAGAAATGCGCAACAATACGTACAAATACATATTATATGTATTATCGGCAAAAGAAAAATTCGCTGACCGGTTTAAACTAGAGGCTGCCCGAACACGAGCCCGGTCACGAGCCCTATGCCAGCAGAAATCATCCTTCAGCCCGGTCCCAACGCCGCAAGTATCGCCGAAAAGCGCGATCGGCTTGCTGCCCTTCGCGCCGCGCTAGCCGAGCGCGAAGCCGACGTCGCACAGCTCCGCTCGCAGTTGAAGGCATTTGAAGTGCGCTATCTCCAGCGGGTCGGCGTTCTTTATGCGGAGCTGGACGAGATTGCGGCCCGCATCACCGAGCGGGAAGTCGATCTGTACCACTCGGACTCCGCGCGCCGGCGTGCCAAGGAAGCGCGTCAGCGCGCGCAGCAAACCCACGAAGCCGCATTTGGCGCCGACCAGGAGCCCGAGGAGTTTGACCCGTCGCCGAGCCTCAAGACGCTGTTTCGCGAGGTCGCAAAGCGCATCCACCCTGACTTTGCCACCGACGAGGCGGAACGAAAGCACTTCACCTTGCTCATGACGCGCGCCAACCAGGCCTACAACTGCGGCGACACCGACACCCTCCAGCGCCTGCTCGACGACCATCTCGAAGTCAACGCCTCAGCAGCCGATGAGGGAGACGGCGTCACCCTCCTTCGTCTTGCCCGGCAGATTCAACATGCCGTGCGGGACATTGCCGCGCTCGATCGCGAACACCAGGCCCTGCTTCAAAGCGAGATTGGCCAACTGTATACCGGCGCCGAAGCCGCTGCAAACGAAGACCGCGATCTGCTGGCCGAACTCGCAGCCAGCCTGCGCGAGCGCATCGCCGACGCTCAGTACCGGTTGCAGTTTGTCGAACGTCAGGTCGGTGCCCTTGGAAGATAAAGCTCAATCGGGCTTGCAGCATATCCCTTCCGGCGGCGCTTTGGCGCTCCACTCCGTTCGCTCCGGCATCTTCGCCCGTGGCCGCCGCGATGCCGCAAATTCGTCTTCAAACCCTCACTACCAGAAGGCCGTGGCTGCCTACAACGCCGGCCGATTCCCGGAAGCCGCCGCAAGCTTCAGCCAGGCCGCCCACCAGGGTCACGCTGAATCGCAGTACATCCTCAGCACCATGTATGACGCCGGCAAGGGCCTGCCGCAAGACGACGCGCAGGCTGCACGCTGGGAGCACCTAGCCGCGGAC
>Ga0302266_10000569_pt1 | contig 36869 bp, 47 predicted proteins | sample III_Bog_E1_2_FD_194559 | JGI IMG/M metagenome (GOLD analysis project Ga0302266, IMG submission 194559) | Peat permafrost microbial communities from Stordalen Mire near Abisko, Sweden - III_Bog_E1_2 | ecosystem: Environmental > Terrestrial > Soil > Wetlands > Peat | place: Sweden: Abisko...
GACCTGCAAGGCGGGGACGGAAGCTATCTTTATGCCGATTTCTTTCCGTCGTCGCTTCAGCTTACTGTGACCTACGGGAAGTGGCCGCCGGATCCACGCGCGGATTTATTTTTGACGGTAACCGACCCAGACTCGGCGTTTGAAGTAGTCAAGAAGCAAGGTTTTAAGCTGCTCGGCGATTTTCCCACTAAGCAGCCGGACTATTTCAGATTCTTCGACGTCGAACTTCCCAGCGGCACACGCGTGCGGATTGGGGGCAAACGAGTCGACGTAGTGGCGGACCCTGATCTCATTACGCAGCTTCAAGGGAACTTAAATGCAGCTGGCAAACGTTTTTGCCTGGTGGTCAGCAACTTCAATTCATTTATCACCGAGCGGTTACTCGCGGGCGCTGTCGATGTGTTGATACGATCGGGGGCGGGGATGCGCACCATTGTGCGGGTTCCTGGCGCCTTTGAAATTCCGTCGGCCGCGCGCACCTTCGCCGAAACCAAGACATATCACGCCATCATCTGTATTGGCTGTCTGCTACGCGGCGACACGGCGCATTACGACGTGATTGTGAACGAAGTGACGCGGGGCATCGGGCAGTCGGCACAAGACACAGGCGTGCCTCACGCATTCGGCGTGTTGACTTGTGACACCCTGGAACAGGCAATCGACCGCGCCGGATTGAAGATGGGCAACAAAGGTTCTGAAGCGGCGCTGGCGGCTATCGAGATGGCGAACTTAACGAAATTTGTTAAAGATCTATCGGCAGCTGACAGTAAGAAGGGGCACAGGTCGCAGTCCTCAGCAGTTCGGAAGGGCACAGCAAAACCAGCCGTAAGCAATCAGCCATCAACCTTCAGGAAGAGCAAAACAAAGCCAACTTCTCGAAAGCGAAAGCCTCGTTCCTGACTTGCAATTCTTTCGTTCCACAACCGTCCTGTAAACTGTGTGTCAGCCTCTCCGCTTAAAGGCTTTACTGATAGCTGATGGCTGAGAGCTGACAGCTGATTTTCCATGGGCATTCGACGCAAATCCCGCGAACTGGTTCTCCAGATGCTCTTTCAGGCGGACATGGGCAAGCAGACGCCGGAGCTCGTCCGGAAAACGTTCTGGGCGGAGCGTTCGAATGTCGAAGACGATGTGCGCGGGTTTGCCGAAGACCTGTTTCGCGTGGCCAGCGACCGCATGACGGAGATCGACGCGCTGATCGAAAAGCATACGAAGCACTGGCGCATGGAGCGAATGGCGACGGTGGACCGGAACGTATTGCGGGAAGCGGTGGCCGAGTTTCTGGGTTATCCCGAGACGCCGCACGCGATCGTGATTAACGAGGCGCTCGAAATCGCGCGCAAATTTTCTTCGCCGGAGTCGGTGCAGTTTATCAACGGAGTGCTCGATAGCGTGGGAAAAGAAGTCGGGCCGTAGGAAGTCCGTTTAGTTCAAAGTAAGAAATTCCGTGGGTCCTCTCGCTTGTGCGTCATTTCCTGGCGCGCACTCAGACAAATCTCCTGACGAATCCGAACAACGAAAAGTTTGCGACGCGCTCGCTCTCGAAGATCACTGTGGCCGGATGGCCACCAGGTTCGGCAGGCAGAGCGGCGCATTCGTGCCCAGTCCATTGCACATGTTGTCGTTGTTCTGGTCGTTGATGTTGAGGTAGGGCACCTGCTGAATGTCGCCATACGGCAAGTTGAATTGATTGGTTGTGCTGACGATGTGCACCGAGCCGCGGGTGCAGACTCCGCTCTCACTTTGATCGCAGACTGCGACGAAGACCTGGCTTCCGTCGGTGGAAGCGGTGGCCGAGAGCGGCACGGGCGTGTCGGCGATCTTGGTGAGGGGAATGGAAGTGGTGGTTCCATTGCCCACGTTATAGATGAGCACGGCCGATACATTTGGGGATACTACGATCATCTCGTTGCCGTCGTTGACTAGTTGCGCGTAGAGCGGAGTGAATGCGCCCTGGCCCAGGCTGGTGGGCTGCGCTCCCGCTGCAAAGCTCTTGAGATTTGGGGGATTACACGTGAACTGGAGCGGATTCTGATACGGGATCGGATCCTGCGTGAACTCGGCCGTCAAGGTCTGAATCGAAGTGCTTTCGCCCGTGCTTCCCGCTGCCGGCACTTCGAGAGCGAGTACGTTCTGCGTGATCCATTCGGAGCCGGGCTGAACCTCCGGCATTACGGGCGACGGAAAGAGTTTCCACGGCGGAATCGACGCTGCGGCCGTTGCGGGGAGGTCCACGCTGGCAATGCCGGGTTGGGAGCAAGTCGAATAGGCGGACACCGAGCCTGCGGGCGTTCCCGCCACATAGGCGAAGCTGCCATCTGCCGAGAAGCTGACGTCGACCGCCGATGCCAAAAGCCGAACCGAGGCCAGCGCGTCGACGGCGGAAGCGACATACATATTGCCGGCACTTGTGAGGATGAAAAGTTTCAGCTGATCGGGAGAGAAGGCGGCGGCCGTGGCGTACTCTCCAGGGAAAGCGGGGTTGTCGAAAACGAGGTCCACGGGGGCAGTGCTCGCGCTGCTCCCGTTGTAGATGTAAACCTGTCCGGGAATAGGAGGTGCGGCGGGGTCCGAGACTACCGCCAGTTTGCCATCGTTTGAAACCGTGAGCACCGTTCCGCACAGGGCAATGTTGCAGGGTGTCGAAGAGTTGGAGACCTGGTTGACCGACAAGGTGGTGCCCCCAACATCGACGTACATCAGACCCTGATCGCTGCCGATGTAGAGGCGCGGCGCCGACTGATGGTTGAACACCAGGGAATTGGGCGTGCGGGGCAACGCCAGAATGGTGCCGATGGGGTTGGTTTGCTTGGTCTGATAGGTCAAGGAGAACAACGCGCTGGTGCAGCCAATTTGGTCCTGGCAGTCTGTGGTCGCGGCCCATGCCGTATAGGTGGGCTCCTTGGTGGTAGTGACGTCGACAGAGATCGCTCCATATCCCTGCGTCTGGTTCGGCAGGATTCCGTCGCTGGCATAGATGGGAAGACTCGGGACCAGCGCGCCGGATGGCGTCACGCCCGGCAGCCCAATGTTGCAGGTTGGAGGAGTGCAGGAAGCGGTGAGAATCGCGCCGCCGGCATTGGCACGAACGCTGGCGCTGTTGGCTCCGGTGGTATTGGTTGTGGTGCCGAAGAGCGAGACCTCGGGATTGCTCGTGCTCCAGGTAAGCGGAGGATGGGGAATGGCAACTCCCGTGTATTTATAAAGCGTATCGATGGCGGTCGCCGTAATCGAAACGCTGCCTCCGCTGCTTACGGTGATCGAATTTCCCGCCGTGGCCTGTCCCCCGATCTGCAGGTAGATGGCTTGGATGAGGCACGTCGTGTATGGGGACGGGATGCTGTTGGTTCCCGATGAGTTAGCCACCAACTGGGTGATGCCGGGCGTTTTGGCGGTAACCTGAACCTGGTTGAGCACGGTAGGTTGCTGCGGTGGTATGTACGGCGTTGCCGTGAGAACGTTGCTGTTCGTCGACGACCAGTTGAACGGGCCGACCGTGTTGGTGATGTCCAGGTTGTTGCTGTAGGCGACAGCCTGGAACAGCCAGTTCTGCCCCTGGGAAAAGCAGTCGTACTGGTACGGCTGCGGCTCGGCTTGCACAATCTGGATGCTGTCGATGTGCTGGTGGACGTAGACGATGGCGGGCGCGCTGTAGATGCCGTTGGTGACCGCGTACACGGTGGCGATGCCGGAAGTGCCGGCGCTGCAAATCGCGGCGGCAGCATCCCAGGTACCGGCGCAGCCGTTGCCGTTGGCGGCCACCGAAAGTGGCGCGGGCAAATTCGAGGGGTTGGTCGGAGTGCCGCTGCTCACTACATATTGAATGCTCACGCCGGGCACAACGCCGCCACTGGCGTTCCTGGCGGTGGCGCTGAATACCTGCGTGCCTCCCACGTCGAGCGATACGTTGCTGGCGGGACTCAGCGTGACGCTCGACACGCCTGCATTGGCGGGGTTGCTGCTGCTCTTGCCGAGGCAACCGGTGAGGATGGCCGCGAGGACTAGCGTCAAGGTTAGAACAAAACCGGAACTGCAACGATGCATGAATCCTCCTCGCGTCCGTTTCCCAGACGCGAGCGAAATGATTGTAGGGCGGAAAACTGCTAGTGTAGCAAAAGTTTCAAGGTTGCAAAGTTCCAAGCCGTCCAACGATGCTGAACTCTGAATCCTTGGAACTTTGCAACCCTGAAACCTCGCTTTTTTTGAGATGCGTCGAACAGTGGTTGACGATGTGCAGGGTAGTTGTTATTATCAAACAGTTCCGCGAGTTGGAGAGCTTTGAAGAAATACGTACCCGGTGGCAGGTTGGGCCGGGGACGCCTCGCTGAAACATCCTGCGAAAACCATCGCGCCCAGGATAAGAAGACGTAGATGTCTGGGAATCACGCGGGGCTATGCAGGAGGAAGCAGACGAAACGGAACGCCTCCGAACCTGAATCGAGGTAAGGCGTGGCGTCACCGTCGTCCGCGATTTAGTCTGAGTGGGAATTGAACGAATTCTCGCCCGCGTGGTATTGCGGGGCGGAGAGCATGGCTGGGCGTAGGTGCCTGTGCCAGACTTGGGGGTCAGGGAAAACCCTGTCTTCCGGGGCAGAGCGCCGTTAGTCGCTGTCGTTTAGTTGTTCGTGAGCGGGTTTTGCCAACGGCCAACGACTATCGACCAACGACTTTGAGGAGTTTAAAGAGTGCCTACTTTTAATCAGCTGGTGAAATTCGGCCGCGAGCGGACCAAGTACAAGACGGCGAGTCCGGCGCTGCAGTCGTGTCCGCAAAAGCGCGGCGTGTGCACGCGCGTCTACACCCAGACGCCGAAGAAGCCGAACTCGGCCTTGCGCAAAGTGGCGCGCGTTCGCCTCACCAATGGAATTGAGGTGACGACATATATCCCGGGTGTCGGCCATAACCTGCAGGAGCACTCGATTGTGCTCATCCGCGGGGGCCGCGTGAAGGATCTCCCGGGTGTGCGTTATCACGTGGTGCGCGGAACGCTCGATGCTACCGGCGTCGCGGGCCGTAACCAGGGGCGCTCGAAGTACGGAACCAAGCGCGCGAAAAAGGCTTAGCAAGTAAAAATGGAGACGCGGTTCGCCGCGTCTAAGGCTCTAGCTAGAAGCTAGCAGCCAGGAGCTAGAAGCGGAATGCCTCGTAAAGGACATACACCAAAGCGTACGGTTGAGGCTGATCCGATCTACGGATCGGATCTGGTGACCAAGTTCATCAACTCGATGATGTGGCAGGGCAAGAAATCGACTGCCGAGGGCATCTTCTATAAGTCGCTCGAGAAACTGAAGGAAAAGGGCGGCGACGAAGCTCTGAAGCTGTTCACCAAGGCGGTCGAGAACGCCAAGCCGCTGCTCGAAGTGAAGACCCGCCGCGTCGGCGGCGCGAACTATCAGGTGCCGATCGAAGTCGGCCCCGACCGCAGAACATCACTCGCGATCCGCTGGCTGGTGAGCTATGCCCGTGGACGCGGCGAAAAAGGAATGGTCGACAAGTTGACGAACGAGTTGCTCGATGCCTCGAACGGCAAAGGCGCCGCCATCAAGAAGAAAGAAGACGTTCATCGTATGGCGGAAGCCAACAAGGCGTTTGCGCATTACCGCTGGTAGAAAGACGCCGCTAGCTTCTAGCTACTAGCTAGGAGCCAGCAGCTAGAAGCTGAATTTTCAGAGCCCAGAAAGAGTATAAAAGCCGTGCCCAGAACAGTCCCATTAGAACGTTGCCGGAACATCGGCATCATGGCCCACATCGACGCCGGGAAGACCACGACGACGGAGCGCATCCTGTTTTATACGGGAAAGACGCACCGCATCGGCGAGGTCCACGAAGGCACCGCCATCATGGACTGGATGGAGCAGGAGCAGGAGCGCGGCATCACCATCACCTCGGCCGCGACGACCTGCACCTGGCGCGACATCCGCATCAACATCATCGATACCCCCGGCCACGTGGACTTCACCGCTGAAGTCGAGCGATCCCTGCGCGTGCTCGACGGCGCCGTCGCAGTGTTTGACGCCGTCCACGGCGTGCAGCCGCAGTCCGAAAAAGTTTGGCGTCAGGCCGATAAATATGGCGTTCCGCGCATTTGCTTCATCAACAAGATCGACAAGATGGGCGCCGATTTCGAGCACGCCGTCGATACTCTCCGCAAGCGCCTCAATGCCAAGCCCGTCGCCATTCAGATTCCCATCGGACAAGAAGATAAGTTTCACGGAGTCATCGATCTGGTGGCCATGAAGTCCATCGTCTGGCCCGACGACACGATTGGCTCGGAGTACGTAGTCGGCGACATTCCCGCCGACCTCCAGAAAAAGGCCGAGGCCTTCCACACCCAGCTGGTCGAAACCGTTGCCGAAAACGACGACCACATTCTGCACAAGTTTCTGGAAGGCGAAGCGATTTCAGCCGAAGAGCTCAAGGCGTCGCTGCGCAAATCCACAATCGGGCTGAAGCTGTTTCCGGTGGTGGTGGGAACGGCGTTCAAGAATAAAGGCGTGCAGCCGCTGCTCGATGCGGTGGTCGATTACCTGCCCTCGCCGCTCGACACCAAGGAAACGCGCGGCCTCGATCCCGACAACGGAAAAGAACTCGTGCGCAAAGCCGACGACAAGGATCCTTTCGCGGCGCTGGCTTTCAAGATCATGGCCGACCCGTTTGTCGGTCAGTTGACGTTCATCCGCGTCTACTCCGGACAGTTGAAGTCGGGCGAGTCGGTAATGAACTCGCGCACCCAGAAGCACGAGCGCATTGGCCGCCTGCTCAAAATGCACGCCAACAAGCGCGAAGACATTCAGGAAATTCTGGCCGGCGACATCTGCGCCGTAGTCGGCCTCCGAAACGTCGGCACCGGCGACACCATATGTGAAGAGAAGCATCCGATCACCCTCGAGTCGATCGTGTTCGCGGTGCCGGTCATCTCGGTCGCCGTCGAGCCGAAGACCAAGGCCGATCAGGAAAAAATGGGTATGGCGCTGGCGCGGCTGGCGCAGGAAGATCCGACCTTTAAGGTTCACACCGATCCCGACAGCGGGCAGACCATCATCAGCGGTATGGGTGAATTGCATCTCGAGATCATCGTCGACCGCATGATGCGCGAGTATAAGGTTGAAGCGAACGTCGGCAAGCCGCAGGTGGCGTATCGCGAAACGATTCGCAAGCATTCGGAAGCGGAAGGCAAGTACATCCGGCAGACCGGTGGCAAGGGACAATACGGTCACGCGAAGATTTATCTCGACCCTCAGCCGCCGGGCCTGGGATACGAGTTCGTCAACGATATTACGGGCGGGTCGGTGCCAAAAGAATTCATCAAGCCGATCGACCAGGGCATTCGGGAAGCGCTGGAAGGCGGCATTCTCGCGGGCTATCCCATGGTCGATGTGAAAGCCACGCTTTACGACGGCAGCTACCACGACGTCGATTCCAATGAAATGGCATTCAAGATTGCCGGTTCGATGGCCTTTAAAGAAGCCGCGCGCAAAGCTTCTCCGGTGCTCCTCGAGCCGGTGATGGCGGTCGAAGTGGTGACGCCGGAAGACTATGCGGGAACCATCATGGGCGACCTCAGTTCGCGTCGCGGACGCATCGAAGGCATGGAGCACCGCGCCGGTTCGCAGGTGATCAAGGCCATCGTTCCGCTGGCGGAAATGTTTGGCTACGCGACGCACATGCGGTCATCAACCCAAGGTCGAGCCGAGTACTCCATGCATTTTGCGCGCTACGAAGAAGCCCCGCGCCACGTGGCGGAAGAAATCATCGCCAAGACGCAGGGCAAGGCGGCGCCTCGGTAATTCGTATCAGGGCGTGGCTTTGGCCACGCCGAATCGTGAACGCTAGGTTCGGGGCTTTAGCCCCTGAGGAAAACGGAAAATGGCGAAGCAAAAATTTGAACGGACGAAGCCGCACTGCAACGTAGGGACGATCGGACACATCGATCACGGGAAGACGACGTTGACGGCGGCGATCACCAAGGTATTGCAGAAGCACAACCCGAACATCGTGTTCCGGTCGTTCGATTCGATCGACAACGCTCCGGAAGAGAAGGCGCGCGGCATCACGATCGCAACGGCGCACGTCGAGTACGAGACGGCGAACCGGCACTACGCGCACGTCGACTGCCCGGGCCACGCGGATTACATCAAGAACATGATCACGGGCGCGGCGCAGATGGATGGCGCGATTCTGGTCGTGGCGGCGACGGATGGTCCTATGCCGCAGACGCGCGAGCACGTGCTGTTGGCTCGTCAGGTGGGCGTTCCGTACATTGTCGTTGCGCTGAATAAGTGCGATGCGGTGGACGATCCCGAGTTGCTGGATCTGGTTGAGCTGGAAGTGCGTGAACTGCTGAAGGCCTATCAGTATCCCGGCGACGACGTGCCGGTGATTCGTTTGTCGGCTTTGGGCGCGTTGAACGGCGAAGAGAAGTGGGAGAAGCAGATTGACGCGTTGATGGAAGCGGTGGACAAGAGCGTGCCGCAGCCGGTGCGCGAGTTGGACAAGCCGTTCCTGATGCCGATCGAAGATATTTTTTCGATTCAGGGCCGAGGGACGGTGGTGACGGGCCGCATCGAGCGCGGCAAGGTGAAGGTGGGCGAGGAGTCGGAGATTGTGGGCTTCCGCGAGACGCGCAAGACGGTGGTCACCGGCGTGGAAATGTTCAAGAAGCAATTGGACGAAGGCATGGCGGGCGACAACGCGGGGTTGTTGTTGCGCGGCATTGCGAAAGAAGACGTCGAGCGCGGGATGGTGCTGGCGAAGACAGGATCGATTACGCCGCACACGAAGTTCAAGGCGGAAGTTTACATTTTGACGAAAGAAGAAGGTGGGCGGCATACGCCGTTCTTCAAAGGGTATCGTCCGCAGTTTTATTTGCGAACGACGGATGTGACGGGGATTGCGGAGTTGCCGGCGGGCACGGAGATGGTGATGCCGGGAGACAACGTAAGCCTGGTGATCGAGTTGATCACGCCGGTGGCGATGGAAAAGGGATTGCGGTTTGCAATCCGCGAAGGCGGCCACACGGTAGGAGCCGGCACGATCGCCGAGATTGTTACGTAGTTTCGTTTGCTAGCAGCCAGAAGCTAGCAGCTAGAAGCTAAATTCGCGGCTTGTAGCTTGCCGCCAGATCTTTCCTCCCGGATTCAGCCGGGAGGGCTGGAAGAGAGAAAAACAGTGACTGGAAAAGAAAGAATTCGCATCCGCTTGAAAGCGTACGACTACCGCATTCTGGATCAGTCGACGGGCGAGATCGTGGAAACGGCAAAACGCACCGGCGCGCAAATCGCGGGCCCGATTCCGCTGCCCACGATGAAGAACAAATACTGCGTGCTGCGTTCGCCGCACGTGGACAAGAAGTCGCGGGAAGCGTTTGAGATCCGCACCCACAAGCGCTTGCTCGATATTCTCGAGCCGACGCAGCAGACAGTCGATGCCCTTATGAAACTCGACCTGCCGGCCGGTGTGGATGTCGAGATCAAGGCGTTCGGCAAGGAACATAAATAGATGCAGATCTGCCCCCAGTGCGGATACCGCGGAGGATTCAACTGGCCGATGGCGCTGTGGGGAGGCGCATTTCTGATTTTGGAGTTCTTATGGGCGTATGGGGATTACGGTTTGCAGGGATCGCGAAGTGACAGACTGTGGGCGCTCGCCGCATTCCTTATGTTCAACGCTGGAACGATTTGGTTGGCTGTCAGAGGTCTAAAGCACGCGCAGCAGCATCGCCTCAACGAAGGAATGCAGCAGATAGAACGGGAAAAGCAGGTCGAGGGAACGCAAAGAGCGAAGACTTAAATCATAGCTCCCCAGCCAATAGCCAAGAGCCAAGCTGGGAACGGAGAAGGAAATGGCAAGAGTCACAGGAATTCTGGGCAAAAAAGTCGGTATGACGCAGCTCTTCGATTCGAAGGGCGATGTGCGGCCGGCGACCGTTTTGCAGGCGGGGCCGTGCGTGATTACGCAGCACAAGACCAGCACCAAAGATGGATACGAGTCCGCCCAGATCGGCCTGGTCGAATTCGTGAAAGAGAAGAAGCTGACCAAGGCGATGCGCGGACACTTTGCCAAGCACAACCTGCCTCCAGTGCGGTTTGTGCGCGAAGTTGGTATCGAAGTCGATGCTCCCGGAGAAACGACCGAGGGCGTGATCAAGCCGGGCGACCGCATACTGGTGGATATTTTTGAGAACGAGCGTTTTGTCGATGTGATTGGAACCAGCAAAGGCCATGGCTTTCAGGGCGTGGTGAAGCGCCATCACTTTGCCGGCGGTGCGAAGTCGCATGGCTCGATGTTCCAGATCACCGGCTCGATTGGCTCGTCGGCGTTTCCGTCGCGCGTGTTCAAGGGAATGCGGATGTCGGGCCACATGGGCGATGCCCGCATCACGACGCGCAACTTGCGCATTTTGGGCGTCGACAAAGAAGAGAATCTGCTGGTCGTCGAAGGCAGCGTGCCGGGTGCAAACGGCGGATACATTCAGATCAACAAGGCGAAGAAGCCGCCCCGAGAGCGCCGCGGATTTGCGGGTTCAGCGACGGTCGATCCGTTGAAGGCGGCCAAGCGCGCAGCCAAGAAGGGGTAAGCCGGTCGTGAGTCGTTAGCCGGTAGTGAGTAAGAAGTGGTTCGTAAGAAGACGAGAGACATATGGCAACTATCGATATTTACAATCTGAGCGGAGCCAAGGCCGGGACCATGGAACTGGCCGAAGAAGTTTTCGGCGCGGTCAACGAAGACTTGCTCTGGGAAGCGGTTACGCACTATCGCGCCGCGGCGCGCGCGGGTACGCATGCCACCAAGAACCGCTGGCGCGTTTCCGGTTCCGGCAAGAAGCTGTGGAAGCAGAAGGGCACGGGACGGGCGCGTATCGGCTCGATCCGTTCGCCATTGTGGCGTCACGGCGGCACCGTCCACGGACCGCAGCCGCGTTCCTACGACTACGCCTTCCCGAAGAAAAAACTTCTGGGCGCGTTGCGCTCGGCGCTGGCCTCGAAGTTTGCCGACGGCAAACTCGTCGTGGTGAAAGCCTTCGACGTAAAAGAGCCGAAGACGAAACTGTTTCGCGAAGCGCTCGACAAATTGAAAATCGACGGCACGACGCTCCTGGTCGATATCTCGACGGTCGAGAACAAGAATCTGGACTTGAGCGCGCGCAATATCGACGGCCTCGAACTGGTGAAGGCGAACGAAGTGCACCCGTATCACCTGATGCGCTACACCCATGTCGTCTTCGCGCAACCGGCGCTCGAAAAACTGCAGGATTCGCTGAAGAAGTCGGTCTCGCGGCGTTCGCACGCGGAAGAGCCGGCGCAGGAAAAAGCGAAGAAGAAACCCGCGCGGCGTGCGCGTAAAGCGCAGCCGGAGGTGGCCTGATGAAGTCCGCGTATCAGATTATCCAGAAGCCGGTCATTACGGAAAAGGGCCTGGGAATTAAAGAAACCCAGAACACATTGGTGTTCCAGGTGGCGCCAAAGGCAACGAAGACCGAAATCAAGGAAGCCGTGCAGTCGATTTTTAAAGTGAAAGTGCAGTCGGTGCGCACCGCGAATTATCCGGGAAAAGAGCGACGCCGGGGCAAGTTCACCGGCTACCGTCCCGATTGGAAAAAGGCGTTCGTACGCTTAAAGAGCGGCGAGAAGATGCCGGAGTACGCGCAGAATTTGTAGTGCAGTCGGTAGTCGCTCGTCGTTGGTCGTTGGCAACGGCGCCCGCGAGTAACGGGAAAAGCGAACGACGAACGACCAACGACGAACGACTAAAGGCAGTGAGCTGAAACATGGCCATTAAAACTTACAGACCGACAACCCAGACGTTGCGCTATCGCACCTCGGTTACGACCGACGACATTACCTCGTCGAAGCCGCACAAGCCGCTGGTGGAGGGCAAGATCCGCTCGGGTGGACGGCGCAATTCCGGCGACACGACCATGCGCTTTCGCGGCGGCGGCAACAAGCGCCTGCTGCGCACCATCGACTTCAAGCGCGACAAGCACGGCATTCCGGCGACCGTCGTCACCATCGAATACGATCCCGGCCGTTCGGCGCGCATCGCCTTGTTGAGCTACGCCGATGGCGAGAAGCGCTACATCGTGCAGCCGGACGGGCTAAAGGTCGGAGCGAAAATTGTGAGCGGCCCCGAGGCCGACATTCTGGTCGGGAACGCGCTGCCGCTGCGGAACATTCCGCCCGGCACGACCATTCACAACGTCGAGTTGAAGCCCGGCAAGGGCGCGCAGATGGTGCGCTCGGCGGGCGGTTCGGCGCAGTTGATTGCCAAGGAAGGCGACTACGGACTGGTCAAGCTGCCTTCGGGCGAGACGCGCAAGGTGATGCTCGATTGTTTAGCGACCATCGGGCAAGTGGGCAACACGGATCACGAAAACGTGACCTGGGGCAAGGCAGGACGCACGCGCTGGGTGGGAAAGCGTCCGCATAACCGCGGAGTTTCGATGAACCCGGTCGACCATCCGCACGGCGGCGGCGAGGGCAAAACCTCCGGTGGTCGCCATCCAGTAACGCCGTGGGGGCAGCCGACCCGCGGCTACAAGACGCGCAACAATAAGCGGACCGATACGATGATCGTGAACCGCAGGAAAAAGAGTTAAGGCAGGTTTCAAAGTTTCAGAGTTTCTAAGGTTGCAAGGAAAAATCAGAGGTCTCGGTTCGGTTTTACTGAGAACTGAGAGCTGAGAGCTGAGAGCTGACTTATGGCACGATCGACAAAAAAAGGACCGTTCGTGGACGCGCACCTGGCGACGAAAGTCGAAGGCATGAATGCGCGCAACGAAAAGAAAGTGCTGCGGACGTGGTCGCGGCGCTCGACGATTATCCCCGAGATGGTCGGACACACGATTGCCGTGCACAACGGACGGAAATTCATTCCGGTGTATGTGACCGAAAACATGGTGGGGCACAAGCTGGGCGAATTCAGCTTTACCCGCCAGTTCAAGGGGCACTCGATGAAAGCGGCGACGGAAACGGCGGCGAGACCGGCGGGCATCCCCGGCGGTCCGGGAGCCATAACGCCGTCGGCGCCGAAGGCGTAAGGAGTACGGACGATGGAATTTCGAGCGGAAGCCCGATACATGCGCGTCTCGCCACAGAAGGCGCGGCTGGTGCTGAACCTGATCAAGGGGCGGCGCGTGGAAGAGGCGCGAAACACGCTGGCCTTCACCAAGAAGCGCGTGGCGGCGACGGTGGGGAAACTGTTGCAGTCGGCGATCGACAATGCCAACCACCTGAGCTCCGAAAAGGGTTTGGATGTCGATCTCGACAACCTGTACGTGAAGCACGCGGTGGCGAACGACGGCCCGCGCATGAAGCGGATTCGTCCGGCGCCGATGGGCCGCGCTTATCACTACGTGCGCCGCATTGCGCATCTCGAGATTGTGCTGGCGGAGAAAAACCGGAACGGCGCGCCGGTCGGCACGTCGGCTCCGGCAGGCGGAACGGCGAAAGCCGCTTCCGCAAAGCCGAAAGCGAAAGCCAAGGCGAAAATGCCGGCGAAGAAGAAGGCGGTTGGCAAGAAGGCAACTGCCAAGAAATAGCAAGAAGAAGGTTTCAAAGTTACAAGGTTTCAGAGTTTCAAAGTAAAGACGAGCGTGGTTGAGGTTTCACTTTGAAACCTTGCAACCTTGAAACTTTGAAACCTGCGGCAACAGAATTCAGGAGCTGCATACATTATGGGACAGAAGGTTCATCCTTACGGATTTCGCCTCGGCTACACCAAGCCGTGGAAGTCGCGCTGGTTTGTCGAAAAGGATTACGACAAGCTGCTGCTCGAAGACTACAAGCTCAAGACCGAGCTGAAGGAAAAGCTCAAGTCGGCAGGCGTGAGCGCGGTCGAGATCGAGCGTCCGGGCAACAAGCTGCGCATCATCATCAAGACGGCGCGCCCGGGAATCATCATCGGGCGCAAGGGCGCGGAAATCGACAAGCTGAAGCAGGATCTGCAAAAGAAGACGACGCGCGAGGTGCATGTCGATATTCAGGAAGTGCATAAGCCCGAGCTCGATGCCCAGCTCGTCTCCGAATCGATTGCGCTGCAACTGGAAAAGCGCGTCGGCTTCCGGAGGGCCATGCGCAAGTCGGTCGATTCGGCGCTCCGCTTCGGTTGCAAAGGCATCAAAGTCCGCGTGAGCGGACGCCTGAACGGCAACGAAATCGCCCGTTCGGAGTGGTATTTGCAGGGCCGTTTGCCGTTGCACACGCTGCGCGCCGATATCGATTACGGATTCACCGAGGCGCACACGACCTATGGCATCATCGGCGTGAAGTGCTGGGTCTACAAAGGCGAAATTCTTCCCGCGAAGAAGCGCGAAGCGACGCCGGCCCGCGAAGTGAGCACCACGGGAGCGTTTTAGAAAGTAAGAAGTCAGAGGTCAGATTGCAGAATTGAAAAGCGAGGTGCGCGGGAGCTTTTCCTGAGACCTGACACCTGAGAACTGAGACCTGATTTATGTTGATGCCGAAGAAAGTTAAGTACCGCAAGCAGCAGCGCGGTCGCATGACGGGGAAAGCCTGGCGCGGAAGCACGCTGGCTTTTGGCCAGTATGGCCTGAAGGTGCTCGAACCGGGCTGGATCACCGACCGGCAGATCGAAGCCAGCCGCGTGGCCATGACGCGTTTTGTGAAGCGCGGCGGCAAGATCTGGATCCGTCTGTTTCCGGACAAACCCGTCACCAAAAAGCCCGCCGAAACCCGTATGGGCAAAGGCAAGGGCGCTCCCGATCACTGGGTTGCGGTGGTGCGGCCGGGGAAGATTCTGTTTGAGATGGAAGGCGTTTCCATCACGGATGCGAAAGAAGCAATGCGTCTCGCGTCCCACAAGCTTCCGCTGCGCACCACGTTCGTGAAGCGCGAAGTGCTCTAGAAATTGCAGAGGTTAGAGGTCAGATTGCAGAAGTGAAAAGCAAGCTGTTGAAGTTAAGAGAGAGCTTTTCCTGAGACCTGACACCTGAGAACTGAGACCTGATTTATGAAGGCAGAAAAGATTCGCAACTTAACCGACGTCGAGCTCAAGCACCAGGAACGGGACTTGGCCGACCAGCTCTTCAAGCTGAAGTTCCAGATGAATATGGGACAGACCGAGAGCCTGAAGAAGATTCGCGGGCTGCGCCGGGATATTGCGCGCGTTCAGACCGTCCTGCGCGAGCAGGAACTGGCCGCGCACAAGACGCAGACCAAGACGGAGAAAACGTAATGGCGGAAATCCAGGGCCAAACTGAACATGCCGAAAAGCAGTCGCACCGCAAGATCCTGATCGGGACCGTCGTCTCGAACAAGATGCAGAAAACCATTGTGGTCGAAGTCACGCGCAAGAAGGCGCACCCCATGTACAAGCGGGTGATCTCGATCCGGAAGAAGTTCTACGCCCACGACGAGAAGAACGAAACCCACCCCGGCGACGTGGTGAAGATCGAGGAGTCGCGGCCGCTTTCGAAGCTGAAGCGCTGGACCCTCAAAGAGATTGTGCGCAAGACGGCGCTGGTGCCCGATGTCAACGTAGACATTGATGCCGGTACGGGCGTTGCCGCAAAGAGCTAAAAGCTAAGCGGCGCGAAAGAAGGAGACAGTTATGGCCCTAATGATGAGATCGATGATCGAGGTCGCCGACAATTCCGGCGCCCGCAAGCTGCAGATGATCATGCCGCTCGGCGGTTCGACCGGTCTGCACGCGGGCATCGGCGACGTGATCACGGCCAGCGTGAAGGAAGCTGCGCCCGACGGGCAGGTGCAAAAGGGCAAAGTCGTGAAGGCGGTCATCGTGCGGACGCGGAAAGAGCATCGCCGCCGCGACGGCACGTACATCCGCTTCGATCAGAACGCCGCCGTGCTCATCACCGATACCGGCGAACCGGTGGGCACGCGCGTATTCGGCCCGGTGGCGCGCGAACTGCGCGAGAGGAAGTTTTTGAAAATTGTCTCGCTGGCGCCGGAAGTTTTGTAAGGGCCAGGTTTCAGGGTTTCAAAGTTTCAAGGTTTCAAGGTGCCTTGAGAATGTGGGACCCGAGCGAAGCGACCTTGAAACATTGAAACCTTGAAACTTTGAAACCTGAGGTTGGTATGGGAACAGCCACTACGAAAGAACATAAGCGCGTCGATATCCGCCGGAACGACACCGTCAAGGTGATGACCGGCAAGGATCGGGGCAAGGAACACCGCGTGCTGCGCGTGTTTCCCGACGAAGGCAAGGTGCTGGTCGAGCACGTGATGATGGTGAAGAAACACGTGCGTCCGAACCCGCAGAAAAACATCAAGGGTGGAATCGCCGAGCAGGAACGGGCGATCCGCCTGTCGAACGTCGCCTTAGTATGTCCGACGTGCGGCCCGGTGCGGGTCGGTCATGAAGTGCGCGGCGACCGCAAGGTGAGAGTTTGCAAGAAGTGCAAAACCACGTTGGATAAATAGAAAATTTGTAATTGGCGATTTGTAATTGGCAATTGAAACCCTGAGACGAGGTTTCTAAATTACAAATCACAAATTGCAAATTACAAATGCCTCACGAACCGGTAACCACTCCGAAACCGTGATGGAGAAGGCAGCAACGACCATGGCAGACGAGAAGAAAAAAGACGAGCAGCAGAAGAAGCCCAAAGCCCCGAAAGGCGACAAGGCGCAGGCTTCGGCCGAACCCAAGGCGGGTCCGGAGGCGCCACGGCATGCGGCCAAGGAAACGCCGCGGCTGCGGGCGCGGTTTGAAAAAGAAGTTGCCGTGGCTCTGATGAAAGAACTCGAGCTCAAGAATCCGATGGCCGTGCCGCGGCTGAATAAGATCGTCGTCAACATGGGCGTGGGCGAGGCAACGCAGAACGCGAAGCTGATCGACCCAGCGGTCAACGAGTTAGGACAGATCACTGGACAGAAGCCGGTGGTCACGCGGGCGAAGAAATCGATCGCGGCTTTTAAAGTCCGCGAAGGCATGCCGATTGGAGCCATGGTCACGCTGCGCGGCGATCGCATGTACGAATTTTTCGACCGTTTGGTAAGCATCGTGCTGCCGCGAGTGCGCGATTTTCGCGGCGTCTCGACCAAGTCGTTCGACGGACGGGGCAATTACACGCTGGGTCTGCACGATCAGCTAATTTTCCCCGAGATCGATTACTCCAAGGTCGACAAGCTGAAAGGCATGAACGTGACCATTGTGACCACGGCGCGTTCCGACGATCAGGCGCGGTCGCTGTTGAAGCATCTCGGAATGCCGTTCCGGGCGAATTAAGGTTGGACTGAGAGCTGACAGCTGAGAGCTGACAGCTGAAATTTAGGAGCGAATTTGGCGACTACAGCAAAACGAGTGAAGGACGCGAAGAAGCCGAAGTTTTCGTCGCGCAAGCACAACCGCTGCAAGATCTGCGGACGTCCACGAGCCTATTTACGCAAGTTTGGCCTGTGCCGTCTGTGTTTCCGCATGTTGGCGCTGCGGGGCGAGATCCCCGGAGTTTCGAAGTCGTCTTGGTAGAAAAGCAGTCGGTGGTCGTTGGTCGATAGTCGTTCGCTAACGACCAACGACTAGCGACGAACGACCGAAGTTAAGCTGCTGACAGGTTCTCCGCCAAACGCGGAGCGAACGGGCGGCTCGAGGAGAAGCAAACGATGAGGTTGACCGATCCGGTCGCAGACATGCTGACGCGCATCCGCAATTCGATCCGCGCCCGGCACCAGAAAGTCGACATACCAGCTTCCAAGCTGAAGACGGAGATTGCCCGCATCCTGAAAGAAGAGGGCTATATCGCGAACTTCAAGCCGGCGGAAGAAGAGGGCCACAAGGTCCTGCGCGTGTACTTGAAGTACGGCAATAACAACGAGGCGGTGATCACCAACCTGGAGCGGGTTTCGCGTCCCGGTTGCCGCGTCTATGTGCGCCGCACCGAGATCCCGCGTGTCCTCGGCGGAATGGGAATCAACATCCTGACCACGCCCAAGGGCGTGATGACGGGGCGCCAGGCGCGGCGCGAAGGCCTCGGCGGCGAATTGCTTTGCGAGGTTTGGTAGAAAACAAGCTGTTACCTCTTAGCTTTTAGCTGTTAGCTAAAGCGAGATGCGACAGCGAAAAAGCCAAGAGCTAAAAGCTAAAGGCCAAGAGCTGATCTTATGTCACGAATTGGAAAAAAACCGATCGCGATCCCGAAGGGCGTGACGGTCAAGTTCGAAGGCAATACGGTGATGGTCCAGGGGCCGAAAGGCAAGCTGGATACACCTCTTCCGTCCGGCATCACGATGGAGCAGAAGGACGGTAACCTGGTGGCGATTCGCCCCGATGACGCCCATGCGGCCGTCCATGGCCTCGCCCGCGCGCTGGTCAATAACGCCGTCGAAGGCGTGACCAAGGGCTGGACGAGGGAGATGGATATCGTCGGCATCGGCTACCGCGCCGAAATGAAGGGCAAGGGGACGGTCGTGTTCAGTCTGGGGTATTCGCACCCGATTGAGTATCCGCTTCCGTCCGGCGTCGATTGCGCCATCGATGCCAAGCTGACGCACTTGACGCTCAATGGAATCGACCGTCAGAAAGTCGGCCAGGTGGCGGCCGAAATGCGTTCGCTCCGCCCGCCCGATCCCTACAAGAACAAGGGCGTGCGCTACACCGGCGAACGGTTGAAGAAGAAGGTTGGTAAAACCGGCGCGAAGTAACCGCTGTTCGTCGTTCGCCGCTCGCAAGATTGAGCGGTTTGCGAACGGCGAGTAGCGAACAGCGAACGACGAGGATTTTAAGATGCTAAGAATCGCTTCAAAGAATCAAACGCGGCAGCGGGTGCACGATCGCATCCGCAAGAAGGTAACCGGCACGCCGGAGCGTCCGCGGCTGAACGTGTACCGGTCGCTGAACCATATTTATGTCCAGTTGATCGACGACCTGAAGGGCGTCACCCTGGCGGCGGCTTCCACCGCCGACGACCGCAAAGACAAAGCTGCGCGCGTCACCGGCGGCAACCTGGCTTCGGCGAAGATGGTGGGAAAGAAAATCGCCGAACTGGCCAAGCAGAAAGGTTTCACCAAGGTTGTATTCGATCGTGGCGGCTACATCTACCATGGCCGGGTGAAAGCCGTGGCCGATGCGGCGCGCGAGGCGGGACTGCAATTCTAGATCGAGCTACTGGCTACTGGCCGCTAGCTACTAGCAATCAAGAATAGTTTGCTAGAAGCCAGTAGCTAGCAGCTAGAAGCCGAAATAAGGAAATGAGATTTCAGAATGGCTAGAGTTACGAAAAAACTCGATGCGGGTTCGTTCCAGTTAAAAGACCAGGTGGTCTCCATTAACCGGGTGACGAAAGTGGTGAAGGGCGGCAAGAACATGTCGTTCGCGGCGCTGGTGGTCGTGGGCGATCCTTCGGCGGCGGTGGTCGGTTTCGGCTCGGGCAAGGCGAAGGAAGTTCCGCAGGCCATCCGCAAGGGAATTGAGTCGGCGAAGAAAAACTTGATTCGGGTCAACCTGACGCAGACCTCGGTGCCGCACACGGTGGTGGGACGTTTCGGCTCGGGCATGGTCCTGCTGAAGCCGGCGCCGGAAGGTACCGGCGTGATTGCCGGCGGAGCGGTGCGCGCGGTGATGACCTCGGCGGGCGTGCAAAACGTACTCACCAAGTCGATTGGCACGAACAATCCCCACAACGTGATCAAGGCGACGTTTGAGGCGCTGAAAATGCTCAAGAGCCGGGAATCGGTCGCGGCACTTCGTGGCAAGTCGGTGGAGGAGTTATAAATAATGACGACCAAGACATCGAAATCGACGCCCAGCGGCAAGATCCAGTTGAAGTGGGTGCGGTCCGCGATCTGCACGCCGGAAAAGCAGAAAAAAGTTGTCAAAGGCCTGGGTTTTACCCGGCTGAACCAGGTGATTGAGCGGCCCAACACCGCCGCCATCCGCGGCATGGTGAAGAAGATCCCGCACCTGGTGGAAGTTGTGGAGTAGAAAGGTTTCAAAGTTTCAAGGTGGCAGAGTTTCAAAGTAAAAACTCGCGGTGATCGGTTTTTCCTTGAAACCTTGAAACTTTGAACCCTTGAAACATGGAATCCATATGAATTTATCGACAATACGAGCACCGAAGAAATCGACGGAAAAAAAGAAGCGAGTCGGGCGCGGCATGGGTTCCGGCATGGGCAAGACTTCGACGCGTGGCCACAAGGGACAGTGGTCCCGAACCGGCGCGCGCCTGATCCGCGGCTTTGAAGGCGGCCAGATGCCGCTGCACCGGCGCATCCCCAAGCGCGGCTTCACCAACATTTTCCGCGAGGAATACGACGTCGTGAACCTCGACCGTCTGGCCTCCCTCGGCGAAACCGAAATCACGCCCGAGACCCTCAAAAAGGCCGGCGTGGTCAATGGCAAGTCGCCGGTCAAAATCCTCGGGAACGGCGAACTCAAAATCGCCATCACCGTGCATGCCCACAAGTTTTCGAAAACGGCCCAGGACAAAATCACCAAGGCGGGCGGCAAGTTTGAGGTCTTGCAGTAATGCTCGAAAAGCTCTCGAACATCTTCCGGGTTCCCGATCTTCGCAAGCGCGTGTTATTCACGCTCGGCCTGCTCGCGGTCTATCGCATCGGCGGCCACATCCCGACGCCTGGAATCAACGGCGATCGGTTGGCGCAGTTCTTCGAGCAGAACAAGGGCTCGGTGCTGGGCTTTGTCGATCTGTTCAGCGGCGGCAACCTGCGGCGGCTCACGATTTTCGCCCTCGGCATCATGCCGTACATTACGGCCTCCATCATTCTCCAGTTGCTGACCGTGGTCTATGAACCTCTCGCCAAACTGCAAAAAGAAGGCGAGATGGGCCGCAAGAAAATCACCATGTGGACGCGCTATCTCACGGTGATCCTGAGCGCGGTGCAGTCGTTCGGCATCGCCATCAGCCTCCAGAAAGCCGGCGACTTTGTCAACACTCCCGGCCCCAGCTTCATCCTGATGACCATGCTCACCCTGACCACGGGCAGCGCCTTCATCATGTGGCTGGGCGAGCAGATCACCGAGCGCGGTATCGGCAACGGCATGTCGCTCTTGATCTTCACCGGCATCGTTGTGGGCTTGCCCCGCGGCATCGCAGACCTCTATCAGAAGGCCAGCACGTCCGCCTGGGGAGTCTTTACCGCTCCGGCCATCCTGCTCCTGCTGGTGCTGATGATCGCGGTCGTGGCCTTCATCGTCTACGTTGAACGCAGCGAGCGCCGTATTCCCGTGCAATATGCCAAGCGTGTCGTCGGACGCAAAGTGATGGGCGGCCAGTCCACCCACTTGCCCCTGCGCGTCAATGCCGGCGGCGTCATGCCCGTGATTTTCGCCTCTTCCATTCTCGCCCTGCCCATGATGCTCGGCCAGGCGTTCCACAATAACCGCATCATCGGCCCGATTCTCGAGTGGCTGAAATATGGTGAGCCGCTCTACACGCTCCTCTATTGCCTTGGCATCATCTTCTTTGCCTACTTCTATATCTCGATCGTGTTCAATCCGAACGAGGTCGCCGACAACATGCGGAAGTGGGGAGGATTCATTCCCGGCATCCGGCCCGGCAAGCGCACCGCCGACTTTATTAACGAAGTTCTGACGAGAATCACGCTGGTGGGCGCGCTCTACCTAATTCTGATTTCGCTGATTCCGCAGTGGATGATTTCCGGTATCCACCTGAATCACCTGTGGCTGGTCGGCGGAATTTTTGAGAGACTCCCCACCTGGGTCACGAACGGTTTGGGCGTGAACTTTTATTTCGGCGGAACCTCGCTGCTGATCGTTGTCGGCGTCGCCATGGATACGGTCACGCAGATCGAGGCGCAGCTCATCATGCGGCACTACGACGGCTTCACGCCCAAGAGTGGACGGCTCCGCGGACGCCGCACCTGGTAGAGAAAGTTCTCGGTTCCCGGCTGTCAGTTCTCAGTAGGGACTGCGAAGATTTTGTTTTTCCTGAGAGCTGACGGCTGAGAGCTGACAGCTGGTTTTAAGAGAAGCCATTTCGATGGCCAATAAGTCGGCGAGCGAGACCGCGCAGAAGATCGGTAGGCAGATTGGACCCGTGATTCTTCTCGGACCCCCTGGGGCCGGGAAAGGCACGCAGTCCAAACAGATTGTCGACCGTTACGGTATCCCGCAGATATCGACCGGCGATCTTTTGCGCGACCATGTAGCGCGCGGTACCGCGCTGGGCCTTGAAGCCAAGGCGATCATGGCCCGAGGCGAGTTGGTCTCGGACGAGCTGATGTACGGCATCGTCGCCAGCCGGCTGCGGGAAGCCGACTGTAAACGTGGATTTATACTGGATGGCTTTCCCCGGACCGCCGCCCAGGCAGGATGGCTTGACGCTTTCCTGGAACAAGAGGTCTTTGACAAGAGTTCGACCACGAGTTCGGAAGAGGCGGAAAACTGCCCGCCGGTTGTGATCCAGCTGCTCGTGGACTATAATCAATTGCTGCTACGGCTTACCGGGCGTCGTTCGTGTCCCACCTGTGGACGGCTCTATAACATTCACCTGCAGCCACCTCTCGTCGACGAGTTGTGCGATCTGGACGGTTCCAAGCTGGTGATTCGCGACGATGATCGACAGGAAGTGATTTCGGGGCGATTGACGGCCTACGAGAATCAGACCCGGCCGGTCGCGGATTACTATCGGGTGCAGCGGCGGCTGGTGGCCGTGAATGCGGACCGGACGGTCGAAGAGGTTACGGCTCAGATTCTAGGCGTGATTGACCGCCATTGCCAGGATCGAAGCGCCTAGCGGAACGGTGAAGTTAGATTCAGTGAAGTTAGATTCAGTTATGAGTTTTGGAGAAGACCGGATCACCCGCAAGTCGCCGGAAGAGATCGAGAAGATGCGGCGGAGCGGCAAGATAGTCCGCCAGCTCCTGAACCACTTGAAAGCGATGGTGGCTCCGGGCGTTACCACTATGGACCTGGAGAAGGCCGCCGAGAGGTTGATTGCGGAACTCGGGGCTGTGCCGGCGTTCAAGGGATACTACGGTTATCCTTGTGTTCTGTGTACTTCGATCAATGAGGAAATCGTACACGGCATCCCGTCGGACAAGCGGGCGCTGAAAACGGGAGACATCGTTTCCATCGACTGCGGAGTGGTCCACGACGGCTATTACGGAGACGCCGCGATCACGGTGCCGGTGGGCGAGAAGCTGACCGCGGAACTGAAGAAGCTGCTCGAAGTGACCGAGGCTTCGCTGTACAAGGGCATCGAGCAGGTAAAGATCGGCAACACCGTAGGACACGTAGGATCGGCCATCCAGAAGCACGTGGAAGCCAACGGGTTCAGCGTGGTGCGCGAGTTTGTTGGGCATGGTATCGGGACCAAGCTGCACGAAGCGCCGCAGATTCCAAACTTTGGCAAGAAGGGCCAAGGCGCGGAGTTGACCGAAGGCATGGTCTTGGCGATCGAGCCGATGGTCAACGCGGGCGCTCCTGAGACCAAGGTCTTGAGCGACAAGTGGACCGCCGTAACAGTAGACGGCAGTTACAGCGCGCACTTTGAACACTGCGTAGCCGTAACCAGGCAAGGGCCAGTGATTTTGACCCAGTAAAGCTACTAGCTACTAGCTCCTGCTGCTGGTTTTTGAGCAGCATCGAGCCTTGGCTAGGAGCTAGCAGCTAGAAGCTAGGAGCGAATGAGCAAAGAGGACGCGATTGAAGTGATGGCAGTGGTGGTCGAACCCCTGCCCAATGCCATGTTCAAGGTGGAGCTCGAAAACAAACACCAGGTACTGGCGCACGTTTCCGGCAAGATGCGGAAGAACTTTATACGAATCTTGCCCGGCGACAAAGTCGCAGTCGAACTTTCTCCGTACGACCTGAATCGCGGGCGCATCGTGTACAGGTACAAATAATCTCTATTGTTGTCATCCTGAGCGAAGCGCTTGTCATCCTGAGCGTAGCGAAGGATCTCAGTTGGCACGGAATTGCCCGCTGAGAACTGACAACTGAGAACTGAGAACCGGTTTATGAAAGTAAGAGCGTCGGTCAAGAAAATTTGCGACAAGTGCAAGGTCATCCACCGCAAGGGCGTAGTGCGGGTGATTTGCGAGAACTCGAAACACAAGCAGCGTCAGGGCTAAGTGCCGGGTTTGCAGTCACTGAGAACTGACAGCTGACAACTGAGAACTGGGGTTAGGATCATGGCTCGTATCGCAGGCGTCGATCTTCCGCGCAACAAGCACGCGAATATCGCGCTCACTTACATCTACGGCATCGGCACCTCCCGCGCCGCGCGCATTCTCGACGCGGCCAAAGTGGACCCGATGAAGAAAGTTTCCGACCTCGCCGAAGACGAGGTCAACCGCATCCGCCAGGTCATCGAGGCGGAAGGTTCGGTCGAAGGCGATCTGCGCAAGGACGTTTCGATGAACATCAAGCGCCTCATCGAAATCGGTTCTTATCGCGGATTCCGTCATCGCCGCAACCTGCCCGTACGCGGGCAGCGCACCCACACCAATGCCCGCACCCGCAAGGGTCCGCGCAAAGGCACGGTCGCGCAGAAGAAGAAGACGGCAAAAGCGTAACCCAGTCGTCAGTTGTCAGTGATCAGTTCTCAGTTAAAACAGAGAACCGGTTTTACTGAGAACTGACAACTGAGAACTGAGAACTCTTAAAAATGGCAAAACCCGTAGCAGCAGGCGGCGCCGCGGCGCCCGAGAAAAAAGGCAAGAAGAAAACCTTCAAGAAGAAAGAGCGCAAGCACGTTCCTCACGGACTCGTGCACGTGCAGGCTTCTTTCAACAACACCATCGTGACCATCACCGACATGACCGGCAACGTTCTGTCGTGGAAAAGTTCCGGGTCGCTTGGTTTTCGCGGATCGCGCAAGGGAACTCCGTTTGCCGCGCAGCAAGCCGCCTCGAATGCCGCCAGCATGGCGCGCGATCACGGCGTGCGTACTGTCGACGTCCGCGTCAGCGGCCCCGGTTCGGGTCGCGAGTCGGCCGTCCGCGCCCTCGCTTCGTCCGGAATCGAAGTGCGATCGATCAAAGACGTCACGCCGATTCCGCACAACGGCTGCCGTCCGCCAAAACGCCGCAGAGTGTAGAAAGAGCGTTGTCAGTCCTCAGTTTTCAGTCGTCAGTTAGACCACTGAAATCGAAGATTTTACTGAGAACTGACAACTGAGAACTGACAACTGATTTCGTCCGGGACGAAGGGTGAAGCCATACCCGTAAACCGGTCATCTAAAAGGAGAATAACTTGGCCCGTTATACCGATGCAGTCTGTCGTCTCTGTCGCCGGGAAGGCATCAAGCTCTTCCTGAAGGGCACGAAGTGCTTCAGCGACAAGTGTCCCATTGAGAAACGCAACTTCGCTCCCGGACAACACGGGAAAGACAAAAAGACCAAGGTCGTAGGCTACGGTCTCCAGTTGCGCGAAAAACAAAAAGCCAAACGCATCTACTTCACCCAGGAAGGCCAGTTCCGGAACTACTTCGAGAAGGCCGTCCGCTTCAAGGGTGTCACCGGCGCAAAGCTGCTCGAACAGCTCGAGCGCCGTCTCGATAACGTCGTCTACCGCCTCGGCTTCGGCATCTCCCGCCGTCAGGCGCGCCAGTTGGTGCGTCACGGACACGTGCAGGTGAATGGCAAGAAGGTCAACATTCCTTCCTACGAAGTCACAGTCGGCGAAGAGATTCAGATTCGCGAGAGCAGCCGCAAAGTGCCGATTCTCGAAACCGCCAGGGATTTCGCCAGTCATCAGCCTGCTCCGGCGTGGTTGGAGATCGACCGCGAGAACTACAAGGGCCGCGTCATCGCCCTGCCGAAGCGCGAAGATATCCAGTTGCCGGTAAACGAGCAGCTGATTGTTGAACTATATTCGAAGTAGAATTTTTGGCCTAAGGTTTCAAAGTTTCAGAGTTTCAGGGTTTCAAACACCTTGAAACCTTGCAACCTTGAAACTTTGAAACCTTGCTTTTTCGTGCCAGATCAGCCTTTCCTGCTTTTGACCTGAGCTGGGCCGCTCAGGTTTGGTTAACGCCGAGCAGGATCGAGCCCCATGGCCGAGAGGAGAAACACTATGCTTTGGAGAGGTTTTCAAAAACCGAAACGACTGGCGAGCGATGCCACTTCGCTCACCGATAAATACGGGATGTTCTGGGCGCAGCCGTTCGAGCGCGGATTCGGCACCACCATCGGCAACGCGCTGCGGCGCGTGCTGCTCAGTTCGATCGAAGGCGCGGCCGTCACCGCGGTCAAGATCGAAGGCGTGCTCCACGAGTTCCAGTCGATTCCCGGCGTGGTCGAAGACGCGACCGACATCATCCTCAACCTGAAGCAAGTCCCGTTCAAGCTTGCCGGCGACGGCCCCAAGGCGATCTATCTGCGCGCCGACCAGCCGGGAGTGGTCACCAGCGCCTCCATCGAAGCCGATGGCGATGTCGAGATTCTCGACAAAGAGATCTACATCGCAACCGTAAGCGAAGGCGGCAAGCTCGACATGGAAATGCGCCTCAAACGCGGCCGCGGCTACGTTTCCGCCGACCGCAATTTCGAGGACGACCTCGGCATCGGGTTCATTCCCATCGATTCCGTGCACACCCCCGTCCGCAAGTGCAACTACACCGTCGAACCGGCGCGTCTCGGGCAGATCACCGATTACGACAAACTGACGGTCGAGGTCTGGACCAACGGTTCCATCACTCCCGGCGATGCGCTCGGGCTTTCCGCGAAGCTGATCAAAGATCACATGAACATCTTTATCAACTTCGAGGAAGAAATCGAAACCGCAGCGGCCAGCGAAGAGCGCCGTCCGGAGATCAAGAACGAAAACCTCAACCGTTCGGTCGAGGAGCTCGAACTCTCCGTGCGCAGCTACAACTGCCTGAAGAACGCGAACATTCAGTCCATCGGCGAACTGGTCCAAAAGACCGAAGCCGAAATGCTGAAGACGAAAAATTTTGGCCGCAAATCGCTGAACGAAATCAAGGAGATCCTTTCCTCGATGGGCCTGAGCCTGGGTATGAAGATCGACGAGCACGGCAACGCCGTCCCCGGACCGACTTCCAACCAGATCCTGCCCGCGTCAGCCTACGGCGATAACGATCTGTAGAGCTGCTAGCTGCTAGCCACTAGCAAGCTTGCTAGAAGCCAGTAGCTAGAGGCTAGAAGCCTGTTCCATGTTCTCAACTGAGAACTGAGAACTGACAACTGAGAACTGGGGTAAACCATGCGTCACAAAGTTGCAGGATACAAACTCGGACGAACCACTTCCCACCGCCGTGCCATGCTGCGCAATATGGTCACGTCGATCATCATGGAAGAGCGCATCGAGACGACCGTGATCAAGGCGAAGGCCGTGCGTCCGTCGGTCGAGAAGATGATCACCCTCGGCAAAAAGGGAGATCTGGCCGCGCGCCGTCAGGCGAAAGCCTATTTGATGACCGACGAGGCCGTCCACAAACTATTCGACACCGTGGCTCCGCGTTTCGGCGACCGCAAGGGCGGCTACACCCGTATCGTCCGCACCGCCTGGCGCAAAGGCGACGGCGCCGAAAAGGCCTTCATCGAACTGCTCGGCAGCGAGCAGGTTATCGACGAGAAGCGCCAGAAGCGTGCCGAAATGCGCGCCAAACGCGCCGAAGAAAACCGCAAGGCGATGGAACAAGGCTCCCCGGAAGCCCCGCCGACGCCGGACAGCGCCGTCAGCGAGTCCGAGGCGCAAGAAAAGAAAGAGTAGCGTGAGTGTCGAGACGCGGCTTGCCGCGTCTCCAGTTGTAGCCTGTGCCGAGACTTAACTTCGCAACATTATGTCTCTAAAGCACTTTCTAGCCCGGCAAGAAGGGCGACTCCTTCCGTCACCTCCGGGCATCTAAATCTGTGCTAGCATTTGATGTCAATGATCAATAAAATACAGTCCGATTTCCTCGTAGCGTCCCCCTCGTTCGCGTCCGGCGCCGGTCGTCTGCTGGACTGGTACGGCCTGTACGATCTTTACAATGTGAGCGCGAACGGACAGCAAGCGGATGCAACGGCCATGTTTGCCGATTGGCGTCTTGTGGGCGAAGATATGAACGACGCGATGCTGGAATTCGAGTCCAGTCAGCGGTAAGATAAGCCAGCATACCGTGAGCCGCAAGAACCGTGATCGTGGAATAACCCCAGTACAGAGAACAGATGTGGTGCGGATGATTCAGGCATCAGCTTCGTTCTCGGGACCCCTGCCGCCACCAGAAACACTGGAACGCTATAACCAAACCCTTCCAGGTCTCGCTGAACGCATCATTGTGATGGCCGAGAGTCAGCACTCTCACCGCCTCGAACTGGAAAAGCACGTGATCCATTCGAATGTTTCGGCGCAGACGCTGGGCACTATTCTGGGTTTCGTCGTGGCTATGACCACTGTCCTCGGTGGCATATGGCTCGTCCATGGGGGGAAAAGCGGTGAAGGGCTGGCTGCTATTCTCACAGCCTTGGCATCTCTGGTGGGTGTGTTTCTTTATTCAAAACGCGAGCAACAAAAAGACCTCGCCAAAAAGACGGAAGCCATCACACACGCTGCTGAACGCCGCTAAGAACCAAACGCGCTCTCAGTCCACTACCCAAATACGACTCCATTTGCCCAATCCCCCACCGCCTCCCTACAATAGAACCTAAATCCAAATCCTATGATCCACTTTCCCGTCCCCGAAGCCCTTACATTCGACGACGTTCTACTCCTGCCTGCGCGCTCCGAAGTCGTGCCCGCCCATACCAACACGCAGACTCAGATCACGCGCAACATCCGCCTCAACATCCCCATCATCAGCGCCGCCATGGATACGGTCACCGAGTCCCACATGGCCATCGCCCTCGCCCAACAAGGCGGCCTCGGCATCATCCATCGCAACCTGACCATCGAGCAGCAGGCCAATGAAGTCGACAAGGTGAAGCGCTCCGAGAGCGGAATGATCGTCGATCCCGTCACCATGTCGCCCGACGCCAAGGTTTCCGACGCCCTCGACGTCATGCAGAAATACAAAATCTCCGGCGTCCCCATCACCCAGAAAGACGGAAAACTGGTCGGCATCCTCACCAATCGCGATCTCCGCTTCGAAACCCGTTTCGATATTCCCATCAGCAAGGTGATGACCCAGAAAAATCTGATCACCGTCCCGGTCGGAACGACCCTCGAGCAAGCCGAAGAAATCCTCCACGAGCACCGCGTCGAAAAGCTTCTAGTCGTCGACGACAAATACAACCTGAAGGGCCTGATCACCGTAAAAGACATCCAGAAGAAACTCAAATATCCCGGCGCAGCCAAAGACGATAAAGGCCGCCTGCGCGTCAGCGCCGCCATCGGCGCGACCGGCGACTTCCTCGAACGCGCCCAGGAAATGGCAAAAGCAAAAGTCGACGTCCTCGCCATCGACAGCGCCCACGGCCACTCCACCCTGGTCCTCGAAGCCGTGAAAAAAGTAAAAGCCAAACTGCCCGAGGTCGAACTGATCGCCGGCAACGTAGCCACCTTCGATGGCGCCACCGACCTCGTACGCGCCGGCGTTGACGGAGTCAAAGTCGGCATCGGCCCCGGCTCCATCTGCACCACCCGCATCGTAACCGGCGTCGGCGTCCCGCAGATTACCGCCATCGCCGAAGCCTCCCGCGCCGTGCGCGATTCCGGCGTCCCCATCATCGCCGACGGCGGCATCAAGTATTCCGGCGACATCAGCAAAGCCCTCGCCGCCGGCGCTTCCGCCGTAATGATCGGATCAATGTTCGCCGGCACCGATGAAAGCCCTGGCGAATTGATTCTGTATCAGGGCCGCACCTTCAAGTCCTATCGCGGCATGGGTTCGCTCGGCGCGATGGCCGCCGGCTCCAGTGAGCGCTACTTCCAAAACTCCGACGGAGACGCGTCTACGGCCATGCCGGCCCCCGGCGAAGAGTCGAACCGCCTCGGCAAACTCGTCCCCGAAGGCATCGAAGGCCGCGTCCCCTATCGCGGATCGGTCTCCATGATCGTTCACCAGATGGTTGGGGGCCTGAAATCGGGCATGGGCTACTGCGGTTGCCAAACCATCGCCGATCTCCAGCAAAAGGCGCGCTTCGTGCGCATCAGCGCCGCCGGCCTCCGCGAAAGCCACGTCCACGACGTCATGATCACGCGCGAAGCCCCGAACTATGCGGCCGAATGACATACAAGGCCCAACTAACACCGATTCCTGATAAGAATCAGGATTGTCATCCTGAGCGAAGCGAAGGACCTCTGTACTTGACAGCGCCCAAATGATGCTCGATTCCCCAACTGCATCCCGTCCCAATCTCCTGCGCGCCTGGTGGCCAGCCGCCGTATGGATCGTTCTGATTACGTTTGAGTCAAGCGACTTCTTCTCGTCGCAAAATACCGGCAGCGTGCTGTTTTTGATCTTGACGCGCCTGTTCGGCAAAATCAATCTCTACGACTTCATGATCTTCCATCACTACCTTCGTAAAACCGGTCACGTCGTCGGATACGGCATGTTGAGCCTGCTCTTGCTGCGTGGCTGGCGCGCGACCCTCGGTCGAGTTCCCGCCTTGTTGCTGCGCGCAACCCTGCTCGCCTGGCTGGGCACCGCGTTCGTGGCCGCGATGGATGAATGGCACCAAAGCTACATTCCGTCGCGCACCGGCACCTGGAAAGACGTTGTGCTCGACACTATCGCAGGCGTAGCCTTTCTAATCGTCGCGTATCTCTGGTTGCGCCGACCCCCCGAGCCCGGCGCCTGATCCAGCAGGGCCTTCATCCCGGACCACTAATCGCCCCATGCTATGATTTCTCTCCGAAGAAATTGTGACGTTGTCTCAAATCGCAAGTCATGCCGTCACTTATGGCTGAACAAAACCCAGCAGTCGTTGACACCGTCGAACTTGCCAATGTTCGCAAGTGTTACGACGACTTTGTCGCCGTCGACGACCTTTCTTTCCGCATCAAGCCCGCCACCATCTACGGATTGCTCGGCCCGAATGGGGCAGGGAAGACCAGCACCCTCCGCATGATGATCGGCATCACCGTCCCCGATTCCGGGCGCGTGCTCATTCTCGGAGAACCGCTGAGCCGCGCCCACACCAACCGCTTCGGCTATCTTCCAGAGGAGCGCGGCCTTTACAAGAAAATGAAAGTGCTGCCTCACCTCGTGCTTCTCGCGCAACTCAAGGGACTGACGAGCGCAGAAGCTTCGAAACGTGCTCATGCTTGGTGCGAGCGCTTCGAACTGACTGCCTGGATGGACAAGAAAGTCGAAGAACTCTCGAAAGGCATGCAGCAAAAAGTGCAGTTTATCGGCGCGATCCTTCACGATCCCGAATTGATCGTCATGGACGAGCCCTTCTCCGGCCTCGATCCCGCCAGCGCCCTTGCCTTGAAAGACGCCTTGCTCGAACTGGCCAAAAACGGCAAGACCATTCTGTTATCCACCCATCGCATGGATCAAGCCGAGCGCCTCTGCCAGTCGATCTGCCTCATCAATCACGGCCGCGCCGTTCTCGAAGGCGATTTGGACCGGATCAAAGCCACCTCGGGCCATTGCAGCGTCCAGATCAAGTACGACGGCGACGCCAGTTTCCTGCGCGAGTCGAAGCTGGTCCAATCCTCCAACGACTACGGCAACTATGTGGAAGTGCGCCTCGCCCCCGGAGCCGATACCCAGGAACTTCTGCGGCTGGCGTGCTCCAAAGCAAGAGTAGATCGATTTGAGGTGATGCAGCCCTCGCTGGAAGAAATCTTTATCGAGGCCGTGAGCAAACCCCATGCGTAACATCTGGCTGATTATCAAGCGCGAATACTTGGAGCGTGTGCGCACCACTTCTTTCGTCGTGCTCACCTTGCTGGCGCCCGCCATCATGACGGTCGTCATGATATTGCCCGCGAAGCTCGCCACCATGGGCGAAAAGACGCAGCACATCGTCGTCGTAACTTCGACCCCGCAATTTGGTGAGATGGTTCGCGAGCAGTTGTCTTCTGCTGATGCGGAAGACGACGACACGCCCGCCTCCGGCGCGCATGCCGCCAAACAAAAAGCAGTCAAGCAATACGTCATCGACGTCGACCCCAATCCCACCGAAGCCGAGCGCGCCGTCCTACGCGACAAAGTGGACTCCAAGGCCATCGACGGCTATCTTTGGCTGAGCGACGATGCCATCGCCGCCGGCAAGGTCACCTGGGCCAGCCGCAACATGGCCGGTTTCACCGACCGATCGCGCCTCAGCCAGGAATTAAGCCGGACGATTGCATACGCGCGGCTCTCCAAGAGCGGCGTCACCGCCGATCAGGCCGGCCTCCTGCTCCAGCCCATCAAAGTTCAGGCCGTCCGCATCGAACACGGTCAGGAAACCAAAGACAGCAGCGGAAAGAAGTTCATGGAAGTCGTCGTCATGGTCATGCTGATTTACGTGGCCGTGCTCCTCTATGGCATCTCCGTTATGCGCTCCGTCCTGGAAGAGAAAAACTCGCGCGTCCTGGAAGTGCTGCTCTCTTCCGCCACTTCCACCGAACTGATGATCGGCAAGATCTTTGGCGTAGGTGCCGTCGGCCTGACGCAAATTATCGTCTGGGTGGTAATGGCAGGCGTGTTTGCCATGCCCGCTTTAGCGATGCAACCCGACCTCAGCCAGTTGATCGTTCCTCCCGGAGTGCTCGTGGCCTTCGCCGTGTTCTTCCTGCTCGGGTATCTGCTTTTCAGCACGCTCTATGCCGCCATCGGAGCCATCACCACCACCGAACAGGAAGGCCAGCAGCTCCAGTTCGTTGTCGTGATTCCATTGGTCCTGTCGGTCTTCATGCTGTCTACCGTGATGCAGGCGCCCGACTCCCCGACCGTCGTCTGGCTATCGATGGTTCCTTTCCTCGCGCCGGTCGTAATGTATGCACGCATCGTCATCCAAACTCCGCCCCTGTGGCAGATCGCTCTATCGGTTTTCTTGTTGATCGCCACCATTGCCGGACTCCTCCTCCTCTGCTCCCGCATCTACCGCGTCGGCATCCTCATCTATGGCAAGCGTCCTAACCTGCCCGAAATTCTGAAATGGCTAAAATACGCGAAGTCCTAGCAGGCTGCGGAAAAACTCCGACTCGCGCTGTTTTGGGGAAGGGCACGAGTTCCACTCTTGTCGTAACTGCCGCGAAATCAACAGCGGCTTCCAGCCGCTGGGGGAATGCTGCGTTGGAAAAACACTTTTTCCGCAGCCTGCTAGATGGGGATTTGCCAAGCCGTTGGGTTCCTCCGTGTCTCCGTGCCTCCGTGGTGAAGCAAATCAAATTACGACACTGCCCAGCGCAAGCCTTGTTGTTTCCCTCCCTTTGCTTTGTTATCCTTCACATAGACACAGGCACGCCTCTTGCGTGCGCAAGGGGAGTTGTTATTGGCTACACAAACTTCGACAGCGGCCCTCTTCTCTCCTATCCAACACGTCCGCTGGTTTTCCCGTCCGCGACTGATCGTCTGGTTTTGGCTGGGAGCCATCCTTACAGTCGTTGTCATGGCCTGGACCACACCCGTTGGATGGGATGCCCAGGTTTGTTGGCGGGCCGTTCAGTCCGCTCACCAGGCTTCCGATCCCTATGCCGAAGGGATTGCAACCCTGCGCGGGTTTCACCAGCGCCTGGCCTCCAACCCTGCCGAGCGCCCGCCCCTTGTCTATGTCTATTCTCCGATGACGCTGCCTTTGCTGCGCTTGTTAGCAGCGTTTCCTGCCTGGCTCCTGGGCCTGTTCTATTGGGCGGCGATCGCAACCGGGGCCCTGCTTCAACTCTGGGCCGGATTCCAGATGGCCGAGGAACGCGAACGCCGCTGGCTGGCGCTGATGCTGCCCGCCCTCGCCTTTTTTCCCGGACTGATCACTGACGATGTGTTTCTGAGCGGCAACGTGGCCTACATCCTTTATGGCGCCATCTTGACCGCTGCGACCGTCGGCTGGAAGCGCGGCCATTGGTTTTGGTATTACCTCGCCGTGCTCGCCGCTTCGGTTTTCAAGGCGCCGTTTCTCGTCCTGCTCGCGTTTCCGGTCCTGGTGGAAATCGGTACCCGCAATGCCAGGCCGCAATGGCTTCAATCCGGCATCACGGCAATTGCCGGAGTGCTGATCTTTGCCGCCCAGATGCGGCTCTGGCCCAATATGTTCCGCGAGTACCTGTTGACCCTCCGCCTCATGTTTGACTGGGAGCACGATTTTGGATTCGGCCCGGCCGGCATTTTGGGCCGAGCCCTGTGGCGGCGCGAACTGCCTTCTTCTCTCGCCACCACCATCCTGTACCTCGCCGTCGCCGGCATGCTCGGCGCCGCCCTCCTGTTTATTGCCCGCCGCGTCCGCGAATGGAATCTTCCTCGGACCACTTGGGTTCCGATCGCCTTCGTCGGCGTTGCCCTGCTGAACCCGCGCATCATGAAATACGATCTCGCCCCCCTCACCGTGCCCATGCTGCTGATCGCCTGGCGCGCCCTGCGGGTTGCTTTCCAGAGCTCACCCAGTGAAAGCCATGATGGCGATTCCAACCAGATTCGAGACCATCGCTCCGCGCGCGCTCTTGTCCTGGTCGCAGCCCTCTGTTTTCTGATCCCCAACATCATCACTGTCGCCGGACCAACCTGGTTCCCCATCGAACTGGTGGTCTTGCTTGTCGTCTTCGCAATGGCCGTACGCTCGATTTATCGCCCTCCTGTGGAAGTTCAACCGAGCGTCGCTCCACCCGAACCCGCCGCCGATCTTCTGCTCGCGCTCGAACTGGAAGAAGTCCAGTAGAATAGAAGCACATGTCTGACCGCACCTTTACCCTCGATGAAGCCCACATGCTTCTGCCCATCCTGGAGTCGCTCCTCAAGCAGGCCATCCACGGCAAAAAGCTGATCGAAGACGTCGACGCCGAACTCCAGGAAACCGCCCACCGTGTTTTCCTCAACGGCGGCATGTTGCTCAACGTCGTCCATCTCGCCCAGCGCAAAGCCGACCGCCAGAAGGCCATTCGCCGCATCAAAGACGCCCTCGCAGAAATCGACGCCACCGGAGTCCAGGTGAAAGACATCGACATCGGATTACTCGACTTCCCCTGCAAAGTCGAAGGCGAAACCCTGCTCCTCTGCTGGAAACTCGGCGAACCCAACATCACCCACTGGCACAGCACCAGTGAAGGCTTTACCGGACGCAAGCCCATCGACCACCGCATCGCCAACGCCGGCAAGAAGCGCCCCAAGTAGGGAACAGCGTCTAGATTTTAACCCTCACCCATCGCCTTTCCGTCAGCCCCTCCCCCACTGTCATCCTGAGCGAAGCGAAGGACCTATGCACTCTCCGGCGCATGGAGATGCCGTTCGTACCATCCCTCGCTAAGATCGCGCCACGCAGGATTCACCGCGACAATCAACTGAATTTTCTTGATCCGCAGCCAGCCCTTGATCCGCTTCTCGCGGTCAATCGCGTTGCGCACATCGTCGAAGCTCTCGTAGTAAACCAACCGATCGATCTTGTACCGCTTGCAAAATTCCGACCCGTTTCCAAACTTGTGCTCCCAAACCCGCCGTGGCAGATTGTTGGTGACCCCCACGTAGAGCGTCTTGGAGCGGTTCGTCAGAATGTAAACGCAGTAGCAGCGTAGGCCGCCGGAATGCATAGATCCTTCGCTTCTCTCAGGATGACAAGCTTAGATGATGGATTGAATCGTCGCGGGAATCAGTGAGCCAAGTACATCAAAATTGTGACGAATCGCCTGGTCCACCTAAAAACCCCTTGTCACCCTCCCCCAACCCTCGTCACCCTCCATTTATCTTGTCATCCTGAGCGAAGCGAAGGACCTATGCATTCTGCTGGCGCCAGCAAAGTGCATATGCACTTTAATGTTGTCATCTCGTATTTAAGGCTCTCATCCTGACCATGAGCTTGCCGAAGAGGCGGGACCTATGCACTCGCTTGCAGCGTCCCAAAGCCCACCCGACCCCAAAACCCCGCGCAAGTTCACCCCCGCGCCCCGTTCCTTAAACGGAAGAGCGCCGCAGCGTGTCCCAATCCGTGCACTATCGGACACCGGGCAAAGCCCTAGCGTTCTGCTAAAATTGTAATGTTCCGAGGATGACACCTTATGTTGACTGGACGCAAATTGGCGTTGACGCTTGCTTTTACGGTCCTAATCGCACTGGCCGCTGGGGTCAACTGTGGGAAATTTTTCCAGCCCAATATCCTCGAATCGATCGCGATCCAGCCTTCGACCCTTGATCTTGGGGTTGGTGCTACCCAGCAGTTCACGGCGTTTGGGACGTATCAGGATGGCACCCGGGCGCAGCTTACCAGCGGGCTGGTGTGGACCTCCACCGATAATGTGGACGTACCGATTACTGCTGCGGGAGTCGTAACCGGCGTCAACGCGACGAGCGCCGCAGTGACGATCACTGGAGATGCCCAGGGCCTTAGTGGCACAGCCACCGTCAGTGTAATCGGGGACGTCACTAATATTACGGGCACCGAAAGCGCAAGCACCATCGCATCCGGTGGGAGCCCTGTGTATTTAACCTTTGTTGGAAGTCCGGGCCCGCCGAAGTATATTACCGGGGATGACGGCGGCAACCTGACCATTAGCCCGGCCGATAACATTTTGAACTGCAGTGTTGCCAACAACCCAGCCGGCTATCCGGCAGAGGAATGCTCGCTAGGCTCGAACCCCACCGCTACTTCATACCTGCTCTACATGACGTACCCGAGCGCTTCGGGCGGATCGGTGACCTCGAACACACTGACGCTGACGGTTCAGTAGCCGGGCGCCACACTCATCGCGCCCCCTGCGAACGAGCCGGGTGCCCCACTTCTCGCGCTTTTCGAGAAGTGGGATTCCACCGCCGCGTAACCCGTAGGATTTCCCCGCAAAGTTGCAAGTTAGGGAACTCTGATTACACATGGTTTCCCCCCGTGCACCCCTGTGCACCCTGTGGTTTATGCTTTTTTCGCCGACACCTAATCAGAGTTTCCTTAGTG
>Ga0302266_10000576_pt1 | contig 36654 bp, 28 predicted proteins | sample III_Bog_E1_2_FD_194559 | JGI IMG/M metagenome (GOLD analysis project Ga0302266, IMG submission 194559) | Peat permafrost microbial communities from Stordalen Mire near Abisko, Sweden - III_Bog_E1_2 | ecosystem: Environmental > Terrestrial > Soil > Wetlands > Peat | place: Sweden: Abisko...
GGATTTAAGTAGTTTAGTTAAGGTGAGTTGGGGGAGGGGCTTGCTTTTTTTTGATGGGGTATGGGGGATCAGGTTGCTGGCCTGCCGGAAGGCACATTGAGTGGTTCGATCGATTTTCAAATGCGTTTGCCCTGTCCTCAAGCTGGTATTGGAGTTCTTACGGGCATCCTTCGCAAGCCGGGATCACGATGCACAAAATCAAGCCGAAGTCCTCAATGAGACGTCTGATGATGGATTCTTCAGGGTTCCGGTTGGATGGTCGCTGAAGCGGAAGTTACCGAGGGATTTTAGATTTCAGGAACAACCGCAGATCCCTCCACTTCGGTCGGGATGACAGTGCGTGGGGGAGCGAGGGTGGTTGGCGTGTTCGGCGTCGATGACAGTTTGAGGTTTGTCTTGACTCTTAGATTCAGGACACCAGATTGTGGGCCGGATGCAGCAAGGCCCGCAACCGGGATGGTTGCGGGCCTTGCTTTTTGCCTCCGTTGAAGGGTTAGAGGCCGTTGCCGCCAGGGATCTGCGGGCCTTGCTGGGCCTTGGCGTTGAGTTGAATGCGCTTGTGCTTTTTGTAGTCGGCCATGATGCCGCTGAGGAAGACGTTGAACGCTTCGGAGCGGCGCTGTTCCACCATCTGGTCGCGGGTCTGGTCAAAGTTCTTGTTGATTTCGTCGGGGGTGGGCTCCTGCTTCTGGAGGATCTTGGCCACCACTCCGTTGCGCTCGGCGTCAATGGGCCCGCTGATGGCGCCAACCGCAAGATCGAGCAACTGCGGAGCCACCTGCTGCACCTGGCCGAGGTCGGGAACCTGGCCATCGGGACCGACCAGGTCGCTGGTCTTGACGGTTGCGCCCATCTCCTTGGCGGCCTTGGCGAGATCGTTTTCGGCCTTGGCCTTGTCAGCCAACTGCTGCGTTTTTGCACTCAGCAGGCCAGGCAGCATGTCGCTGCGATAGTCGTCGAGGATATGGTCCTTCCAGTCGGCAAAGGCAGGCGCATGCGCAGGCTGGATGCCGGTGACCTGGAAGATTGCATAGCCTTCGCCGGTGGGGGCGGAGGCTGGAGGATCGCCCTGTTTTGCTTCGAAGGCGTGGGCCAGCATCTGCGAGCCGTCAGGCAGCGCGGAGATGACGCCCTGCTTGCCGACCAGAGGCGTGGTGACAACCTCAAGGTGGTGGGCGGCAGCGGTCTTTTCGAGGCCAGTTTTGGCGGCTTCGGCTGCAAGCGCGTTGGCGTAATTCTCTTCCCCGGCGGCGGACTTCTGGCGGATGAGCGTTGCCTGAATGGTGGGCAACACTTCGCTGATGTCTTCCTGGTGAGCGGGCTTGCGCTCTTCCACCTGCACAATGTGATAGCCGAACTGGCTTTTCACGATCTCAGTGTCGCCGATCTTCTGCGAGAAGATGGCCTTGTCAAACTCGGGAACCATGGTTCCGCGCTGGGCAAAGGGCAGTTCGCCGCCGGAATCTTTGCTGCCGGGATCGTCAGAGTTCTTCCTGGCCAGGTCGGCGAAGTCTGCGCCGCCCTTGATCTGCTTGAGAAGGTCTTCGGCCTTGGCCTTGGCGGCGGCATCGGTCTTGGCATCGGCGCCGGCGTCCACCTTGATGAGGATGTGGCGGGAGCGCGCCTGGTCTGGAGTGGAATACTCGCTCTTGTGCGTGTTGAAGTAGGCCTGAGTCTCCTGCTGCGAGGGCTGGGGAACGCCGCCGGGGATATCGCTGGGGGTAAAGGCGAAGTAGGTGATCTTGCGCTCTTCAGGAACGGCGGTAGCGTAACGCGCCGCATTCTTTTTGAAGAAGGCCTGGAGGTCGCTGTCGCCGGGATTGATGGTCTTGCGCAGATCGTCTGACGAGATAACCGCGTAGTCGAACTTGATCTTGATGTTGTTTTTGCGGTAGGCGTCGCGCACATCTTTATCGCCCACCGAAACGCCGCTGGTGATGAGCGCCTGGAGGCGGCGAATGGTGATGTCGTGGCGGACGTCTTCTTCAAACTCAGGCACGGACATGTTGAAGCGAGTGGCCACGAGGGAGGCGTACTGGTCATCGCCGATGAACTTGCCGCTGGGGAACAGAACCTGGCCGGCGGAACCGGTCTGGAGGTACTGGCGGACGTCGTCTTTAGTGGCGTTGATGCCCAGCTTGTCGGCTTCCTCAAGCAGGACCTGCTGCTGGACAAGCTGCTGGCCAACGCGCTGCTCAAACATGTTGAGGATGACCGGATTGTCAGGATAGCGCTGCTGGGCCAACTGAGCGCGCGCCGCCTTCTCAACCTGCTGCTGGCTTACGGTTGCGCCGGAAGACAGCAATTTGCTGTACCAGTGGGGGTAAACGACCGCGTAGGTATCAGCGGCTGCGGCTCCCTGGCCGGTGAGGCCGGGGATGAGGTAAACCACCATTGAAATGGAGGCCATGCCGATGATGACCACGAAAAATGCCTTGACAACACGGCTGTCTCTTTGCAGGAAACGAATCATGGATGGACTTGAACCTTCTGCTCTCTACGCGCGGTCATTGGATGGGGTGTCCGGCCGGCAGGAAGCTATTTTGGCTTCGGCTGCAGGAGGCGGGCATCTCTCACGGATGCGCAATTGTCGCCCAATTTTCGACTGGCGCGATTCTATGCCATTATAGACGACGAATGGCGGCCCTGGCCTGGGGAGAAGTGGATCGAGTTTCGCACGGGAGGCGGAAATGTTCGAACGATTCACCGAAAAAGCCTGGCGCGTGATCTTCTTCGCGCGCTAGGAAGCCAGCGAGTTCAGTTCGCTGGAAATTGACACCGAACACCTGCTGCCGGGTTTGTTGCGGGAGACAGGTGCTTTGCGTCGCAGATGATGATTGATCGTGGGGCGGATAGGGGCGGGGCTTGCGAAATAAAAATTGAACAGGGCCCGTTGAGATTCAGGGTTTTCCGCCGTTGCGACAGAAAAAAGTCGCAACGACGGGGCACCGAGCATTTGTCGCGCTTCCGGCACACGTAAAGCGGGCATCCCGATCGCCGGGATGCCCGTTTTTCTGTTCTCTGTTCGCTGTTCTTTTACCGCCAGTAGTAAGCGCCGCCGACCATGTAGTAGGGGCGGTAGTAGACCGGGCCGTAGCCGTAGGGATAGGGGGCGGCAGCATATTGCCCGCCGTAGTATCCGTAGGGGCCGCGACGATAAAGGCTCGGGCCGCCGGAGTAAAGTCCCTGTGCGAGGCGGGCAGCTTCCTGGGCGCCGACCGGGTTCACGGTTAAAGGCGTATTCAGGTGGAAGGTGACCAGCGCTTCAGCCGGTATCCAGGCTCGGGGTCCGGAAGATGCGGCCGAGGCGGCAGTGCCCGCGGCGACGCCGGCGCCGGCGCCGACAGCGCAGCCAAATCCACGGCCCACGGCACAACCGATGATGGTGCCGAGAATTCCGCCGCTGATGGCGTTACCCACGGTTTGACCGGCCTTGTTGGGTCCACGGACCTTGAACTGGTCAGAGTCGAGCGGATAGCTCTGGCCGCCCAGGTCGAGCGAGGTGAGCCTGAGGGCCAGTTCCGCGCTGCCGCCCAGGTCGCCAGCGCCAACCTTCTTGACTTCGGTGACAACTCCATGAACGGAGGCGCCTTTGGGCAGCGCAAGCACGCCGCCGACAGCCACGTCGCGGATGACGGTGAACTGGACGGGCGTTCCATCCTTGGCGCGCTTGCTGTCCAGCGTTTCCGCGGTACGGAGCTGAAGCAGCGTGCCCTGAGGAATGGTGACTGGGCCGGTGGGCGCGGCGTAAGCGGGCCCCTGAGGCGCCTGGGCATATTGCGGCTGGCGCTGATATTGCGGCCCGGGATCGTATTGCGGACGAGCCTGAGGATAGGGTGGGGGTGGAGGCGGACCCGGCGCCTGGGCCTGGTCCTGATTTGGGTTCTGGTTTGGATTCTGGGCCTGACCTTGATCCATGGGTTGGGCCTGTGCCTGGTCGGGCATTGGCGGCGCGTCTCCGGGGGCGGGCGGCGGCGGCGCCTGTGCGGCGTCATCCGGCTGGTTGGTTGCAGCTTGCGCGCCTGCGTCGGCGGCCTGCGCGTCCTGAGGGTTGCCGACCTTGAGGCTGTTGTGGACCTTGGTTACACCGACAACATGGGAGGCAATGGCCTCGGCCAGTTCGCTGCCCGCGTCGGACGAAACGGTGCCGGTGAGCGTGACCTCGCCCTGGATGGTGGCGGCGGTGATCATGTCGCTTTTGAGCGCGTTGGAGGCGTCGAGGGCATGGACAACATCCATCTCGATTTGCCCGTCTGGCCGCGGGCCGGTCTGCTGAGTCTGGGCAACGGCAATCGCGCAGGAGAACACAACCAGCGCGGCCCATGCCGCTACCTGGGGGAAAACCTTTTTGAAGTTCGAACGGTTCATTGCTATATCTCCTCTGCCTGAGGTGCTGCCCCCGCGCTTGCCCGAGAATCTCTTTCCAGACGACTTCGAACATTTAGACGGACTTATGCGGGAGCCGTCATCGGTAAGAACCCGAACGCGCGGAAAAAGTTCCGCGCATGCCATTAAGGATGCAAACCGGAGGGTCCAGGAATCATTATCCCGCCGGAGGGCCGCGCGAGCTGGTCTGAATGAACCAGGAGTCCTGGGCCAGGATCGAACGAGGCAGGAGGCGGGGTAGAGGGTGGAGCGGATGCGGTAAGGGACGGCTTAGCGTTCCACGGGGCGCGGACGGACGGTGCGCAGGGGAATTGCATGGGAGGGTGGGGAGGGCATGCGCTCGCCATATTGCATCATCATGGGCACCAGGCGCCGGGCAGACCAGTAGCGGGGCACAAAGGCTACGGGGTTTGACGCGCTGCGCCAGAGCCATCCAAGGCCGGCATGATCGACCCAGACAGGGATGCGGACCTGATCTCCGGAGAGGAAGGCAATGGCCGCTCCAACGCAGTGAATGGCAGGCTTATAGCTGAGATTCCGCTTGAGATAGAGGCCTAGCTGCTCCTGGGTGCCACCGCCGAGGCCGAGAACAATGTGCCGCGGGCGCTGTTTTTCCAGTTGGTCCAGCAGGACCTCGTCGCCAATTGAATCGCCATAGATGGGGGCCAGGTAGACCTGCTGCGAGCCCACATGGACGCCGTTCTCGTTGAGCCATTTCACATTGCGGCGCGAAGAGGCCTGCGACGGCATGACCCAGAAGCTGGAACCATGCCGGCAGAAATCGGAGCGCTTGATGAGGGCGCGCAGATACCTCAGTCCGGAAAGCTTGGGGATGTTGTCGTGTTGGAAGAGATTCCAAAGCAAAACCATCAATGCGCTGTCGGCGAGGGCAAAATCCGCGCCAAGCAGTGCTTCGCGATATTGTTTGTCAGTGGATAGGTTGATGAGCGCCGGAGCAGCAGGAACGACGACGAGTCCCCCCTGTTGGGAGATCTGTTCGATTGCATCGTCCGCATTGCCGACGATGAATCGCACGCCGAGAATTCGCTGAAAGGTAAGAGAAACTCCCATGCTTGTTTGCTACTCCAAAGGCCCAAAACCAGCCTTGAGTATTGCAAACACTGGGGTTTATGAAAATACTCAAAAGGTACCCACGCAACAGGTGCCCAATGCCATTGCAGGTAGTTACTATTGCGGTAACCGACAAAAATAACTGATCTTGCGGAGTTATGCTGCGCGTGTTAAAGGGCAGTCGGCGTGTTGACTTGAAAATCGATATTCAATTGCCGATCAGAAGCGGTGGGCTCCATTGAAGTCATACACGGCGCCGATGGTGATGCCGGTAGGCGTGAGCGGGTGAGGGCTGCCGAAAAGGTCAGGCCAAATCTGGTACTCCAAGTCGGCCCGGACCCAGATGTTGCGCCAGGCGCGCAGGTCCGCTCCCCCACCGAAGGCGGTGATGGTGCGGCTATCGCGGCGATAGGCGGGCGGCGAAGCCGGTAGCGGCGGGAAGTTGATGCGGCCCAGCCCTGCCAAACCCTTGCCATAAGGATGGACGCGGTGAAAGCGCCTCACGGTGTAGAGGACGCCACCCAGGGCTGTGACCTGTCGCATGTTGAGGCCGGTGTCGTGCAGTTCGGCGTCAGATAAGGAGGCGGGCAGGCCGAGATTGATGTCTCTGCCTTCCACCTCGACACCGAGCCCCTTCAAGAAGTCGGGGCCGGGGAGATGGGTGAAGTTCCAGTCAACCCAGACGGTTGTGCCTTCCATGTAGCGGACACGGCCGAAGGCGTCCTGGCCCCAATCGATATTGAAGCCGGAGAAGCCCGCACCTGCCACAAGGGGCAGGCCGCCTCGCTCTGCCGAGGGAACCACCTGGGCGACAGCCGGGAGCGCCGCGAGCAGAATGAGCGCGGCGAGTGCTGCCATTGTTTGTCTGAACGACATCCCGTGACCCTCCAGGAACTCACCGGCCACTGGTGATCGGCCTGATGGATGAAAGCGGACTTTTGATTGTTGTCCGAAATGCTATCAGAGTCATGTTAGCGCCCTGCGAACGAATCCCGAATGCAACTTCCCGGTGAGCAGCAGTTAGAAAAGTAATTCGGCGGCCTCGCTGTCGATGGCGGCAAGCAGCAGTTTCAGGACTTCAACGCGTGGCGCAGCCAGTGCTCTTGCACTGCTGGTGCGGATCTTTCCTGGCAGGGTATCGACTGCTTTGCGCAGCACTGGGACGACCGAGGAGAAAGTTGGATAGCGGTTATCGCGGCCGATTTTGGCGATGGCCCGCAGTGCGCCGATGGCGCCCAACTGCTCAAGGATATCGGCATCGCGCAGCAGGATTGCCTCGATCGCAACAGGCTCATCGTGAGGCTGATGGGTGCCGATTGCCTGGGCAACGGCATCGAGTTTTTCGGAAGGAAATCCCCAGCCGGCAAGTAGCTCGCGGGTTCGCGCAATGGTGTAGGGGACATGGTTCCATCGGGCAAGTTGCTCCGGATCGTCGGGCCGATGGCCGAGAAAGACACCGAGGTCGTGCATCCAGGCCGAGGCGAAGAGGATATCGTCGTCGAATTCGACGGCGCAGCCAACCTTGGCGGCGAGGGCGTAGAGCCGGGGCTGATGACCGTACTTGTCAACCGGCAGCGCTTCTGCGCGAATGAATTCCTGGACCGATATTCGCCAGTCGCCCATCTTTCAATTCCTCCGCTTGGGCCAGGCCAGGCATAGCCAATGATAAGTGGTCCATCCAAATGGTACGCCTGCAAATGGGTACGCATCGGAGTTCAACGAGGTCAGGGATTTCAGTTCGGACGCTGGGACTCTGCGCCGCCCCCGTGTGCGACATTAAATGAGGAATGAGTGAGCAGCCGATCTCCGGTGGAAGAATCGCGGTTCTTGGCTACGGCGCATGCGCGCTGGCGGGCGGGCTATGGGGCACAGGTTTCTATTGGGGCCGCATCGCGATGAACGAGATGAGCGTGGAGCACATGGTGCTCTACCGGTTTCTGTTCGCGTCGCTGGGCATGTTGCCTATTGTGATTGCCAACCGGCGACGATTTCGCCTGACCAGGAGCGAAACCATCCTGCTGCTGACCTCCGCGGCATTCGGAATCCCGATCCAGTTTCTGCTGCAGTTTCATGGACTGGCTTTGACCACGGTGAGCCATGCTTCGCTGATGGTGGGCTCTATGCCGGTGTTGCTGGCCGCGGCCGCTGCGCTGTTTGCCGGCGAACGCCTGGATTGGCTGGGCTGGCTGGCTCTTGCCGGGTCGACGGCTGGCGCGGCGCTGATTGTGTTGGGCGGAGCCCATGGCCCCGGAGGCCACGAACAGCCATCGCTGCCGGGAGATCTGCTGGTGGTGGCCTCGCTGATAATTGCGCTGGCCTGGATTCTGCTGAGCAAGAAGCTCATGGAGACACATAGTCCGCCGGTGGTTACTTCGTATTCCATTCTGGCAGGCACCGCGATGTTGGCTGTGGTTGTATTGGGCCCGTGGCTGCTGAATCCTCTGACCCACTCCGGCGCTGAGCCGCCTCCGTTTGCGCATATGAGCGCGGCAGCCTGGACAGCTCTGGCCATCAGTGGGCTGTTCTGCACCGCGCTCACGACCCTGCTTTGGAACTGGGGCATTCATCATGTGCCCGCGTCGCGCGCCGGAGTGTTTCTGAATATTGAGCCTGCTCTCGGATCGTGGCTTGGGGTGAAGTTGCTGGGGGAGCACCTTGGCCCCTACGCGTGGGTAGGCGGCGGGCTGATTCTGGCGGCAGCGATCACGCTCACCACGCGCAGCCATCAGCCTGGATCGGTTGCTGAACCGGCAGTCATTCTTGAATAGGAACGGGGGCCGGCCTGGGCGACAAACTTTCGTCACATGAGTTTTGCAGATTACCGATCACATGCGGCAGCTTCTGTCCGATAGCTCCGGTAGTGCTTAATGGAGGCTCATGTGACTCTGCTTACCTGGAACCATGCCTGCAGCGTTGGTGTTCGCGCCATGGACGATCAACACGGCATCCTGATGGACGCCATGAATGAGTTGCGTCTTGCCGTAGTCCGCGGCGCCGGGCGGGAACAACTGAGCGAGTTGCTTGATCGCTTGATCGAATTCACGCGCATGCACTTTCAGAGCGAGGAGCAATTGATGGTGCAGGCGGGCTACGATGGGCTGGAAGATCACCGCGCTCAGCATCAGCATCTGATGGCGCAAATTTTGCATGCGGCGCATCGGCTGCAATATGGGGAAGGCGTGGAGATGAGCGCGCTGATGGGTTTTCTGCACGACTGGTTCCTGGACCACATTGAGCTGCTCGATCAGCAATATGGCCCTTGGCTCAATGGGCAGGGCATCCGCTAGTCCGGTGCCGCATTGTGCGAGGATCGAACGCGCAACGCATGGATTCCGCTAACGCTTTTTCATTCTTTTCCGATGAACCTATTGCATGCACACTCGAGGAGGGGGCAGCGAATGGCGTTATTAGCATGGAACAGCAGGTATTCAGTGGGGGTCAAGGCCCTCGACGGTCAACACACGGTCCTGTTCAATACTCTCAACGATCTTCATGCGGCGATGATGAAGGGTGAGGCTCATAAGATGACGGGGCAATTGCTGCGCACGCTGGTGGACTATACGCGCACACACTTCTCGGCGGAAGAAAGCATGTTGGCACAGGCGAAGTATCCAGGTTTGGCAGATCACCACAAGCTGCACGTGGATCTGATGAAGCAGGTGGAGGACTACTCTGCGCGTTTTGACCGCGGCGAGATCACCTTGAATCTGCACCTGCTGAACTTCCTTCGCGACTGGCTCACCAACCACATTCAGAAGGTGGATCACGAGTACGGCCCGTGGCTGAATGAACATGGAGTGCACTAATCGTTGAAAGGCATTCGATCAGCCCTGGTTGCGCAGCATCACGGCCGACCCTTCGAAGTCGAAACTGAAGTCCATCTCAGAGAGTCCGGCATTTTTCATCACCTTGCGCAACCGGCTACGGTCGTGTGTCTGAAACAGGAGGAAGCCGGAGCCTCCGGCGCCAACCAATTTGCCACCAATGGCTCCGCCTGCCGTTCGCGCCAACTCGTAAAGTTCATCGATGCGGTTGTTGCTCATTCCCGCTGAGCGCTGGCGCTTGCGGAGCCAGTGTTCATGCATCAACTCACCAAATCGCGGGATGTCTCCCGACTCGAGCACAGTTTGTATTTCGCGGCCCAATTGCCTGGTGAAATGAAGCGACTCTATCATTGACGAATCGCCTTGCTCCGACTTCTTTTTCTGGTCTTGCAAGATCGAAGATGCGCTTCGCGTGGTTCCGACAAAAAAGAGCATCAGAGAATCGCGGAGTTCGTGAAGAGAGTTTTCGCTCAGTTTCAATGGATAGACTTTTACGGATTCGTCCTGGTTGTACTCCTGGCAAAGCAACCCGCCATACGCGGCGATGTACTGATCCTGCTTTCCCACCGGCTCATTCAGTCGAACCATTTCAATTTCAACAGCACTTCGAGCAAGCATTTCGGCATCGGCAATTCTGTGCTCATGGGCCGCCAGAGCGTGAATCAGGCCAACCAGAAAAGTCCCTGACGATCCGAGCCCCGTACCTGCCGGGACATCGGCGACGCTCACGATCTCAAGGGGGCGGTCCGGTGGAAAGGTAGTAAGGGCTTCACGGATGAGTCGGTGCTTGATTGACTCGATGGAGTCCGCGTGCTCGGTTTCAGAGTACTTCAAAAGATAGCCGGGGAAAAAGTGGCGATTCACGCTTATATATACGTACTTATTGATTGCCGCGGAAATCACGAAACCACCGTGGTCCCTGTAGTAGGATGGCAGATCTGTGCCGCCTCCACCGATTGAGATTCGCAGAGGTGTGCGCGTAATGATCACTGTGTCACCTTTCCGTCTTGAAGACTCTGTGGCTAATTTGTCTGTCTCTTGAAATCCAGCAGTTTATCCGTCTCGTCCAATCCGGCATGCGATCCGATCTCATAGAACCGCTCATAGACCTGAAGGCCGGCGAGCTGGCGGTGCGCCAGGAGCTTTGTCTGCACAGTGGACAGGTCGAATATCTCCTCTTCCCCCCATTCTGAAAATGCCTCCGCTTTGAAAGCGCCGATTCCGTAGTCGATAAAGTGCATGTTCGGTGTGCTGTGGCTCTTGCTGTAGTTGACGATTTCCCCTAATTCAAACTCGACGTTGCTTTTGTCCCACTGATCTTTGTTCTCAAAAACGGTCATCAGGCCGAGCCTTGCCGACTCGATAAACGCCTCATAAACCCGGCGGTATTGAGTAGGGCAATAACTGTCGCCATACATCACCATGAATTCTTCGCCAAGCATCGGAATGGCGCGGCGGAGAGCGCCGCCGGTCCCGCGTAACACATGCCCGTCAAACGAATAGCGCACGCGGCAGCCGAAGCTTTCTCCGTCGCCAACAAACTCTCTTATCTGCTCTCCGAGGAATCCGCAAAGCAGTACGACCTCACTGAACCCTTCACGGACAAGGAGACGCAGTTGGTGAGCGATGAACGGCTCACCCGCAACCTGGATGAGCGACTTCGGAATCGTCGAGGTAATCGGCCGCAGGCGAGTTGCGAGCCCGCCGGCGAGTATGGCAATCGGGGGCATCGCGCCGTTATTCTTTGCTGGTGCGGTCATCGGATCTGAGGCTCTCAAGGGATGCACGAAGCGCATCTTTGGTGCTGAGTCGGCAAGTCCAACCCAATCCGCGGATGCGGTCTGTATTCAGCCTTACGACGGGAACATCGCCCTTCCAGCCGCGATTGCCCCCTGTGTACTCATACACGGGCTTTTGTTCAAGTCCGACCACCTCGACCGCCAGGTCGGCGATTTCGTTGACGGTAATGTAGTCGCCTGTGGCCACGTTGAAGACCTGGAAGTTGGGCTTGCTGTTTTGATTTGCGCAAAGAACAGCCGACACGACATCGGACACATGGATGTAAGACTTGCTTTGGGTGCCGTCGCCAAGGATTCTGAGTTTTGTAGGATCTGCGATGAGTCGACGCACAAAATCGAATCCCACACCATGTGTCTGGCGAGCACCCACTACGTTTCCAAACCTGAATGCGCAAGCGGTGAGGCCGAACATGAAGCAATAACTCGCGATCAGCATTTCTCCAGAGAGCTTGCTGGCGCCATAGGTTGATACCGGCAATAAAGGCCCGTGGTCTTCAGCGGCTTCAAGTTCTCCCAGGTCCCCGTAGACACCTGATCCCGACGCGTAGAGCAGGCGCGGTACCTGCGCCCTGCGCATAGCCTCTACAACATTGTTGGTTAGAACCGTTCCCTGATAAAAGTCAATCTCCGGCTCTGTTGCCGCACGAGCAATATCAGGATTGGAAGCCAGGTGAATCACAACATCATGCCCTCGAAGAGCGCTTGTGAGTTCGTCGATGTTGGAAACATCCCCCTTGACGATCTTCAAGCGTGTGTCGTTCGCATGGTGCTCATAGTGCCACGGACGGCCCGAAGAGAAATTGTCGAACAGTGTAACGGCCTCTGTGTTTTCGTCCCCAAGCAACCGATCGGTAAAATGGCTTCCGATAAAACCTGCTCCGCCCACGATTGCATACTTCCGGCTGTTCTCTGGCACGACATTTTCTCCATTCTCAGTGTAAAAGCGGTTCACGGCTCTCGCGATTCTGTATGAATACTTTATTTGGACCACTCGCATTCGAACACTTCAGCATTTGAGGCGAAGACGCTTACCCTTGTCTTCGCCACTTACGCTCACGGACTATATCGAGAAGCCGGCTGCAACCGCATCGTTGTAAAACATCTTTACGGTGTCCAGCGAGTATTCGGTTAGATCTTTCCCTACCAGCTTGAGCTTGGCCAGCACATCGGGTGTCGCAGTGATGATGTGGGTTCCGATTTCATCTGCCTGAAACACATTGAGCAACTCACGGGGACTCGCCCAGAGCAGTTCTGCTTTTGGCCGTGCCTCAAGAACCTTGAGCGACTCCTTCATCATGGGCACCGGATCGACGCCGGTATCGGCAATGCGTCCCGCGAAGACGGAGACTATCGCCGGCACATCCGGGCTTAGAACTGCGCTGATATCTTCCACTTGCTGAACAGTCATCACCGCAGTGATGTTGAGAGTTATACCTGCAGCGGCCAGCTTTGCAATGAGGGGTCCGGTAAACTCGCCCTTAGTGTTGGTAACTGGGATCTTGATATTCACATTAGAACCCCAGGTCGCAATCTTGTATGCTTGCGCCTCCATCGTCTCGAAGTCATCGGCAAAGACCTCAAGCGAAATAGGCCTGTCCGGTATCAGGGTCAGAAGCTTACGGCCGAATTGTTCGTAGTCGCTGATCCCAGCCTTGCGCATCAGTGTGGGATTGGTTGTGAAGCCCTGGATGCTGGGGTTTTTGTAGAGAGCGAGAATGCTGTCGAGGTCCGCTCCATCAGCGAATAACTTGATCTTCAATTGTTGCGAACTAGTCACTGACCCTCCTATTGTTTTGATTGTGGAAACTGTCATCTAAGCTCGAATAATGTCAATCCATTGCCGGATTGAGGAAGTCCTGCATGCGCAGCGATATGAAATGGTGCTATAAACGTTGTGCTGTTCAGCCGTTGATCCCGCTCAGAAAATTGCGACTTCATGCCACCCTCAAATTTCACGGAGTGCCTGTTGTCGCTTTGCTCATGGCATACATTGTTTGGCTGTCGCGGCAGTCAGCCCTAATTAGACAGGTTGAGACCCAGTTTACGGTGTCGACGGGGCGAATGGCAAGATGCCTTGAATCGCCAACGCAGGGTTTCTAATCCGAAGTGGGGAATGCCGGCGCTTTCATGCCATCCGCCCCAATTGGAGCTACGATTCGCTTCACGGCTTCCAGCAGGTTGTTTGCGGAAAAGGTTGCTCGATGCTCGTTGTTTTCGATGCCTTCCTGGAGGCTTCCCGAGGTAATCCGGACGGTCTTTACGCCCGCGGCAACTCCGCATTCGATGTCGGTCAACCGGTCTCCAATCATCCAGGACCGATTGAGGTCGATTTGGTAATCGTGCTCCGCTTTTTGGAGAAAATACGGAGAAGGCTTTCGGCATTCGCATGGTCCGCCAAATCCAGGAACGCTGCTGTCGGGATGGTGGTAACAGTAATAGAATTCTTCGAAGTGGATTTGGGAGTTAACAAGAGCCATTTCAAGCTTCTCGTGAGTCTTCTTCAGATCCTCGATGGTGGATTTCGCTTTTGCTACATTCGGTTGGTTTGAAACGAGAAAAAGGCGGTAATCCGCATTGACCAGAAGGCGGAGCGCTTCCATCACATTCGGAAGGATCTCGAAATCATCCGCTGTTCTGGGCGATTCATAGGCTCCCGTGTCGCTGTAGAATACATTCCGATTGAGAACACCATCGCGGTCAATAAAGGCCGCCTTGATCACTTTGTAGACTCCCACTTCATTTCATTCTTCTTCAGTCGAGGATGCGAGACAATCAAGTGCCACACAACAGCCTGGAAGGCCTCCGCATGGGGAGTGACAGTATCGGGAGTGATCGTGGGAATGATGACCACGGCGTCCCCTACCTGTCCGGTATAGCCGCCGTCTCGACCAACGACACCGACGACCTTTGCCCCGACTTCCTTTGCGAGTCGCAGACTATTTACGATATTGACGCTGACGTTCTTCTCAAGGTTCCCGCCGCCCACGGAAAAGACAAAGAGAACATCGTTGGAACGTATGCGGCTGCCCAGGAGCCAATTAGCAAACGTGGAATCCCACCCATCATCATTGGTGCGCGCCGTTAATTCAGAAACATTATCCGTTGGGGCATAGGATTCAATGCCTGCGATCTTGCGAAAGTCATTGACGGCGTGACCTGCGTTCCCGGCGCTGCCGCCGACGCCGATAAAGAATAGCCGCCCCCCACTTGTTCTTGCTTCAATCAGGATGTCGATGATTTTTTCGACACAACTCCGGTCGATCGAGTCGGCAATTTCCTTTACCTGGGAAAGATAGCGCTCGGTATATTCGGTGATTGCGATGGGTGCCATAATCTTTTTCCCCTCTTGAAATCTGTGATGGGTTAACTATTTTGTCGTCTTCAAGATAATAAATGGAAATCTGCCTACCAGCGTGAATCCTACCAACGTGCATATTACCAACGTGTATTTTGTTCAGGCTTATCGCGCTTTCTCTTTTTGCCTATTTCGCCGACGGAGACTGGCACGGTTATTCTGTTTTCTTTTAACCCTCGTTGGAACTCTGCCGGGCGGTTGCTGCAACTGGTGCTAAGGAACCTCTGAACAATTGCCACTTCTCAACGAATGCATCCCTCAGGGGCTAAACAGGCTGCGGAAAAAGGGCTGTTTGAGAGCAAATGTCGACTGAAAGTTTTGCAGGGGTTAAAACCCAACATTGATTTGATTGGCTTTATCGGCACCCTTCGACTTCGCTCAGGGCAGGCTATTGAAGTCGTGCCCTTTCAAAACCTCGCCCTGATCAGAGGTTCCCTTAGCGATATACAGCTTCGGATGCGGCGGCAACGGCGACACTGGTCCCGCAAACTGCACGATGTTGCGATAGTTGAAGGCTACATAGATTCTATCTTCAATGTCAAGAGCGGCTTAAAGGGGAGGGCCCGATTCAAAAGGGAGGCGATGGGTGCGACGCGACGCTGAATGAACGCGGAGTGGACGCACCCCTGAACCGGGAAAAATGTCCCTGCGCGACTCGGATACACTGTTCCCATAGCCGGGAGATATCAGTGAAGATTCGGTGGACATGCAGGTGTGCGTGGTTGCGAACATTCGGGACTCTGGTCTTGGCGGCGGGGTTAAGTTCGCTGCTTTTGGGCTCGGCCGTTGCACAGGACCTGGCCGACGATGCCGGGGAAAAGGCGGTGCTGGGGCCGCTGGGCAAGACTGGCGGCGAACTTCATAACAGCCACATTGGGGCATCATGGCAGATCAGTGAAGGACATATTGAGTCGCTCGTAATCAGAGTGAGAGGGACGCAACCGGACGCGGGCACGGCCCTGGTGCTGAGCGGACCATTTTCTCTCGAATTGAAGGGCGCTGGGGTTGTCCGGGCCTCCGATCTGGTGACCGCGGGCGCGGCCACCGTAGAACAATTCGCGCCAAACAGTGCGGCTTCGCGCGGCTCCGACCGCTTGGCCGGAGTGACTGTTCACTACCCTCTTGCTGACCCAACTGGGCGCTTTACCTGCGATTGGGCAATCACCCTGCGGGAGGGCTCACGCTATATTCGGCAGATTCTCACGGTGACCGCGGGCGCCAAGCCGCTGCCGCTTTCCGGCGTCGGCATGATCGATTTGCGTGCCCGCGGGATTGCAGTTTCGGGAACCGTAAAGGGCTCGCCGCTGACGGTGGGGAATTTCTTTCTTGGGTTCGAGTCACCGCTCTCAGAAAGCAGCGTGGTGGGCGAGCGCGGGGTGAGTGAGTTGCACAGCGATGTGCCGCTGGGCGCGGGCAAATCGGCGCAATTCTCTTCAGTGGTTGGAGTGGCGCCTGCCGGGCAGATGCGGCGCGCGTTCCTTGCCTATCTTGAACGCGAGCGGGCGCACCCTTACCGCACATTTTTGCATTACAACAGTTGGTTCGATATTGGATTTTTCAATCCGTACACGCAGCAGGAGGCACTGAACCGCATTCACGCGATCGGCGATGAGTTGAATAAGAAGCGCGGTGTGACGCTCGATTCGTTTCTCTTCGATGACGGCTGGGATGATACGAACAATCTTTGGAAGATTCGGCCGGACTTCGCGGACGGATTCGAACCGCTGAAAAAAGCCGCCGCGGAATATGGAACTGCCCCCGGTGTTTGGCTGTCGCCGTGGGGTGGGTATGGGCCGGCCAAGCGGGCTCGCCTGGCTACGGCAAGACGTGATGACTACGAGATTGTGGATGGCGGACTGGCACTGTCTGGGCCGCGCTATTATGAGCTGTTTCATGATGCGGTGACCGGCATGGTCAGCAAATACGGCGTAAACCAATTCAAGCTTGACGGCACTGGAAACGTGGACCAGGTGGTCAAAGGGAGCGCGTTCAGTTCCGATTTCGATGCAGCGATTCATTTGATCGGCGATCTGCGACAACAGAAGCCGGACCTCTATATCAACCTCACGACAGGAACATGGCCGTCGCCGTTCTGGCTGTTTTATGCGGACTCGATCTGGCGTGGCGGGGACGATACGGAGTTTGCGGGGGTGGGCACAGATCGCGAGCGATGGATCACGTATCGCGATGGCGACACGTATGACGAGATCGTGAAGGAAGGCCCGCTGTATCCGCTGAACTCGCTGATGCTGCATGGAATTGTGTTCGCGCAGAAAGCGCCGCATCTTTCCACCGACCCAGGCGGAGACTTTGCCAATGAGGTGCATTCCTACTTCGGCACCGGCACGCAACTGCAGGAAATGTACATTACGCCGTCCCTGCTGAGTGATGCAGACTGGGACCTGCTGGCGGAAGCGGCGAAGTGGTCACGGGGCAATGCGGCCACGCTTGCCGACACGCACTGGGTGGGCGGCGATCCGCGCTGGCTGGAAGTGTATGGATGGGCTGCCTGGTCGCCGCGGAAAGCGATTTTGACATTGCGGAACCCCAGCAACAAGGCACAGGCCATCACGATTGATATCGGGCATGCATTTGAGCTGCCGCCCGGTGCGGCGCAGAGGTACAAGGCACATAGTCCGTGGGCCGCGGATGCTGCGCAGCCGGCGATTGAACTGGAGGGCGGCAAGCCATACTCATTTGAGCTTGCGCCGTTTGAAGTGCTCACGCTCAATGCGGAGCCGGAATGAGAATCAACCCACGAGGCTTGCCAATGAATCGCGTTTTGCCGACGATGGGTTTCGTCCTGGCGCTGCTGATTTTGGGCAGCGCTGAAAGACTGGGCGGGCAGTCTGCGACGGCGAATTCCGCGCACGTTCTGCGCGCCAACGGCGACCACTTCGAACTCGACGGAGAGCCGTTTCAGATCCTCTCCGGAGCTATTCATTACGCACGTGTGCCGCGTGCCTATTGGCGCGACCGGCTTCGAAAAGCCCGCGCCATGGGGCTGAATACGGTGGAGACCTATGTCTTCTGGAACGTACATGAGCCTGTGCCCGGGCAGTTTGATTTCTCAGGTCAGAATGACGTTGCGGAGTTCATTCGCGAGGCGCAGCAGGAGGGGCTTTTCGTCATTCTTCGGCCGGGACCTTATGTCTGCGCGGAGTGGGACTTTGGCGGACTTCCGGCATGGCTGCTGCGCGAACCGGGGATGGTGGTGCGAAGCGCAAACCCGGCATTCATGGCGGCGACTGCGCGCTGGTTTCACCGGCTGGGCCAGGAGCTTGCGCCGTTGCAGAGCGCGAATGGCGGACCGATAATCGCAGTGCAAGTGGAGAACGAATATGGCTCGTTCGGTGCGGACCACGCGTACATGGAACAGATCCATCATCTGCTTCTCGACTCCGGCTTCGATCGTGCAATGCTGTATACCGCCGATGGCGCCGACGAGTTGCCGAATGGGTCACTTGCAGGGCTGCCGGCGGTGATCAACTTTGGCAGCGGAGATGCGAAAGAGGAGTTTGCCAAGCTGGCCAAGCTTCGGCCAAACGGGCCACGCATGTGCGGCGAGTACTGGGATGGCTGGTTCGATCATTGGGGAGAAAAGCACCACACTTCAGATGGAACCGATGAGGCAAAAGAGCTTGAATGGATGCTGAAGCAGGGCTACTCAGTGAATCTGTATATGCTGCACGGCGGCACCAGCTTTGGCTGGATGAGTGGGGCAAATATCGATGGCGGCAAGTACGATCCGGACGTGACCAGCTACGACTATGACGTGCCTGTGAGCGAGAGCGGAGAGTTGAGGCCGAAGTATTTTCTCTTTCGCGATGTCATCCAAAAAGCAACGGGTAAGACACTGCCTGATCCGCCCGCACCAACGGCTGCACAGGCACTTACGCCGGTCTTTTTGACGAGGTCCGCATCGATATGGGACAACCTGCCGCAGCCAGTCGAGTCTGCGCAGATTCTTTCGATGGAGGATGTGGGACAGAGCTACGGATACATTCTTTATCGCACCAACCTGGCGCACGCGCAGAGAGGCGAGCTGCACATCGATGAGGTGCACGATTATGCGCAGGTCTATCTGGATGGGGTGCTGGCGGGCACGCTCGACAGGCGCCTGAATCAGTCGTCATTGGCTATTGATGCGGTACGTGAGAATACACGGCTGGATATCCTGGTGGAGAATACTGGGCGGGTCAACTTTGGACGGCAGTTTCCGCAGGAGCGATCGGGCATCACGCATGCGGTAAGGCTGGATGGGACTCCAATTACCGGGTGGAAAATTTACCCGATCCCGATGAACAGCGTGGATTCGCTTGCGTTCAAGACAGGCCCTTGCACCGGCGCTTGCTTTTATGAGGCGACGCTTCATGTGGAATCGCCGGCGGACACGTTTGTCGATACACGGTCGCTGGGAAAGGGCGAGGTGTTTATCAACGGGCATCCGCTGGGAAGGTTTTGGCGGATTGGTCCGCAGAGAACGCTCTACCTGCCTGCTCCCTGGCTGAGGCGGGGAGACAACCGGATAGTGGTCTTCGATCTCGAAGGAAAACCAGGCGCGACAGTTCCCTTTCAGGCCCGCGCGATTCTGGATGAAAACGGCAAATAACCTGGATCAGACTTCGAAAGAAAGCTGCGGTGCGAAGAGAGCCTGCGTAGGCTTTGGTTCCGAAGCCAGTTCATACACCAGCCGCTCCAGCACCAGGCGCTTGTCTGGCGGGGATGACCGCAATTCCAGGTCCGCTCTTGCGACGAGCCTCAAAGCGCGCGTGAGTTCGCGGCGGCTCTTGTAGCGGCGAGCCTGACGAATGAGGTCGTCTGCGGCGAATGGCGGCATGCGGAAGCCCTGCCACAGCGCCTGCCAGATAGCGCGGGAATCGCGCACGTTCTTTTCCAGGATGACGAGCATCTGGCGGAAGGTTCTGGCCAGCATATAGAGATGGCCGATGCCCGAGTCTTCGCCGGCATCTGAGCTGTTGAGCAACCCATGCAGCAGGGCGATTGCGCGAACACGGTCGTGGGCGCTGATGGCGTCGGTAAGCTCGTAGAGCGAACGCTGCTTGGCGCCCAGCACCATCGTCTCCACATCGCCAAGGGTAATGCGGCCGCGACCAAAAGTGTAGAGCAGCAGCTTCTCCAATTCTGAAGAAATCATCATCATGTCGGCTCCCAGCGCGTCGACAAGCTCGCGGGCTGCGTCGGGTTCCATCCGCGTATCGGCTTGCTGCGCTGTCGAGACGGTCCAGCGCATGGCGTCTTCTTCATTCACTCGCGCGAGTTCGACGATGCCGCAGTGTTCGCCGAGTGTCTCCCTGAGCCGCTCGAAGCGATTCTTGTCTTCCATGTCCATCCGCCGGATGTCGGCGGGGATGTGCACGAAGTCGGCGACAAAGATCAGCAGCGCCTGGGGGTTTGGCGAGCGAAAGTAGCGATCGAGCGCGGCGAACTCATCCTTCTTGGCGCCACGCGTATAAAGCTGGCGCAGGTTGCGGACAAAGATTACCTGAAAAGGCGCCATCAGCGACGGCGTCTGGGCGCGGTCGAGCACTTCAAAAATTGTGGTCCCGTTCAAATCAAGATCGGAGAGACAAAAGTCGCGCATTTCGTCGGAGACAAAACCCTTGAGGACGGCGGCACGGCAGCGGTCCAACAGGAAGGCCTCATCGCCGGCCAGCACATAGCCAGGCCTGAGCTGGCCATTTCCGGCAGCAGCAGCCTCGACCTCGCCCACAAAGCGAGCCACGGCGCCGAATCCGGCTCCCCAGCGCCCGGCAGTCAACGGACGAACCTATGCGCAGAAGGTGGTCTCCGCAGGGTAGGCCCCGAGCATGGGAATGTGTCTTGCATGCGATTACAGGATATCCTTCGATGGGTTCCCGCACCAGCCCTGAGGAAAACAGGGGCGAAACTTCCGGGCATATTCAACGGTGCAGGCACGCTGCCGGACAGCCTCAAAAGCCTTCAAGCACGTCGGCGACCAGTGCGTGGGCAAAGTCGCGGCTTAGGCGTTCAAGGGCGGCTGGGTTTTCCTGGAGGAAGGTGGGCAGGTCAGTGGTGGACTGAAACTGCTGCCTGAAAACATAGTTCTTGTTTTCGTAGAGGACCCTGCCGTCTTTTGCGTTTAATGTAACGGAGACCACCAGGGTGAGCAGAAAGCTCGATGACTCCTGCGTGGAGGCGTTGTAGGTCAAGGGGCTCACGGTCTCTTTGAGGATGGTTCCGTGAAGCACGGCGTCGGCGTCGGATTCCGTGTCTGGGGAAACGCGCAGGCGGGTGCGAGCGGCGAACTCGCGAATCACCGCGTCGGTCATCACCGTTTCCGTGTGGAACGTCTCGGTCCGCGTGGCAAACACAGGGACGGAGAGGGTTCGCACGTCCGGGGTCAGGTGAGTTGCCGCGCCCACGGCGTGGTATCCGCAACCGGTTGCGGCGGAGAGCGATGCGGTGACAAAAAGGACTGTGATGAGACGATTCATGCTTGGTTCATTGTAGAGGCGCGGCCAGCGCAGCCTCAAACCGCGGGGTCGTGGGAGTTTCGGAGACACTCATGCATTCAGGCTGGCGATGTGGGCTGGGATCTCGTTGAGACGGTCAAGCATTTGCTGCTTGCGAGCGGCAAAGATTTGGTCGGAGCTGAGGAACTGCGGCAGCTTCGCCGCCTGGATGAGCGATTCCGCCGCGCGCGCCGTAAAGATACGCCTGTCAAGGTGCGGAAGCCCAACGATCGATGTTGCGCGATAGAGTTTCAATGGAAGCGAGTTGAATAGCCTGCGATTGAAAAGCATTCGGCGCTTCGCCCCCGGCTTCGTGCGCTCACTTCGCTTGGCTGCGAAATCAGCCACGGCCGCGTCTGCGCTGTGGACTTCCAGGTAAAGGTTCTGACCATAGAGGTAATTCGTCTTGTTGCGCCATATTTCAAGGGCCGAACTCACTGCCAGTTTTGTCGGGCGATACTCAAGGCCCATACTCAGGGTCCAATCAAGCCACTTGAAGGTATTGATGGTGGGAGAAGTCACCAGCGGAATCCATGGCACCCGGAGCGTGTCGGCAACGATGGCGGCGTGCATTGCGTCAGCGAGCACTAACTTTGCACTTCGAATCCGATTCACAATCGCCTTGCTGCCTACGCGGGGATCAAGGAACTCGATGCCGGCTGCCTCAGAGGATTGCTGCCAGTTGCCGGCGGGCAAACTCTGATAGTGCGGCATGAAAACAACGCCGTGACGCTCGGACTGAGGCAGTGGCGCATACTCCGGCAGCGCGCTGAGCAGAATAGCTCCGTCGGTTACCGCATAAGAAGCGTCGATGCCGAGAACTCGCGCGGTGAGTGGGCCGCGAACGCCGAGAATGCGCCAGGATTTTCCGCCAAAATCTTCCGGCGGCCACCCGTAGCCAACCCCGCTTCCAGCGACAATCCACTTCCGCCCAGGGGGAATCATTTCCTGGTTCAGAATAGTCCCGATGCCACAGAGCCAGACATCGTCGGAAGGGTCCCACATACCCGGCAATAATTCACTCCACATCCAGGCATTCAGATCGTCTCCAAAGTTGGTCAGCGCGTGTTCGCGAAAGTAGAGTAATTGCACCTTTAGTTTTCCCTTTCAAGGAATGTTGGAGTAACTTCAATGATACTTTGTGATTGCTGAGCGAATTACATGCCATTCGTCCCTGCTCGTCGACGAGTTCTCTTTCTGCCTCATTTTTGCTGTCCACGAAGATGGCGCTGGAAGCCTCGCTTTGCAAGATGTGGCGCGTTGCACACGCAAATGCGGCTCCATTCAACACGAATGGGGAGAGAACGCTTCGCTCAAATCAGGCCATCGCCTTTGATAAGCTGATAGAGCAAGCACTGCTACTCAAGTTCACTTTCTCAGGGGCAAACCTCCAAAATGCGCAAGAAGCGAATTCTGTTCATCGATATCTCGGATGAATTCGGCGGCGGCGAGGTTTATCTCGATAACCTGGTCCAGCTTCTTGATGATTACGGCGAGCTATACGCGCTTTGTTCACTGCCTGCAGTCAGCGATCGGCTGAAGCGGCACAATATCCGGGTTCTCCATTTTCCATTGATGGGCGGCTTGCTGAAAGCGCCACGATTCATCCTGGCGGCGCTTGTTCTTCCCGCAATTCTGTTCTGGCATCGGATCGAGACAATTCATATCAACGGCTCGGCCGAGTCGCTTTTGCTTCCGGTGGCGCGACTCTGCGGCCGCCGCGCAATCAGCACTCGACACCTGACACTCGACATGGAAGCAAAGCACTGGTGGCAGGCACCGGGTCGCTTTGCCGGCAGGTTTCTCTATCGCGCATGTGGCAAGTTCGCAAACAGAATTGTCTGTGTATCGGAACTCGTTGGACACGACGTCCGGATGATCGCAAATCCATCCAAAGTCGTTGTGATTCCAAACTGGTTGCCAAGGCTTCCCGATGTATCGGGCATCTCGCCCAACGAAACCGAACTCAGGGTTCTTTGCGTAAGCAGACTTATCCAGTATAAGGGCATTCAACTCGTCATAGAAGCAATGCGCGATCTTCCCAATGTGCACCTGACAATTGTGGGGGACGGCACGTATCGCGCAGCTCTTGAAGAACTGGCGAAGGGTGCAAGTGTCAGCTTTAAGGGCTTTCAGCCTGACTCTGCGCCGTTTTACAAGCTTGCAGACGTATTTGTTCATCCCACGCTTGGACCTGAGGGATCCTCTCTTGTAACGTTGGAGGCAATGTCGCACGGGCTGCCCTGTTTGATTAGCGATATCTCCGTCAATCGAGAGATTGGGGCCAACGGGGAGTGCGTGCTGATGTTCGGCCGCGGAAGCGTGGAAGAACTCCGAATGCAGTTGCGGAGGCTTATCGAGGACAAAGACCTGAGGCGGAAATACGCTGCTGCCGGACTGGCACATGTAAAGAACCGGCACAGCCCTGGTGCGGTTCTGGAGCCTTACCTGCGCGTCTTCGATCTCAACTTGTAGCGATTGAAAGTTGGCGAGCGCATTGCGCTCAGCCTAATGCTGTGCCGGGTGTCCCTGGACCAATTCTGGTTGCTCTTTTTGCAAGCCAAAATACAAGGGACCAGTTGGCAACCGCCAGCAATCCATCGGTTGCGATGCTGGACCAGGCTGCACCACGCCACGAGTAGTGCGGAATCAGGTAAAGATTGACGCTGAAATTAAATATTCCCGCACCGAGCTGAGACAGAAGCCTGACGTCTGCTCGGCCAGCGCCGCTGAGTGCATCGCCAGCGCTGGAATGGAAACTTCGAAACAGCGGCAGCAACCAGAGCCAACGAAGCGCATTTACGGTTTCATTAAAGCTTGAGCCCAGGAAATGGGGAACGATCGGAGCGCATGCAAACAGTGCGACGGATGCAATGAAACCTACGATGGATGTGCGGCGGATGATTTTTTGCGCGAAGAGTTTGGTGGCCGAAACTCCGCCCGCGCCGTGCTTGAAAAATCGAGGAGACGTTGCTGCCTGCACGGCATTGACCGGCATGCTTGCTATGTCGACAAATCGGTAGGCCATGCTATAAATGCCGTTTGCCGCGTTCATGCCGAAGTGGCCGAGCATGGTCTTGTCGATGTCGTTGTAGATACTCTGCGTCGAGTAGGAGAAGGCGTAGAGCGATCCTTCTCGCGCACGCGCTGCGACCAGGCGCGGCGACAAGAGCGGTTTGCCAAAGCGAGCGGTAACGAGAGAGACGGCAATGACAGCGGCGCAGGCTGAGACGGCTAGAGTCGCATTGGCCCAGGCCGCGGCACTGGTGGTGTGCAGGAAATGGACCAGGAGCGCTACCGCAATGAAGCGCATGACATTTGTCAAAAAGTTCAGGGTGGCCGTGAGCCGCAATTGTTCAAAGGCCTGAAACACTGTTGCGCTGCAAAGCGCGAGCTGGCGGCAGAGGCACTCGCTCATGGCCACTGCAAGAATCAGCTTGAAGGAGTAAAAGCGGGAGAGGTGAGGCCCAACCAGCGACAGAACAAGAATGAAGACGAAGCTGAGCGTGAAGGTCGCCAGCAGAATATTTCCCCAGTAGAGCCGGAAGCGCGAGTGGTCCGGACAGACATAGCGGAGAAATATCGCCGGCGAACCTAGATTGCTGTACGGCGCAACGAGGGACACGAATGAGAATGCGCCGGCGTAGATGCCGAATTGAACACTTCCCAGCAAATGAGCGAGAAGGATGAAAGTTCCAGCCTGGAATGCGTATCCGAGTCCCTGCCCCAACATCACCCATTGCGCATTCCGCACCATCGGGTTGCTGCGGAGGCGGGCAAGCTCCTGTCGCAACCTGGCGCCGCGCGGCCCGCTGGTCTCTGCGGGATTCGTGTCGTCCGACTGAGGCTCTGGTGGATCGCGGGGAACACTCATAGAGAGTCGATGATCTCTCGATAGCCCTGGCAAATGGTCGACCAGGTGAAGTTCTTCAGAAACGAGGCTCGCGCCTCTTTTGAGAGTTTTTGTTGCAGGGCCGGGTCAGAAAGAATGTTCTGCAGGGCATCCGCCAACTCGATCGCTGAGCCGGAACTGACGAGGATTCCGCCCCCATCCCTGAATGCTTCCGGAATGCCTCCCCGTCTGGAAGCGACAACCGGCAGTCCACTGGCCATGGCCTCGATAATCGCAGCTGGAAACGGGTCGTTCCAATCCGAAGGCGCTGTGTAGATATGCGAATCACGAAATGTCTGCACCAGGTCCTCTGCCGGCAAATAGCCCAGAAACTCAACATTCGCTGGCGCCCTGCGCTGCAGTCCCCTCACATAGCTATTTGGCTTGGAGCCGCCGAAACGCGTGGCTCCCACCACCAGGCAGCGCGCCGATACGCCTCTCTGCTCCAGCAGTCGCATCGCATCGATCAGGACGTGAATTCCTTTTTCCTTAACCAGGCGGCCAGCGAACAGGACCGTCATAGGCCCATCCGTGGCGGCATTGTGGGTAGATTCGCGCGGGGAAAAACGCTTCGCATCCGCGCCATTCAACAGAACGCGATAGGCCTTCAACTCCGGGAAGTTCCGCTCGGTTTCTTCTTTTAGAAAGTTACTGCAGCAAACGATCTTGATCTTCGCAAGCTCGCGAATCACTTTCCTGGAAGTAGTTCGGATTGGAATCGAGTTATGCATATGAAGGACCAGTGCCGCGCCCTTTTCCTTTGCAAACCCCGCAAGCGCAGCCGCGTGCTTGCGATCGTTTTGAACCCATAACACATCCCCAGGTTTCACTGCATGCAGACTGGGGATGATGGCGTCGCGAAGGAACGTGAACGACTGGCGATATATCTGGCGGAGGTAGCGATTCCTGCCATAGCGTTCCAGCGAGGGTGTTACCAAAACACGATCGGAAGCAAATCCCCAGGTCTGGTCGGCAGAGGGAGCAACAATCTTTGCATCGGGATCGTCGCGCAGGACATTTGCGCACCATCGTGAAAGGCCTCCTCCGTTGTGTTCGGAAAAGGGCTCTTCATCGGGGAGAATGTGGTAAACAGTGCGGCTCATTGAGATGTGGAGGCCTCATAACGCCCTCTCATGACTTCTCGAGCTTCAAATCGAAGCCCCATGCAAGCCAATAGATAGAACATCCAGCACAAATTGGAAGCAGAAAGCAGGGTGCTTTCATCGATGTTTACCACGGCCGTCATGAATAAGATTGAGATATAGAATCCGAGGTAAGTTGCCCGGTTATTAGAAAGCACAACGCTGGCATCGCGCACGGCGCGCACAAAAGACCACGCGACAAGAGCGAGACCTATCCCACCGACCTCCAGCCAGGTGTCAAGGTAGCCGCTATGCGCGGCCCCTGGATTCCAATTGACTCTGAGGGCGATATTCGAGGATTCCCCGTGCAGCCCCGTCCAAAAGCCGTGATAACCCCAGCCCCTGATCGGATGCTTCAATACCGATATCATGACAGCCGCCCAGATCTGAGTGCGTCCGGTGAGAGTGGCATTCTTGCCCATCAGGAGGAGAATCGTTTCGTAATTCGCGTAGATACCAAAACCGACGAGACTGATCACCATTGCAACGAACAATGCCAGTGCGGCGGCATCCCGAGTCTGGAATTTATTGAGCGTGAGATAAAGCGCGGCGAAGCCAAACAGCAGGGTGGCCAGAATCCAGCTGGTTCTGGATTGTGTGAGAGCAATCTCAATCAATCCGAGGATAATGTAGAGCCACCGGCGAATGTTTGCGGTGCCCCCCTGCAGTTTAGTGAACAGCGCGGGAGCGATAAAAAAGACCGTCACGTCGCCACATAAATTCTTGGACGCGGTGATTCCCTGCATTGAGGGAACACCGCCCATCACGCTATGAGAAGTGCCGTAGAAGGGGATAAACACTGCGGTCAGGATGTTGAGGACCATGAACACGAATCCGCAGAAAATAAAGAAGCGCAGTAATCGCTCTGGTTCAAATGTGCGCGCCAGGAAGAAGGCAAACAGGGTCATGAGGACCAGGTTCAGTCCGTAATAGACCGTGTTCTGCGGACTCTGCGACCAGATCACCGTTATGATCGCCCAAATGGGCATCAGCAGCAGAATTCGCTCCTCCACGCAGGCACGCATCACCTTCGAACCATTCTTATAGATGTAATAGAAAATGATCGGCAGAAAGATCATTGAAACGCCAACGCGTTCCAAGCGGTCGCTCAGGCTGCGGGTGGACAGCAGCGTGCTCTGGTAATAGCCTGACTGCGTGCGCACCAGATTGGAATCAAAAGTGAATATTCCATCGACAGCAAAATAGATCATAGGCAAGAGCAATACCCAGGTGCCTACAAGCATCCACATCGGCGTAATATAGACTCTTCTTGCGCCTTGTAGCGTAGTTGCCATTCCCATGATGATATCACCCTCTCGTTCCTGCCCAACTGCTTCGTCCCCACTTCGCCAGCGTCGCAATCAACGCTCTGGGAGCCCATCGTTTAACGGCCGGAAAGAGGAATGCGGTACGGAAGAAAAACCAGAGCACTCCAGGAGTGATGGCACCGTATCGCCAGCAGTCGCCTAACAGAGAGAAGCAGACGCGGATTCCGCAGTTCGATTCGACACAGGCCCGAAGGCAATGCGTCACCAGGATGTAGGAGCGCGCTTTTGGAGTGAAGAGATCCTTGCCGTCAACGACCCAATCGCGAACCTCCTTCCATCCCATTTTGCGATTTACGCTCAGCCTGGTGTGGCTCTCGGCCGTGTGGAAGACTGCCAGCGGCTCGCGAACGAATGCCAGTTGGTTGATGGGGTCGTGAATGGCATGCAGCAGCCAGTCGGGATCTTCGTTGATGCGCATGTCGGGAGTGAAAGGATGGTCGAGCATGAAGGCGCGCCGAGCCATCCAGGTCGATGTCTGAAGAAATGACTCGCGCGATCCAAACAAAGGGAATTCACAAGCCAGGTATTCGCTGATCGGTTGGCCAGGGCGGGGGAAGCGTCTCGGCTGAATCGTCTCCCTGGCTCCATGCCGATCATAGTAGAGGGTCAATATGAGGACATCTTCCCGCTTCAGCGTCGAAGCCAGTGCCAACTGCTTTTCTATCTTTGTGGGAAGCCATTCGTCGTCGTCATCGAGCATCGCGATCCACTCGCCGCGGGCCGCGCGAATGCCGATGTTTCTGGCGTTGGAGATGCCAACGTTGGTCGGATTCTCGACCACCCGCAAACGTGGATCGTCGACTGTTGCCAGAGACTCTCGCGTGGCCGCGTCGGGGCCATCGATCACCACAACAATCTCGATATCTCTATATGTCTGTGCACAAATACTGGCCACTGCCCGACGGACAAGGATGGGCCTATTCAAAGTGCAAATTACGGCTGAGACGGTTGGCATATTCTCCATTATATTTAGAGGTAGATCAAAGCTGGGGTCAGCGATACCCACGCCCGGGATGACGGGGAAATGTTCAGGGTCGAGACCGCGATGCGAGCGCCCGCCGACCTACGTGAACGGACCAGTCAGGGATGGGCCGTCAGCTCACAACCCGCTGGCAGGGGAATACCGGAAAAGGAAATCTTCCTTGGTGTCCAGCCTTTCGCAGACATAGCCGAGTTCGCTTAAGAGACTCATCACCATCCCGCGATTTGGCGTGTCCCACAATTCACAGTAGATGACGGGGTGATCACGCTTTAGAAGCTCAGTGGCACCGCGAAGAACCTGCCCCTCGAAGTTTTCGACGTCCAACTTAATACCATGAACCTTGGGCAGGTCGAATGAGTCAATCTTCTTGAGCGGCACGGTAAACCGCGTGCCTCTTTCCTTCAGGTGGGAAAACAAGGGGTCGGATTCGTCGTTGAGCGCGAAGGTCTGACCCGGCGCTGGCATGTCATCTATGTTGGGCAGCACCATCTCGATCGTGCCCACAGAATCGCCCAGTGCAACCTGGCGAAAATCGACTTCCTTCACACGAAGCGTGCGACAAAGACGCTTTGCCGCCGCCAGATTGGTCGGAATGGGCTCGAACGCGATCACACTCAGGTCAGGGCGCTTGCGCAGAGCAAATGCCGTCGTGATCCCGATGTTGGCGCCAATATCCAGCAACAGGCCGCCATTCGGAAGAAGCCCCAAGAAGTCCTCATATGACTTTTCGAAGCCACGAGCAACATTCCACAACCCCTTGACCAAGCAAAAATTCCGCATGCCGAGAGTACGGTAGGTAACCTGTTTGATGAACAAAGGGATCATTAGACTAGAGTATATCATGCACTTTTGTTTTCGTACTCGGCTACGAAAGAGATAGCGTGGGCTCGATCATCCGCGAACTTTGAGGCCATTGGATTGGGTTGTGCGCGATGACCTCGGAATGCCGGATGAAGAGGCCGACGTGCTCTACGCAGCCGCTGGCCCGTTTTCGTTTCGGAACAAGACTGTTTCATTGTGAGCGTTTCCCTTCTTGCAGGGTATGAGGACAAAACCTCTTTTCCGCAGGGCGTCAACCAGGTCGGATTGCGAATGCTGCGGGGTCGGGTGTATTTCGCAAATCAAATACCTGCAGCCGGCAAGTGTTTTGGAGTTTTCGCCAAGCAGTATCTCGAATTCAGCGCCTTCAATATCCATCTTGCAAATGTCGATAATCGTCCGCGGGAAATAGCGTTCCACCAGCAAGTCGAGAGTTATTGTCTCTACTTCGATCGAACCATCGCCAAGCCCCCCGTGATTGGGCAACAGGCTGGACCCGGTGCTCAGCATCCCGACGTACAGTTTAGCCACTCCAGGGTGGTTTGAGGCGGCGCCCGCAAAAATCTCCGCGGGCACCTCATTGTGTTGCAGATTGAACTGGAGCTTTACGCGCGACGCGGGGCCGGGTTCCACACAGACCACACGTTCCAGAGGGGCCCCAAGCACCTTGAGCAGCAGGGTAAAGCCACCTACGTTCGCGCCAAGATCGACTACGGTTTTCACGGTGTCCAAAGGGATTTCCGCGAGCAAAGAGCGGTACTCGCTGGAGGCCAGAACGCCGCGCAGTCCCCCGAGATGATCGCCGGTCCGATGGTCGGCCAGTGCATCCACCCCGTTGATCCGATAGATTTTCAACGCCCTTCCGGCAATGAACTCATCGATCAGCAGTTGCCAGCGATTATCGAATTTAAAGATTTCGGCAAAGGCGTCGATGTGGGTCAGACGCCTCAACGCACCGTACAGCTTCTTGTAGCCTGTTGTCATAATAAACACGTTACCATACTAAGAAAACCGAACTGGTAGAGCGTCGCCCTTGGGGCGAACTTGAGGCTTGAAACAATCTCACCGAACGTACACAAACTATCAAGACAGTTATTCCGATATCTTCGACGGAAGCTGCGCAGCGTGCGATTGCTCCATTGCCGCAAGCACACGCTAACCAATTTTGGGAACGACCTAAAAAGCCTGCCTGTGGAGCGAATTGCCGCCCGCGATGTGGGACCTTTGCCACCTCACATCCATTCCGCGCGGTTCAATGTTATTCGATGCTATAGGCGCTGGGGCTGGGAGTCGCTGTCACCGTACCGCGGTTGCACACGCGCACGGTGACTACATTCGGCGCACTTATATAAGCTGACCAGTCAAAGCTATCTCCTGGGTAGTTTGCCGGACTCACTCGCGGGGCCTGCCCAATCGAAGCGCCCTGCACCTCCGCTTGCGCTAGTGCGCACTTTCCCGGAGCTAGCGGACTTCCGCCGATCGGCTGTGTCTTCCCCTGCAAAGAGACGGCCAGGGTGCCACTCGCATCAGGAAGCTGATAGGTCCTGTCCTGGCTCAAGGGCGAGAGCCAGATTGAGCCCTGGTGATAGGTTCCGGACAAAACAACAGGGTTGCCGAAGTAGTCGCGCTGAGACACCGCTTGCGGGCCGCAGACGCTGGCCCCGACGACTGTAGTGCCCTTCGGAAGGATTGCGTGCCCTCCGTCAATTGGACCGTTGGGTGTAAGAAACAGGTGGTAGTCGCCAGCCGTTTGGGTATTGTCGCACTGACTACCGATAATCTTCGTACCGGTGGCTTTCTCTGAAAAATAGAATCCTGAACTTCCCGAGAAGTTGGGTCCAGTAAAGAAGCTGGTTCCGATAAGCTGAATCTCCGGACCTTCCAGGTCGAAACAATACTGCCATGGACCGTCGCACTCAGTGCCTTCCCATACGTCGCGGCCGTGGATCTCATACGGAACTCGAACCCCATAGGCGTGCATATGATGATAGGTGTTGCCGCCGTTGGTATACATCCCGGCGACCGCAAAGGGGCCAACCGGCCTAAGGTCGCTGAATGAACTGTCGGAAACATATCTGATGACGATACCGTACTTGATGGTTGAGGATGGATGGACCTGCACATCGATCGGTCCAACGCACCCACTGCCCGGGTTGGTTAAGTCAATCCGGCTGAGCGCGTGCCCGTTCATGATTGCTACTGCTTCAGGCATCGTTTTGCATGGAGTCAGCCCCTGGCCATACCCAAAGAAAAACACCTTCGGTTTGGCGGCATAGTAGTCGCCCGGACTGTGAATGACGATATTTCCAACGCTGCCACTCAGGTTGGATGCGGTAACGTTGGCCTGCGACCCGGCGCCAAATCCGGGTGGGCTGGCGAATATGTCATTGAAGTTACTCTCATAAATCCAGCTTCCCGAGTCCCAACCTTTGCCGTTTGGGTCGCTGAACGCAATCATATGATCCGAACCTTCGCGCACGCCGATGCAGCTAATGTGCTCGAATAACGACTGCCTCGCGCCGAATATATCCATGCAGGATGGCGCGTTGTTCGCGGCGTCGATGGAGATGCCACGAATGTTGATGCTCGGAGGATGATTTTCTATGGCGGTCGGCTGGTAGATTACGGCTGTCTTGATGGGAGCGGTGAGGCGAATCACGGTTCCCGGTGAGATTGTGGACCCGTGGCCAAAAGCAGGGGTCGAAGTTGAGCGGCCTTCAATGCTCAATCCCAGTCCAGCGGCGACATTGGGGAGTGTGACGCCGACTTTAGTCGGATAGATTCCCTCACCCATGACCAGCAGGGCAGAGCGAGCCTTGACCAACATCCAGCCTTTTACGGCAGCCACGGCACAATCCAATTTGGTGGAATAGGCAATGCCGCCCTCATTGCAACTGGAAGGAAAGCCGTCGACATAAAACACTCCGTTGAGATACTTCGCGGCCTCCGGCTGGTCAGGGATCGCAGTGGTGAGATTCGCATTGCTGGGGGAAACCTCGTCCACCGTCGCTTGGGAAGCGGCCGCGGGTGCGGTCTGCGCAAATACGTGGGCCGCAGTCCCAAGCAACAGGCCAGAGAGCAAAACGAAGAGCAAATTCAGTTGTCTCATTCCATCCTCAATCCGCAGTGATTGGAGCCCTGGGGAAACCGCCTGTCCAGCTTGCCCTCGCCGAGCCTTGTGAACGACACGCAGCCCTTCCGCGCGCGGCGTACGGCCCGTTGCATACCGCTTTGGTATGCGGAGGGAGCACACATCTTGACCGTGAGTTCGATGCCCATGCCAAACGCGGAGTTGCTTTGCCGCAGGTTATGGAGGCGTAAGAATAGCACCGTCCTGCAGCAACTGCGAACTGAGCGCGCCATAATCGACGCTCTGCACCGCTTCCTGTGCATCGACTGCCAGCGAAGCTGCGGCTCCTGCCGCCTGGCCAAGAATCATATAGGTCGTCTCAATCCGCATCGAATCATACGCTAGATGCGATGACGAGCTATCGACAGTCACCAGCAGATTGGATGTCTGGCTGGCAACAGGAGTCAGAATTCGGTAAGAAATTGGATAAAGACTCGGGGTATCTCCCAAATCGTTTTCAAGATAAATCTCGCCGTTGATGTTCACTATGTGGTGATAATGATCGTCGATCGTAAAGCCGCCCACACCGATGGAATCAGGGACCGTCGTCTGCAAATTCAAGTCGCTCTGGGTTAGGACGTACGCACCCACCATCCGTCTGGCTTCGCGCACATAAATCTGCCGCGGCCAACCGCCGTTGTCGGTGAACTCGTCCTTGCAGAGTCCTATGGCGTTCGCAATTTGCTGCGCACTCGACGGAATGCGCGGGTCAGTTTGAACGAAGTGAATGAGGGCAAGAATGAATCGCCGCTGCTCCGCCTCGATCTGCGCGCGCTGTGTTGCTGAGCCATCAGGATACCCGTTGCTCTCGCCGACTTCGTCGGTTGAAAAGAACCCGCGCTGGTTCATATCGAGCTTGCCGTTCGGCAACTGGTTTGTCGCAAAGAAATTCGAAAATGGCATCGGCGGGTTGGCGGCTGTCGCCAACCGGCCTAAGATTTCGAACTCTGCCGGATCGTAATCAGCCGGCACAGGGAACGGAATCTTATTGGCTTGGTCAAAGGTGATGCAGAGGCGATAGTTATAGGCCATTACTGTATTGTCCGCGGACCCCGGCGCCGGAAGGTCATCGGACTCAACATGTGCAATCAACCCACTGGACGGATCACCGGGGGTTATATACGGATCGATGGGATTGGTCCCAAACTGCCAGGGTACGCCCACGCCTGCCGCCAACTCGTTGTACTGCGAAGACGACTCCCTGCCAACGACGTAACTAACGTTGGCCCCCGCCATCAGGTCGCCCGTGTAACTCGCATCGATATACTCGCCGCCCTGGTAAGTCACTCCGTTGCTGGCGGTAAGGCCGGTAATCGTAGTGCCGGTCATCTGAACCGAGACGAACGAAGCCCCAAGCACGACTGTAATATTGGCGTGCTGCGCCAGCATGGAATTGAATACAGCTTCGGCGACATGCGGTTCAAAATAGAGGCCGCCATTGGTCGATGGGCTGCCTGCATAGTATGTGTTCACATTCTGAAAGAACTGGCTCGCAAACCCACCGATCGCAGCTGAATGATACGTATCGCTGAAGCCAAGCCCACTCGACATCATTCCGCCAACATGGAGCGACGGCTCGATGAGGGTAACTTGCTTGCCCATCTGCGCTGCCTCAATTGCTGCCGCAATGCCGGATGGCGTTGCACCATAGACAACTACGCTGGCCGGAAGCGTGAGGGCTCCAGTCCCGGTCAATGCAATAGCTTGAGGCGAATTTGCGGCGCTGTCGGCGATGTTTATCGATGCGCTGGCTGGGCCAGTGAGTGTCGGCTGAAATCCGATTTGAATGGTGCACGCCGCGCCGCCGGCAAGGCTGGAACTGCATGTGTTTGAAGTTGTGAACGCAGAAGTAGCCGCGGCCGTCAACTGGATGCCTGCAATTGTCAGGGTTGCATCTCCGGAGTTGGTGAGCGTAACTGTCTGCGGAGTAGCCGGTGTGCCGAGTAAGACACTACCGAAGCTAACGCTTGGCGGAGTAACGGTGAGTGCGGCAGGAGTAATGCCCGTTCCCGACAGCGCAATGGTCTGCGGTGCATTGGCCGCGCTATCGGCAATTGTGAGCGAAGCCGTCGCGGGTCCGGCTGCCGTCGGCTGGAAATTCACCAGGAGTTCGCAACTTGCCCCGCCTGCGAGAACGGAACCGCACGAGTTCAAATCTGAAAACAGTGACGCCTTTGCGCCCGTAGCAGCGACAGTGTTTATCGTCAGCGGAGCCCCACCTGTATTCGTAATGGTCACCGTTTGGGCTGTACCTGGCATGCCGATTACGACGTTTCCGAAGTTCAGGCTTGAGGGGGAAACAGACGCCGCCGCCGGCGTGATGCCCGTGCCACTGAGCGCGACGGCCTGGGGCGAGTTTGCCGAGCTGTCGACGATGTTGAGCGAAGCCGAGGCAAAAGCCGCGGCTATTGGATTGAAAATGACCGCGACGCTGCAGGTTGCGCCGCTTGCCAACGTGGAGCCGCAACTGTTGGTCAGGGAAAACAGCGACGCACCCGTACCGGTGAGTTGAATGCTGCCGATGGTCAGCGCGGCTCCGCCGGAATTGGTGAGTGTGACTGTTTGCTGGGTACTCTGCGAACCAATTAAAACATTGCCAAAACCAACGTTGGGCGGAGTAATGGTGAGCAGTGCGGGAGCGATGCCGGCTCCAGCCAAGGGGATGCTCTGCGGCGAATTCGCTCCGTTATCCGTAAGCAAAAGCGCTGCGGCGGCTGGACCGGATGCCGTCGGCACGAAGCTCACAGTGAGTTGGCAGCTTGCGCCTGCAGCAACGGTTGATCCGCATGTGCTGGTATCGGAAAACAGCGACGCATTCGCGCCCGCAAGTGAGACTCCACTGATTGTCAGCGGAGACTCGCCCGTATTGGTGACAGTCACTGTTTGCGCCGTCACGTTGGTGCCGATGACAATGCTGCCGAAGTTCAGGCTGGGTGGAGAAAGCGATGCGGTAGCCGGTGTGATGCCTGTGCCACTCAGCGGCACGGTTTGCGGCGATTTTGCGGAGTTGTCGGTAATGACCAGCGAAGCCCCGATGGACGTACCCGCGGTTGGAGCGAAAGTGACCCCAACGCTGCAGGTTGCTCCCTGAGCCAGCGTTGCCCCGCATGAGTTGGTCAACGAAAACAAGGACGCTCCCGCACCCGCAACCTGAATGCTGCCGATGGTTAATGCCGCGCCTCCGGTATTGGCAAGCGTAATCGTCTGTGCAGTGCTCTGGGTGCCGGTCAGGACATTGCCGAAGCTCAGGCTGAGTGGGTTGATCGAGATCGCCGCTGGAGAGATCCCGGTTCCCGACAAGGAAATGGTCTGCGGGGAATTCGCTGCGTTGTCCGCGATAGTCAGCGATGCTGTTGCCTGGCCCGCGGCGGTTGGCACAAAACTCACGGTCAGTGTGCAGGTAGCTCCCCCTGCCAGCGGCGCCGTGCATCCGTTGGCTTCAGAGAACAGAGCGGGGTCTGTGCCTGTAAACGAGACTGCGCCGATGACCAGTGGGGCTTGTCCGGTATTGGTGATGGTTACAGCTTGCGGGGTACTGGACATGCCGGTAACGACATTTCCGAGATTCAAGGTCAGGGGCGAAATCGATGCTGCGGGCGCTGTGATTCCCGTACCGCTGAGCGCGACACTCTTTGGTGAATTGGCGGAATTATCCAGGACAGTGAGCGAAGCAGTGACCGCGGTCGCCGCCGTGGGAATGAAGGTAACCCCGATGTTGCACGTTGCGCCGGCTGCCAAAGTCGAACTGCAATTGTTGGACTCAGAGAAGGACGACGCTCCCGTGCCAGTCAGCCCCAGGCTGCTTATGGTGAGCGGGGCGCCTCCAGCATTGGTAAGCGCCACCGTCTGGCTGGCGCTCTGCGTGCCGACCGCAACATTGCCGAAGCTCATGCTGATTGGAGTGACGGAGGTGGAGCCGGGAGTGATTCCAGCGCCTGTAAGGGCGACCGTTTGTGGAGAATTCCAGGCGCTATCCGCGACGGTAAGCGACGCAGTGGCCTGGCCAGCGGCCGATGGCAGAAAACTCACGGCAAGGTTACAACTCGCACCTGTGGCGAGTACCGATGGGCAGGTGCTCGAATCTGAAAACAGGGTGGTATTCGCCCCTGCAAGGGTGACTCCATTCATGGTGAGCGGTGCCCCGCCGGTGTTGGTAATGGTTACAGTTTGCGCGGTGCCCTGCGTGCCGATTACAACATTTCCGAAGTTCAGCGTGAGCGGCGAAATCGTGACCGCGGGCGGCTTGATTCCGGTGCCGCTCAGAGCCACACTTTGCGGGGACGTCGCGGAGTCGTCAACAAACGTCAGTGAAGCCGATGCGGTTGCCGCCGCGGTTGGATCGAAGGTGACTTGTATGTTGCAGGTTGCCCCGGCAGCCAGACTTGCACCGCAGCTATTGGCCAGCGCGAACGAGGTCCCTCCCGTACCG
>Ga0302266_10000583_pt1 | contig 36368 bp, 10 predicted proteins | sample III_Bog_E1_2_FD_194559 | JGI IMG/M metagenome (GOLD analysis project Ga0302266, IMG submission 194559) | Peat permafrost microbial communities from Stordalen Mire near Abisko, Sweden - III_Bog_E1_2 | ecosystem: Environmental > Terrestrial > Soil > Wetlands > Peat | place: Sweden: Abisko...
TCGGTGCAAGCGAAAACTGGGGGGCATGCAACGGTTCAAGTCAGTCGGAGACACGACCGCCCTCGAGCTGCGTTTTCTATGACACTACTACTGGGAGCAACGCGGACCCCGGCCAGGCAAACTACGGGACGTCCCAGGAAACGTACAACGCAGGGCAGGGCTATGACCTGGTGACGGGACTCGGTTCCGTTGACTTGACCGCGATGATCAACGCGTGGAACAACGTGTCGTACATTGCCTCGACAACGACGCTCTCCCTCGGTGGCATCACGACTGCCCCTTACGGCAACTCCGTGTCCTTTACCGGTACCGTTACGGCCAACTCAGGCAGCGGAATTCCCACCGGATTCGTCACGATTGAAGACAACAACAGTCACAGCTACGGTGTTTTCGCACTGGACGGCAGCGGGAACTTTTCCGGAGAGACCACCGGGTTCCCCATCGGGACCACTTCGGTGAAAGCTGTGTATGGCGGTGACGTGGCGTATGACAGAAGTACCTCCGCGAACGAGCCCCTTTCAATCACCAAAATTGCATCCAGCGCAACCGTAACCTTTCAGCCCTCCGAGACCACTTCGGCCTACGGGGCGAGAACCTTCGGCTTCACCATCGCTGTGGCTGGTACGACCAACTACGGCAACCCGACCGGGAATGTGGTGGTGAACGTGAAACTCGCCAGCACGGGAGCAACAAACTATATCGGAAGTTCGCCGCTGACACCCAATGTGGGTGCGCCCGGATCGACGACCGGCTCCCCCCAATTCATTCAACTGAACACTCCGCCGGACACGTATACCTTTATCGCCACATATGCTGGCGATGCAACGTTTTCTGCGCTGGCTTCTCCGGCGACCGGCGCCATCACGATCACCAAAGCACCAACTTCATTGACGGTTGGAAGCAGCACGAACTCGACGACAGTCGGCTCCCCCGTAACTCTCAATGCGACTCTGCTGAGCACGCAGGGCCAGACTGCGCCCACCGGAACAGTGCAGTTTTATCAGAATGGACGCGCAGTGGGTTCGCCGGTTGCGGTGAGCGGCGCGTCGCTCTCAAACGGCGCATACACAGCTCTTGCGTCCCTGATCACGTCCGCACTCTATCCCGGCAGTTTGCCGGTGACGGCTGTTTATTCGGGCGACACAAATGACTCCACCTCAACCTCGAATGCACAGACCATTTCCATCACGGGCGCGACCGATACGGTGTCGATCACGTCCAATTTTGCCGGCGATGATTACCTGGGTTCAAACCTGACTCTGACCGCAACTGTATTCTCGCAACAATCGTCCCCGGCAATTACTGGCAGTGTGCAGTTCTTTGCCAACGGCCTGAGCCTGGGGACTTCTTCCGTGAGCAGCAGCACCAGCGGTGGCAAGCAGATTGCAACGGCTACGCTGCAAACCACCGCTCTGCCGGCTGGAACGGACAGCGTCTACGCTGTTTATAGCGGTGACGCGAACTACGATCCAGAGACCTCATACACGATCACGATTCCTGTGATCCAGACGGTGCCGGACGGCTTCACTGTTGAATCGAGCTTGAGTTTTGGAAACGAAACCCTCAATGTCGCCGCGACTTCGCAAGAAGTAGAACTCGGCAACAGCGGTACGGCCAACCTGGTATTTGGCAGCGCGACCATTACCGGGGCAAACGGTTCGAGCTTTTCGATTTTGGCCAGCACTTGCTCAGCAGGTTCGCAATTAACCCCCCTGAGCGGCCACTACTGCAACTTCAACATTGGGTTCACGCCGCAGCAAACGGGAGCGCTCAGCGCGTCGCTGGTGCTGACCGATAACAGCCCCACCAGCCCCCACATCATCCCGCTCACCGGCACGGGAGTGCCGTCGGGGCCCTATCTGCAACTGAGCACACCGAGCATGAACTTCGGCGTAATAACTGCGAACACCACTTCAGCCGCACAGACAGTGACGCTGACCAATATCGGCAACACAGCCATTACGTCCCTCTCCTTTAGCGGGCTGACCAGCACGCCCTTCAGCGTGAGTGCGACCACCTGTTCAGATGCGCTTGCGTCACAGGCAAGCTGCACGGTCAGCGTCACGTTCGCTCCCACATCGGCGGGACTTGTATCCGCATCGCTGATTGTCAATCAGAACAGCAGTGCGGGACCGGTAGAGACAACGGTCAGCCTCTCCGGACAGGGAATCTCCGCGGATGCTGCGTCGCTCCTTGACGTGGTGCATTCATTGCCGGGCAACTTCTCCAGCGCCAGCAGCGCGGTTGCCGACGCGCAAGGCAACATCTACGTCAGCGACACCCCCAACAACGTGGTTTATAAAGTTGACCCCACCGGGAACCAGACAACGCTGCCCATTTCCGGCCTGACCTCACCAGGCGCAATGACCATGGATGCCAATGGCTATCTCTATGTCATCAGCAACGGCGGGTTCAATAACGTCAATGTCATCAAATTCAAATCGGCAATGGACCAGGTCGCAGTGCCCTACACAGGCATTTCACAGGCGACCGGGGTCGCGGTGGACAAGAGCGGCAACATCTACGTCGCCGTCCCTTCAAACAGCACAGTGTTGCAGAGTGCCCCGGGTCAATCCGCAGCAACTCCCATCGGCTTCGCGAAGCTTGGGGTTGTGGAAGTAAACGCTGTCGCCATCGATTCCAATAACAACATGTACGTGACCGGTTCAACCGGCTCGTCCAACGTGCTGAACGAAATTCCCGGCATTACCGGCACCTACACCACAATTGCATCGGGATTGACGAATCCCGTTGCGCTTGCCATCGGGCTCAGCAATTCGGTCTATGTCGCGGATGGGACAACCAACCAGGTTCACGCATATTTAGGCGGAGTTCCGTTTTTAATTCTCGATAGTCCAGCGATCACGGGTGTTTCAAACATTTTCGTGGACGCAAATGCAAATCTGTACCTGGCCAGCGCCGGGCAGATATTCGAATCGTCCAACCTGCCAAGGGCCAATGCGGGATTCGCAACCATCGGCACGCCGGGATCTGCCTGGGTGACGATGAATGTTCCCGCGGGGAATTCGATTACAACCATCAGTGCCACAGATCTTGCGGGCGACAATGAGTGGACTCTGCCCACAGGCAACACCTGCACTGTATCGAACGGCGTTTGCTCATTCCAGGTGAAGTTCTCGCCGGTGTATCCGGGAATGCGCGCCGGAACCGTGAGGGTTACGGACGGGGTGGGTTCGACACACGCAATCGATTTCTATGGCGTGGGACAAGGACCGCAGGCTACGTTCCTCACCGGTAACAAGAGCACGATCGTCGGCACGTGGGTTCCATCGGCCCTGACGACAGATACAGTGGGCAACGTGTATGTCCTCGATCAGACCAACTCTTCGGCGCCGATTATTCAAAAGATCACGCCGGCGGGAACTGTATCTCTTGCGCTCGATCCGACCAGCGCCGACGGCGGACCCAACTCCAGCCTTGCCGTTGACGGGCAGGGGAACTTCTACCTGACCGCGGTCAACCAGGGTCCCGGGATCTTCGAATACCAAAGCGGCAATCTTAACGAGGTATCGCCCGGTTCGGGCACGGTGAGCCCCTTCGCGCTCGACGGTGCGGGCAACTACTATCAGGCCGGCGGCAATCAAGTGGTGGTGTCGGACTCAAGGTTCAACACGCTCGCAACCTACACCTACGGAACAAGCTCGTCGGTAACTGTGAATAACCTCACGGTTGACAGCTTGAAGAACATCTATGTCACAACCTCTGAGCCTGCCGTTTACATCACAAGTTGGGCGGGCGTAAATACCAAGCTACTGGACAGCTCAACCTCGCCCGGCGGCTTCACACTGAGTAATCCAACTGGCATCACAGTTGACGCGGCCGGTACGCTCTACGTCGCCGACGCAGGCGCGAATGCGCTCTTCCGCATCGATGCGCAGGACAATGCTTCGGCGTTCGGGCTCAACCTCACCAACCCGTCGGTGATTGGCGTTACGATAACGCCCCAAGGAACGCTGTATCTCGCCGACCAGGCCAACAACGCGGTTTACCGCTTTGATCCTTCCAATGCGACCTTCGCGTTCGGCAATGTGAACGACGAGACCTCGTCATCGGTGCAGTCGGTGCTTCTGACCAATACCGGTAACCTGCCCCTCGCGATCAACTCATTGGCCTCACCCGCGTCCTACACTCAGGAGCAGGACAGCGCCTGGTGCACGACTTCCACGTCGCTGACCAATGGCGGAGTCTGCGACCTGACCTTCCTTATCGATCCTTCGTCGCTCGGCTCCGTGGGCGGCTCCGTCACGGTGACCGATAACTCTCTCAATTCAACGGCCACGCAACATATTGCACTGACCGGGCAGTCCGTTGTTGGGCCGCCATCGCAGGTGGTGTTCAGCACACCGCCTCCAGCTTCCATCGATGCCCTTTCCAGCTTCGGCCAGGTCGCAGTACAACTCAAGGACCTCGCGGGGAACGTGGTCACATCCTCCGCGGATACCGTATCGCTGACCGTAAAAGATGGCGCGGGCAACGTCTTCTACACCGCGTCGTCAGCGGCTGTGGCCGGCGCGGTCTCATTCAATCTGAGCACATTGCAGGTTACAAATTCGGGAACCTACACGTTCATTGCGACAGACGTAACAACTACCAGTGCTACCGCGACACCGACCGCAACATCGACGGTCAATAAGCTCTCGCAGACCGTCACCTTTGGCGCATTGGCGAATCAGACCTACGGCGTGGCGCCCATCACGCTCAACGCCACCGCGAGTTCGGGGCTGACCATCGGTTACACCGTAACAGGTCAGGCGACGCTCTCCGGCAACACACTGCAGGTCATTGGCATTGGGTCAATTACAATCACCGCGCAGCAGACGGGTAACTCGACTTACTCCGCCGCCACAAGCGTAGTGCGGAGTTTCACTGTAACTCCTGCCCTGCTCACCGTCACGCCTAACAACACCAATAAATACATCAACCAGGTCAATCCAACCTTGACCTACACCATCACCGGCTACGTCAATGGCGACGCTGTCGAATTCCCGGTGGTCTTCGGCGCCGCCTCTCTGACCACGACGGCAACGGCCTCCTCGCCAGTGGGCACGTATCCCATAATGGCCTCACTGGGCACATTGACAACGGCCAATTACACCTTCCAGTTCGGGACCGGTACGCTGACAGTGATTCAGCCTTCGAGCCCGGTCGCGCCTCCCATCAGCTGGGTAAACCCCGCTCCCATTACATACGGCACTCCTCTAAGCGCAACGCAATTGAATGCGGCGACCGTTACCGCCGGCACGTTTACTTACTCACCCGCTGCGAGCGCCATTCTGGCGGGTGGAAATCAGACGCTCACTGTAACCTTTAACCCGACTGACACTATTGACTACACAACTTCGTCCGCCACCGTGCAACTAACAGTCAATCAGGCATCCCCGACCGCAACTTTGACGTCTTCGGCAAATCCTGGCATAGCGGGGAGCCCCGTAATCTTTACCGCAACCGTCAATGGAGTCGCAGGAGGCGCAGTTCCCACTGGTGAAGTTGCTTTCACCCTCTCCGGCTATTCCGAGACCGGAAAGAGTTTGGGAAATGCGGTCCTGAATAATGGAGTTGCGACGCTGACCACCAGTTCCCTTGCACCTGGTCAGCAGCCGTATAGCATCCAGGCAATCTACCAGTCGGATGCAAACTACGCTTCAGTTCAAACCGGCAATCTTCCCCAGCTAATCGATCCGGAAGTGAATGTGGGAAGCAGCACAACGTTCCAGATGAACGTCATCTCCGGCGCGGGAACAGGCACAGTTGCGAACATTGCAGTAGGTGCGGCGGGCGCTCCAGGGCAGGAGTTCAGCCTCCTGCCAGGTGGTTCATGCGCAGTAGGCGGCGCTCTGGGCAGTTACAGCTTCTGCACTGCGAATATAAAGTTCACTCCCGCGCGGTCGGGCATCCGTTATGGCGCAATCACGCTGACAGATGCGAGCGGGAACATCATCACCACCAACCAACTCGCGGCCATTGGACTCGGATCCCAGGTGAGCTTCCTGCCGGGAACGCAGAGCACTATCGGCAGCGGATTCCTCAATCCCGGAGGCGTCGCCGTGGATGCCTTGGGCAATGTGTATGTTGCCGATTCAAGTCACGGTCAAGTGATTCTTGAACCAGCGGGCGGTGGCGCACCGGTCGTGGTCGACAACAATCTCTCATTCCCATCCGGCATAGCGGTGGATGGTGCCGGCAATGTCTATATCGCCGATTCCGGAAATAACCGCGTGGTTATGGACACACTAACCTCATCCGGCTATGTCCAAAGCACAGTTCCCACCAGCGCTCTCAACACTCCCGGCTCGGTTGCAGTCGACTATAACGGCGACTTGTTTATCGCCGACACATTCAACAGCCGAATCCTGGAGGAAACCAACAGTCAATTCGTTAGTTCCTCAGCGTGGACTGAATCTGTGATTCCGACAAGCACACTCTCAAATCCAGGTGGCGTCGCTGTGGATGCTGCCGGCGATATCTACATCGCCGACACATACAACAGTCGTATCCTGCAAGAGTCGCCGACAGCCGGAGGCTATAACGAAACCACTCTTCCTGTGACGGCGTCGCTGGTCAACCCACTTGCGGTCGCTGTCGACGGGAACGGTAACGTTTATTTCACAAGCTTCATAGGCTCCGGCGTTCAGAAAATGACACCGTCAGCGGGGAGTTACATCGAAACTACGCTGCCATATGCGTCGGGCATTTTTCCTGCCGCATTGACCGTGGATGGAATTGGAAACCTCTATATCGCCGACTCAAACAGCAACTCTGTGTTCAAGGAAGACTTCGCCGATGCGCCGAGCGTGAGCTTTGCCACAGCGACGAACGTGGACTCAAGCGATTCCACAGATGGGGCAGAGACAGTTCAGTTAATGAACATCGGCAATGAGCCGCTGATCATCAACAAAGTAAATTATCCTGCGGATTTTCCGCTCGCACCAGGCGACAGCAGTGCCTGTGCTACCGGCAGCGTTGCGGTGGGTCAGCAGTGCGATCTGCCTATCCAGTTCGCTCCGGTGCATGCGGGTTCTTTGGATGAGAAACTGACGGTGATCGACAACGCCCTGAACGCGGCAAATTCCACACAGTCCATAACAATTACCGGAGAAGGCATCGGCACACCAGCCGTGCTCACATCTCCCGCAGCGGGCATCAGCACCGTCCTAGGCGCCAGCGATGTCACCTTCCAGTGGACCGCCGGCGCCGGCGTCACCCTCTACCAGCTCAACCTCAGCGCCATTGCTCCTGGTCAAAGCGAGTTGTTCCTGTACAAAGGCACCTCAACTTCCGCCATCGCGCCCACTTTGCCCGCAAACGGTGTAACCATCTACGCAACGCTCTATTCAAAGATCGACGGGGTCTGGCAGTCCAATGCCTACGAATACACCGAAAGCGGCACTCCCACTCCGGCCACGCTCACATCACCGACGCCGGGACCCAGCACCAAACTCGGCACAACGAATGTGGGCTTCGAGTGGAACGCTGGGGCCGGCGTCACTCTCTACCAACTCAACCTCAGCGCCGTTGCTCCTGGTCAAAGCGAGCTCTTCGTGTATAAAGGCACGGCGACTTCCGCAATTGCGCCAGCCTTACCCGCAAACGGCGTAATCATCTACGCAACCCTCTATTCAAAGATCAACGGAGTCTGGCAGTCCAACGCCTACGAATATACCGAGAGCGGCACCCTCGCTCCGGCAGCACTCACCTCTCCCACGCCCGGCATCACCACCATCCTGGGCACAACCAATCTGCTCTTCCAGTGGACCGCCGGAACCTCGGCCTCCGACTACCAACTCAACCTCAGCGCCATTGCGCCGGGCGGTAGCGAACTGTACTTGTACAAAGGCACCGCTCTTTCCGCCACCGCTCCAACACTGCCCGCCAACGGAGTCAAAATCTACGCTAGGCTCTACTCAAAAATCGACGGAGTCTGGCTCTACAACGACTACGTCTACACCGAACACTAGCATCAGCGCAGAGCAGCAACCGCCTGTGTCCCACCCAACACGGCCGTCTCGTGGTGAGTGGGATCGCAGGCTGGCGAAAGCACGAGCATGCCCATCCTGCCAACGCGGCATAGTTAGGGTTTCCGGTGCTCGTCTGGCACATAGAGTTGCGGAGTAAATAATGTGCAAGTCGCTCTGTGGCGAGAATCGAAGTGGAACTCTGTTTCCCAACTCCGAATGATGGTGCATCTCAACGCTCCCCTGACAGTCTCGGATAGGAAATCCGGAATGATGTGACGTGCGCGCTGCCCGCCATCTCCGCCAGGTCACGGAATTTCTTCGAGGTACCCGATGCACTTTGCGATCAAGGCATAGATCTGGCCACCGCCAACCTGCTTGAAAACTGGATCGACGAAGCGGAGCTGGTTTTTCTCGTTCAAGGTTCCGAGAGTCGGCGTAACTTTTGGCGATGAAAGAGATGTGGGCATCGTGGACAAACTGGGTATTTCGACTTGTTGCGTCCAACGACATCGAAGCGGTCAATTGCCACATTCTCGCAACCACTTCCTACAGGCTAGAACGATTACCCATGATAAGACCCCTTGTCCTTTCGCGGGCGACGTCTTATTTGTACGGAGTTACTTATAGGACAGACTGCACCCCTTTTCGTTCCGCGGTCGATGAGTCCAGGAAAAGCACTGTTCGCTTCTTCCAGGTCCTGACCCTGCTTGAAGCCACAGTGCGCTTCTACAAGGGCTACGGTCATCTTCGCCGTTGGCAATCCAGCCGACGCACGAATTCACATCCCAGTTGCCAACACTAGGATTCCAGCAGCGCCCGTAACTTATGAGCGTATCTGCGGCTCGACGTGACCACCGCTCCTCCAGCCAGTACGATGTCGTAAACCCCATCGAACATCGGACGAATCTCGCTAATGCAGGCGCCGTTCACGATGGCCGACTTCCGCACGCGGATGAAGTGGTGGGACGCCAGCTTCTCCTCCAGGTGCGCCATCGTTTCACGCAACAGGTGACTGCCGCTGGCAGTGTGTATGCAGGCGTAGTTTCCCGTGGCTTCGATCCACAAAACGTTAGGAACGGGAACAAAGAAAATCCGCTTATTGTCCTTCACCACAAAGCGTTCCAACGTGCGGAGACTGCGGAGGGATCGGAGCAGTGGTTCGAGATCTCGATTTGCTTCCCTGCGCTGCTCGAGAATTTGCCGTGCGTGAACCAGCGACTTGGCAAATCGCTCCTTATCATACGGTTTCAGCAGATAGTCAACTGCGTGCACTTCGAATGCGCGGATGGCGTGCACATCGTAAGCCCAATGGCTGGACTTCGACTTGGAAAATGCGCGCTGGAAATTCCGCCCGTGCGCATGAAGATGGACACTCCCATCTTCTTCCCCTGTCGCGGCAGTCAGTGGCGAATCGACGAGCTCAGTTCGGCACACAACTTGATGTTGCCGTAAGCGAATTTATCGCGATTCAATAATGTTTGCCCACCCAATGTTAGATCAATAAGATATTGATCACTTATGACACAAGTGACAACTAATTCACGTCACTGTGTTTGCAAGCTATCCATGATACCGACAACCCTCTGCAAATTGTGCCGCCACATTAGTTACATGCTTGCCAAGCATAGGTTTACAAAGCGATGACCGCCTTTTGAAGCGCATTGGACCGCGAGATGGCCTGCAACCGAGGAAAAGGTTACTTTAGTACAGTGTACTATAGTAACTTGATCGACCAGCTCAAACGGTTTAGTGTTCATCCCGCAGTCGCAAGAGCGCAAATCAGGCGACAAGGTAATTCCGAAAGGATGTTACCAACGCGCCATCGATGTCGACGCTATTGCAATTGATTTTTGATAACTGTGTGCCACACAGGTGAGTAACTTGTGGGACCAGCGTATAAGTGTGAAGTTATCACGATGCAGTAAGAAACCAGCGCTCATTTACTCCCCTGCTGGATCATTCATCTTCTCCTTGTTACTTCTTTCTCGGCCTTGACTGCCCGCACACGATCTGAGCATGGCTCAGAGAGTTGTTCTGCGCCGACAGGGACAAATTTTTTTGCCGTCATCATGTTGCAAAAGACATGTGCACCCCTGCGTGTCGTGATCGGGCTGTGTGATGTAAAGGAGAAGCTATGTTTCAGGCATTCGATCCCCCCTGTGGGCGAGGACTTTCTCGCTCGCTGAGCGCGTACTTTTTAGTACTCGCGGCTTCATTTCTCATGTTGCTTGCGTCGAGCGCATCGGCTCAGACGCATGTTTCAAATCCCTACGTTGGCGCAAAGGTGTACGTCAGCCCCGACTGGACCAACGAAGTTGGTACCGCAGTTGCGACCGAACCAGCAGGCTCCGCGCTCGCCGAGCAGATGGCTGTTGTCGGAAATACACCGACCTTCGTGTGGATGGATCATATCGGCGCCATCTACGGTGGCGCGGCGGGCGGCGGACGAATGAGCCTTGCGCAACATATTTCCGCGGCAGCCACCCAAGCCAACGGCGCGCCAATCGTTGTCCAGCTTGTCATTTACGATCTTCCCGATCGCGACTGTGCAGCTTTGGCCTCGAACGGCGAGTTGAGCATTGCCGGAGGCGACACGGTTACCGGCCCTACGGGAGCCAAAGAAACATTAACCGGCACTGGCCTGCAGGAATACGAGAACGATTACATCACTCCCATCTTCGACGCCATGGCCGCAGCGCCATCGAATGTCCGCTTCGTGCTTGTGGTCGAGGACGACTCGCTTCCCAATATCGTCACCAACACCGGCTACAGCTTTTCGATCGCCAACTGCGTGGCGGCCAACGGCGGCGAGAGCTATCCGACCTACTCGATGACGGGTGTATATGTGGAGGCCATTCAATACGCGCTCAACCAATTCCACACGCTGCCCAATGCATATAACTACCTTGACATCGGACACCATGGATGGCTCGGATGGACTGAAGGCGCGGGCCTTGCCTTTCCCTTCTACGCCAGTGTGGTGAAGGGAACGACGGCTGGATTCGCCAGCCTTGATGGAATTATCACCAATACTGCCAACTACGGCCCGACCAAAGAGCCCTACATGACCGCGACTGAGTCGATTGGCGGTACGCCGGTCGATAACGCCACTTTCTATTCGTTCAATCCCGAAATTGATGAGGCAGACTACGCCCAGGAATTTTATACGGGCCTGACAGGCGTAGGTTTCTCCTCCAACCTCGGGTTCATCATCGACACCTCGCGCAATGGCTGGGGTGGGCCAAACCGTCCGACAGGTCCAAGCACCAGCACCGTGCTGAACACCTTTGTCGATGCGACCAAGATCGACGAGCGCGATGACATGGGCCAGTGGTGCAACCAGGAGGGGCAGGGGATCGGCTCGTTCCCGACTGTGAACCCTGGCGGCGCAACCAATCTGATTGCCTATGTCTGGGTCAAGCCTCCGGGAGAATCGGACGGCGACTATCCTAACGGCGATACAAACGCTGCGCACCTCGCCCTTGGGGCCTCCCATGGCGATGAGAACTGCGACCCGGCGCATGACAATACGCTGGCCAACGGGCTGGCTGTAGGCTCGATCCCGAACTCGCCCCCAGCCGGCACTTTCTGGCTCACCGAGTTCCTCCAGGACGTGCAGAATGCGTTTCCACCGATTCCAGTAGGCAATGGCTTCTCAATCACAACCACACCTGTGAGTGTGGTGCAGGGAACGACCGGGACAAGCAGCGTCACAGTCAGCGAATTTGGAACCTTTAGCGGCACCGTGGCACTAAGTCTAAGCTCACTGCCGACGGGCGTTACTGCGGCCTTCAGCCCGACTTCTGTCTCTGGCTCCGCAGGCAGCACGCTCACCTTTACCGTTTCTGTGACGGCCGTTCCGGGAACGTATCCCCTGACGGTGACTGGGACCAGCGGCTCAACCACCGAGACAGCAGCACTCAACCTCACCGTGGCTTTCTCACCACAATTCTCTATTACTGCCTCTTCCGCAACGGTTAACTTGCCGGTGGGAACGAACCCTACCGACTCCTTCACAATCACTTTTGAAGGCGGACTTACGGGGAGCGTGTCGGTCAGCGCGACCGGCGTGCCTTCAGGCATGCAAGTTAACTTTGCTCCTTCTTCGGTGAACGCACCGGGCGGGACCATCGTTGCGAACTTCAGCGCGCAGACCAGCACACCGGCGGGATCTTATCCGATCAAGATTGTTGGAACCAACGGCACAGTTACGAATTCCGTTACCATCACCGTCATCGTTCCGGGAACGGGTTTCTCGCTCGCGGCTTCGAAAACCAGCCTTTCTGTGACTCAAGGTACCAGCGGAACCAACACCATCTCGGTAACTGACATTGGTGGATTCACGGGTACCGTATCGTTTACCGCATCCGGTCTGCCCAGCGGCGTGACTGCTTCGTTCAGCCCGGCGTCCTCCACAACCTCCAGCGTTCTGACTTTGACGGCCAGCACAACGGCCACCACCGGCGCCTTCACGGTCACCGTCACCGGAACCTCAGGGAGCAATACCGCAACGGTTCCGTTCACACTGAGCGTCGTTTCCGGGACCGGTTCCTTCACATTGAAGCCATCGGCGACAGCCCTGTCGGTTCTCGCGGGTTCCAGCGGGACAGACACGATTACCGTAACGAATGTCAGCCCCTTCACAGGCAGCGTAACGTTTGCGGCATCGGGCTTGCCCAGCGGAGTTACTGCATCGTTCAGTCCAACGTCCTCCACGACCTCCAGCGTTCTGACGCTGACGGCCAGCAGCACGGCCGCGGCGGGAACCTCTACGGTCACGATTACCGGAACCTCCGGCACTCTCACCGCAACAACCACGATCGCACTCACTGTGACTTCGCCAACTGGCGGCTTCACGCTCAAACCATCGGCGACTGCGTTGTCGGTTGTGGCAGGCTCCAGCGGAACAGACACGATTTCGGTGACGGACATCAGCCCATTCACCGGTAGCGTATCCTTTGCCGCATCCGGGTTGCCAACCGGTGTCACTGCATCTTTCAGTCCAACGTCGTCTGCAACCTCCAGCGTTCTGACGCTGACGGCTAGCAGCACGGCCGCGGCGGGAACTTCTACGGTCACGATTACCGGAACCTCCGGCACTCTGACCGCAACAACCACGGTCGCACTCACTGTGACTTCGCCGACTGGCGGCTTCACACTGAAGTCATCGGCGGCAACACTGTCGGTTGCTCCAGGCGCTAGCGGCACGGACACGATTACCGTGACGGACGTTAGCCCCTTCACGGGCTCCGTAGCGTTTACCGCATCAGGCATGCCCACTGGAGTTACGGCTGCTTTCAGCCCGACATCCTCCACAACCTCCAGCGTTCTGACACTCACGGTCGGTAGCTCGACCGTGCCCGGGACCTACACGATCACCGTCACTGGAACGTCAGGGACGCTGACCGCGACCACCACGATCACATTGACCGTGGCTTCCACCGGTGGCGGCTGCGCGGTGACCTACACGAGCTCGCCGCAAAACAGCAGCCAGTTCGGAGCGACCATCGCCATCAAGAACAACGGGAGCACCACTTTGAGCAACTGGTCGCTGACCTGGACCTTTGCCAACGGACAGACCATCGCCAGTTCGTGGAATGGGGCCGTAACGCAGAGCGGAGCAAACGTCACGGTGAGCGAACAGGCTGGCCAAACATGGCAGAACATTCCGGCCGGTGGAACCTATTCCGGATTCGGCTTCAACGGCACCTGGAATGGCGTGACCAACGCTATACCCACGGCGTTTTCGCTGAACGGAACAGCCTGCACAGTCAACTAGCAAGCAACCGCGACGATTATTCGCAACAACGGGAACGAGGCGGAACGGGTCATTAGACCTGTTCCGCCACCCCCCGCCTGCGATTGACGCGAACTGAAAACCACAAGTGGAGGATCATCGATGCATTTCGCATTCACTAGCTCGCACAAGCAGAGACGCTCCGGTATAACGATGGCGCAAGGTGTAGTTTTGTTCGCGGCGCTGCTACTCACTTTCATGGCTCCAGGCGCATGGGCGCAGGGTACCGGTTATTGGCATACAAGTGGAAACAAGATTCTCGACTCCAGCGGCACGGAAGTGCGAATAGCTGGAATCAACTGGTATGGCGCTGAGACCCCCGACTATCTTGTTCATGGACTTTGGGCACAGGACTATCACACGGTTTTGAACTCCATCAAGAGTCTTGGCTATAACGTAATTCGCATACCGTTTTCTAACCAATTGGTTGAAAGTAACCCGGTTCCCACTAACTACTCAAACTATGTAAATGGTCCCGTGAACCAGGCTCTCGTAGGGCAGACTGCGTTGGCGGATCTGGATACGATCATCGCCTATGCCGGTTCGATCGGACTGCGCGTGATTCTTGACAACCATCGTTCCGAGGCTGGAGAGACCAATGAAGCCAATGGCCTGTGGTACACGAGCGCGTATCCACAAGCAAACTGGATTGCCGACTGGCAGACAATGGCCACGCGTTACAGCGCCAGCAAGTTTACGTTCAACGGCAACCCAACAGTTATCGGCATGGACCTGCGCAACGAGCCACACCTGTCCGGGTCTGGCGCTACAACAGGCTCTTGCTGGACTGGAGACACGGCGACCAATGGATGCCCCACCAGCCTCACAGCACAGAATTGGCCCGTCGCCGCTGAAGCCGCGGGAAATGCAATTCTCGCCGTCAACCCTAAACTGCTGATCTTCGTTGAGGGCAATGACTGCTATAGCGGCGTCTGCGGATGGCAGGGCGGAAACCTGATCGGCGTCGCCTCGAATCCTGTAACGCTGAGCGTCGCGAACCAACTGGTTTACTCCGCACACGATTACGGTCCGAACCTATATCAGCAACCGTGGTTCAATGGCAGCACTACACCCGCCAGCCTGGACGCGACATGGAATAAGTACTGGGGTTATATCAGTGCCGATAACATTGCGCCGGTTTGGGTGGGCGAGTTCGGCACAGATAACACCAGCACGGACATCGAAAACACTGCGGCAGGCAGCCAGGGACAGTGGTTCGAAAGCCTGGTTGGTTTTCTCCAAAGCAATCCCACGCTTAACTGGACCTATTGGGCGCTTAATGGCGAAGATACATACGGATTGCTCGATGGCAGCTATGATGCAACGCCGCCGAGTTCGCTAAAACAGCAGGAGCTTGAGAGCATCCAGTTCCCGTTGAGTGGCGGGTCGTCGACACCCGGCTTCACGTTGACATCCTCAGCCTCAAGCCTGTCTGTAACGCAGGGCAGTAGCGCAACAGACACCATCACTGTTGGCGACGTGGACGGATTCACTGGCAGCGTCACGTTTACCGCATCGGGCTTGCCCAGCGGCGTAACGGCTTCGTTCAGCCCGACTTCCTCTGCGAGTTCCAGCGTTCTGACGTTGACTGCAAGCTCCACGGCTACTACCGGTCCGGCTACAGTGACCGTAACTGGAACATCTGGAAGCACAACGTCGACCACCACGATCGCGCTTACCGTCAACGCCAAGGCCACAGCTGGATTTACGCTTGCACCTTCGCCGTCGAGTTTGTCAGTTACCCAAGGCAGCAGCGGCACCAGTTCCATCACGGTGACTGATACGGGCGGATTCACAGGGAGCGTTACATTTACTGCATCGGGCCTGCCCAGCGGCGTAACGGCTTCGTTCAGTCCGACATCTTCTACGACTTCCAGCGTGCTCACATTGACTGCGAGCTCGACGGCTACGACTGGTGCGGCTACTGTGACTGTCACCGGAACCTCCGGAAACACAACCGCAACCACCACCATCGCACTCACTATCAACGCCAAGATAACCGCCGGCTTTACGCTTTCCTCTTCGCCGACGTCCCTCAGCGTCAAGCAGGGCAGCAGCGGAACCGACACGATCACGGTAACGGACACGGGCGGGTTCACGGGCAGCGTGACCTTTACCGCGACTGGATTGCCCAGTGGCGTGACGGCTTCGTTCAGCCCGGCAACGTCCACCAGTTCCAGCGTGCTCACGTTGACGGCCAGCAGTACTGCTACTGTCGGCTCGTCTACTGTGACCATCACCGGGACCTCGGGGACCACGACGGCAACCACCACCGTTGCGCTCACTGTCTCTCCTTCCAGCAGCGGGGCTTGCACGGTTGACTACGTGATTTCGCCACAAAACACGAGTGCATTCGGAGCGACAATCACCATCGTCAACGGACCGACTGCCATCACCAGTTGGACGCTTACGTGGAGCTTCGCCAACGGGCAAACAGTTGCTCAACTTTGGAACGGCATTGAAACCCAGAGCGGTGCGAACGTGACGGTGAAGAACGAGCCCTACAACGGCAGCATTGCAGCGGGCGGCACGTTGTCCGGTATCGGCTTCAACGGAACCTGGAACGGAACCACCAACGCAGTGCCCACGGCGATTTCGCTCAACGGCACGGCCTGCACCGTCAACTAGAACGCAATCGCAACAAGGCACGCGTGAAGCATGAAAGTTCGCTTCACGCGCGCCATCACATCCCGAAACTGTTGAGCCACGATCGCAATCGACGCGTAGCGGAGGATCCACGATGCGCACAATCAGGACGTTGACAACCCGGAGGTGCGCTCGCGAGCGCGTCTTGCACTTCGCGTTCACGATCGCTTTATTAACACCCGTCATTGCTGGGCCGAGCATTTGGGCTCAAGGAACAACGCAATCCACCTTGCAACACGATGTGTGGATGGACGCCCGCGACGCGCATGGGCTTACACCTCTTATTGTTGCTGCATCGATGGGCCAAACCGAGACGGTCCGCTCACTGCTGGCCCAAGGAGCAGGCGTCGATGCGAGATCGGCCGACGGACGAACCCCACTCATTGCCGCGGCGCAAGGCGGTCAGATCGAGGCTGTTCAGGCCCTTATCGCAGCAGGCGCAAACCTGAACGCGGCTACGCGTGGCACGGGGACAGCTCTTGAAGTTGCGGAGCGAACCGGCAATACCGACATAGCGGCGTTGCTGCTTGCTTCCGGCGCACGGTCATCGGGGCACTCCGTGGGAGATACGGTTTGTGTTCGTCCCTGGGGCGGCGATGGATTTTGCGGAACGGTTAAATCGTTCAGCATCCGTTCCGTCTCGCTCCAGGTGACGAAGATTATGGGATGCACGAACGGCTGCTCGGCCAAGGAGGAATGCTCCGAATCCAGGCTCGTGGGTGGTGCTGACGGTCTTCAGGCCGGCAGCCAGATTGCGGTTCCGAGTTGGTGCCTGACGCAGACGGGGGTGAAGCCATGAAGATTCCATCCTCAGCTTCACACTGCATCACCCGCATGTTCATTGTTCTTGCCGTAGTGACAGGGCTTGTGATTGCCGGAGTCGCACCGAAGGCCTTTGGACAGACCAAGAGTGGGTTCACCTACGACGGCATTGTGTACACATCCTGGTGGTTCGACGAATACGGGAATTACGAAGACCCTCCGGTTGCCACTGGTGCCGCTACAACCTCAACGAACCAGCTTGTGCAAACAAGCGCGAATTATGCATCGGTGCTTGTTACACAGTATGTGCAGACCGGCACGTCGACGACGATTGCACCCGATAGCACGAAGACACCTTTGGACGACCAGGTAGCTTTCGCGATTCAAGGTTTTCATAACCAGGGGATGAAGGTCTTCCTCAAACCGCACGTAGACTCTTTGGACGGAACCTGGAGAGGTCAATTCGAGCCAACCAGCACCGCTGCCTGGTTCGCCAGTTTTCAAACGTTTATTGTGCACTACGCAACACTCGCGCAGGCAAACAACGTAGAAGGCCTGGTGATCGGTACTGAATACAAGACGCTCAGCGTAGCGGCGAATGAGACGTACTGGGCCAACATTATCGCCGCTGTCCGGGCGGTCTATAGCGGACAAATTGCCTATGCCGCGAATGCGTCCGGACCCGCTGACGAATTCAGTACGGTTTCGTTCTGGCCTCTCGTCGATATCATCGGCGTGGATGGATACGTTGGTCTCACAACTCAAAGTGATCCCACGGTTGCCCAGTTGGTATCCGCCTGGACCGATAGCCCTGAGAATGGTGGATACAATGCCGTCGCGGCCTTCGAGAACCTTAGCACCACTTATAACAAGCCTGTCATCTTCACCGAACTTGGCTATGAAAGTACTCCAGGCACAAATATAGAGCCTTGGAACTCCAGTCTTTCCGACGGATATGATCCAACCGAGCAAGCGGATTGCTACGAGGCCTTCTTTGAGGTTTTCAGCCAGCAGACTTCGTGGATGAAAGGTGTGTTTTGGTGGAATTGGTCAGTTCCCGCACTGAGCACGGGAGACACCAGTTATGACCCCAATGGCAAGCCCGCTGGAACCGTCGAACTTCCGGAGTGGTTCGGATCGGCAACGCCCATCTTCAAGATTTCTCCCTCGGCGTCCGTGCTTTCATTGGCTCAGAACGACAGCGCTACCGACACCATTACAGTTCAGGACGAGGGCGGATTCACAGGCAGCGTGAACCTGGCTGTATCGGGACTTACCAGCGGAGTTACTGCTTCGCTCGGCACCAATCCCACCACCGGCAGCAGCGTACTGACTCTCAAGGCCAGTGCCACAGCCACCGCTGGAACATCCACGGTGACCATCACTGGAACGTCCGGCACACTGACTGCAACCACCAAAGTTTCCCTTACGATCACCGCATCCGCATGCACGGTTACCTATACGATTGGAAGCCAATGGCAAAGCGGTTTTGGAGCGAGCCTCGTTATTGCGAACACGGGAACGGCCGCTATACCGGCGTCACCGGCAACAAGCTGGACGCTGACCTGGCCCTTTGCGAATGGGCAAGCGATCTCAGAGTTCTGGGGCGGCACGGAAACCCAGAGCGGCGCAATTGTGACGGCGATTGGAACTACCACCATCCCAGCCGGAGGCAGTTACTCCAGCATGGGATTCAACGGTACCTGGAACAATGTTACGAACGCAGTACCCACCTCGTTCGCACTCAACGGCACTAACTGCACAGTCAACGGCACCGCACCAACGCCAGGCTTCACGCTTGCGCCATCGGTGTCGCCGCTGTCTGTAACTCAGGGCAGCAGTGCAACTGACACCATCACCGTAACCGACACGGGCGGATTCACCGGCAGCGTGGCCTTTACAGCAACTGGCTTGCCTAGCGGCGTGACGGCGTCGTTTAGTCCAGCGTCGTCCACGAGCGCAAGTGTGCTCGAGCTAACGGCCAGTAGCACGGCTACCACGGGCCCGGCAGCGGTGTCTATCACTGGAACTTCTGGAAGCACGACTGCGACCACCACTATCGCGCTCACCGTTAATCCCTCGGTGACTCCAAGCTTCACACTTACACCTTCGCCGACATCTCTTTCGGTTGCGCAGGGTAAGAGCAGCACCGACACCATCACGGTGGCGCACGTGGGCGGATTCACCGGCAGCGTATCGTTTGTTGCGACCGGAATGCCCAGCGGTGTGACCGCATCGTTCAGCCCGGCATCATCCTCAAGCTCCAGCGTGCTGACGCTAACAGCCAGCAGCACGGCCACGGTTGGTGCGGCAACGGTCACCATCACCGGAACTTCAGGGAGCACGACGGCAAAGACCACCATCGCGCTCTCCGTTACTAACTCGACGCCGAGCTTTACGCTTGCGCCTTCTGCGGGCACACTGTCAGTAACTCAGGGCAAGACCGCCACTAACACCATCACAGTAACCGACGTGAATGGATTCGCCGGCAGCGTAACTCTCGCAACCACCGGCTTGCCCAGCGGCGTAACTGTCGCCTACGGCACCAACCCCACCACTGGAACCAGCGTGCTCACGTTCACGGCCAGCGCAACAGCGACTGCTGGCACGTCTACGGTGACCGTTACAGGAACGTCGGGTAGCACGACCGCAACCACCACCATCGCGCTCACGGTCGCTCCTTCTGGCGGCGGGGCTTGCACTGTGGACTACGTGATTTCGCCACAAAACACGAGTGCGTTCGGAGCGGCCATCACCATCGTCAATGGACCGACGGCAGTCACCAGTTGGACGCTGACCTGGAGCTTCGCCAACGGGCAGACGATTTCATCTCTCTGGAACGGAATTGAAACCCAGAGCGCCGCGAACGTGACGGTGAAGAACGAGCCCTATAACGGCAGCATCGCCGCCGGCGGCACACTGTCCGGCATCGGCTTCAACGGAACCTGGAACGGCACCACCAACGCAATTCCCACGGCCATCTTGCTTAACGGCACGGCCTGCACCGTCAATTAGCGTCGCACATGTGCGCCGCGCGACAACCAATGCATGCGTGGGGTAGTAGATACCCCTGCTCCACGCTTGCAATCACAGTTCCAAGTGGAGAAGGCCGGTCATGAAAATCCCCCTGACAAATATTGTTGCGTCCTCAGTCTTACTGGCTTCCGCAATGGCCAGCGCGCAAACAGCAACGGTAAACTTCAACACGACCTACCAAACAATCCGCGGATTCGGTGGCGCTGAAGCATGGATGCCGGCGTTTAGCTCAGCAACAGAGAGTGCCTTATTTGGCACAGGCAACAATCAGCTTGGCCTGACCATCCTTCGCGTGCGCATTGATCCGAGCTCGACAACGGGCGGCAGCAATTGGGCCACGGAACTGTCGAATGCGCAGGGGGCGCATGCTCTAGGCGCTACGATCATCGCCACGCCGTGGACCCCGCCTGCGGCCTGGAAGAGCAACAACAGCACGATCGAAGGCACGCTGAATACCTCAGAGTACGGCGCCTACGCGAACTACCTCAACGCCTTCACATCGTATCTGGCGGCCGGCGGCGTGCCGCTCTATGCAATCTCCGTGCAGAACGAGCCGGACGCCAACGTGACTTATGAATCGGCTGTATGGACCGGCGCGACGATGGATGCGTGGGTCGCCGGAAATGCAGGTGTGCTGACAACCAAATTGATCATGCCGGAGTCAGAGAGCTTCACCACCAGTCTCTCTGATCCTGCACTCGACGATGCGAATGCGGTAGGCAAGATTGGGATCATTGCCGGGCACATATACGGTGTATCTCCGAGTTACTACACCAATGCCGAACAGAAGGGCAAAGAAGTCTGGATGACCGAACACTACCTTAGCCCCGCAAACGGATCGGCTTCGGCCATTGGCGATGCAATCGCAGCCGCGGAAGAAGTCCATGCATCGATGGTTACTGCTCAGTACAACGCCTATGTCTGGTGGTGGATCGTGGACTGGCCCGCGGAGGGGTTTGTCAGCGGCCTCGCGGACACTAACAACAATCCCACTTACTATGGCGCCGCAATAGCGCAGTTCTCGAAATATGTCCGGCCGGGATCTGTCCGTGCGAGCGCGACGGCGAATCCAGTCTCAGGCGTGGATGTTTCAGCTTACGCAGGCAACGGAACATCCGAGATTGTTGCTATCAACTCGAATAGCTCTGCAAACACAGTTACCTTTGCTACCTCAGGCGAGACATTCACTTCAGTTACCCCGTACGAGACTTCAGCCAGCGGCATGTTGGCGCAACAGACCGCGATAGGTGTTTCGGGAGGTTCATTCACTTACACGCTGCCGGCTCAGAGCATCACGACCTTCGTGGGGACGAACGGGTCCGGCACGCCCGGGTTTACGCTGTCGCCTTCGGCAGCCACACTCGCTGTGACTCAGGGAAGCAGCGCCACCGACACCGTTTCTGTGGCGGACGTCGACGGATTTAGCGGCAGTGTTACGCTTGCCGCCTCCGGCTTGCCGGGCGGCGTCACCGCTGCCTTCGGTACCAATCCAACCACCGGCAGCAGCGTTGTTACATTCACGGCAAGCAGCACGGCTACCACCGGAGGGCCGGTTACAGTCACGATTAAGGGAACCTCCGGGACTACGACGGCGAGCACCACCATTGGTCTCACCGTCAATACCAAGCCGGTGTCTGGCTTTGCTCTTTCTTCTTCGCCGACGTCTCTCACCGTCAAGCAGGGTGGCACCGGAACCGACACGATAACGGTAACGGACACGGGTGGATTCACCGGCAGCGTGGCCTTTACCGCGACTGGATTGCCCAGCGGCGTGACGGCTTCATTCAGCCCGGCGTCTTCCACCAGCTCCAGTGTGCTCACCTTGACGGCCAGCAGTACGGCCACAGTTGGCTCGTCGACAGTGACCATTACCGGAACCTCGGGAACTACCACCGCATCCACCACTATCGCTCTCACGATTGGTTCCGCGGGCGGCGGCGCATGCACCGTCGACTATACGATCTCACCGCAAAACTCAAGTGCTTTTGGTGCGACCGTGACGATCAAGAACGGCGGGGCGACCACACTGAGCAATTGGTCGCTGACATGGAGCTTTGCTAATGGGCAGACCATTGCAAGTTCCTGGAACGGAGCCGTATCGCAGAGTGGAGCGAACGTGACTGTGAGCGAGCAAGCAGGCCAGACATGGGAAAACATTCCCGCCGGCGGAAGCTACTCCGGCTTTGGCTTCAACGGGACATGGAATGGCACCACCAACTCGATCCCCACGGCGTTCTCGCTGAACGGAACGGCCTGCACAGTTAACTAGCCTGGTGACTTTCATCGGCTACTGAAGCAGGGATACTGCGGGGCCACGAAACTGTCGTCTGCCCGCATTCCCACCTCTTCAGGAAACGTCGATTGAATAAACGCCAGCAACAAAGAAAGGTGACTCAACAAGGAGCTTCTCATGAAAAAGCGGTCCGTTTTTCCAATGTTGACGATAGCATGCGCAGTCTGTCTTTTCTTCCTCGGGATGTCGGCTCCGGCCGCCGCTCAATCCACGTGTTCGCCGACCAACGTTACTGCCCTTGACGGCGGTTTGTACGACTTCCAGATGAACGAATATGACTCCTCTCTTGAAGAGTGCGCCACCATCAACGGGTTAGGCTTCACCATCACTACCGCGGATTTCTCGAACGCCACGAATGGTTCTCCAGCAACTTATACGTCTCTCTTCCGGGGATGCCATTGGGGCACCTGCACTAGCTCCAATCCCTTCCCAATTGAAGAAAGCAATATTGCCTCAGCGACCACAAGCGTCAACATCACACAGCCCTCCGGCTATAACAATGATGCCGCTTACGACATTTGGTTCAACCAGACTTCTACGACGTCTGGTCAACCGAACGGCACCGAAATCATGATCTGGCTCAATCATCAAGGGTCGATAGAACCCTTCGGTTCGCAGGTTGCTACCGCGACCATCGACGGCGCCAGTTATGCGGTGTGGACCGGCAATCAGTCCTCGTGGAAGATCGTCTCGTATGTCGCGACGAGCCCTGTGACGTCTGTAAGCAACCTTAATCTTCTGCCCTTCTTCTCCGATGCCGTCTCACGAGGAAGCCTGGAGTCCTCATGGTGGTTGATCGATGTGGAATACGGCTTTGAGATTTGGACGGGTGGCCAAGGCTTGGCCATGAGCGGATTCTCGGTTAGCGCCGCGGCCGGTAGCGGAGGTGGCGGGTCATGCACAACCGTGCCCTCGGCGCCCAGCGGACTTACCGGAACCGCAGCCTCCTCAAGCGTCATCAACTTGAGTTGGACGGCGGATACTGCTCCGGCTAACTGCACCATCAACGGCTACAACGTTTTCAGGAGCACCACCAGCGGATTTACTCCGTCTTCGAGTAACCAGATCGCCAGCGGAGTGACAGCCACGAGTTACTCCAGCACCGGCCTCTCGGCGTCAACCACGTATTACTACAAGATCGACGCGGCCGACGCGGCTGGCACATCGGCGTCATCGTCTCAAGCGAGCGCGACGACCCAGGCTTCCGGTAACGGCGGCTCCGGGTGCACCATCGACTACGTGATTTCGCCGCAAAACTCAAGCGCCTTTGGGGCGGCGATCACTATCAAGAACGGATCGACCGCGGTAACTAATTGGACGCTGACATGGACCTTCGCCAATGGACAGACGGTTTCGCAACTCTGGAACGGCGTGGAATCACAGAGCGGCGCGAACGTGACGGTCAAGAACGAGAGTTACAACGGAAGCATCGCGGCAGGCGGAACCTTGTCCGGAATAGGATTCAACGGCACATGGAACGGAACAACGAACGCGGTGCCCACGGCGATCTCGCTCAACGGAACGGCCTGCACCGTTAACTAGCAATCTACCGCGATGAACAGTTGCCATAACACGAACTCGGCGGAGCATTTCACTTGATTTGTTCTGCCGATTCCGCACACCTTTCCTGCCCCTGCTGTCTACGCATGTTTTGCTCGGCATAAACGGTTAGGTTATCCCGATAAAGCCGACCGCTCAATAGGAGATATGGGTATGAGCCGGAACGCCTCATGCTTCCACACGACTATTCACTAACACGCAGCGCCAACGGCTTTCGCCGATCGCGTACAGGTTACCCAGCCAGTAATGTCGCCGAACATCGGGGCGGGGTCTCCAGCGTAAGACACAAGGAGCGCACCATGAAACATCGCATCATACGCATGTTCGGAATAATCCTGGCAGCAGCGATTGTTCTGGCGACCACTTGCACAGCGCAGACCGCGTGCAATGTTGTCTACACAATATCGCCGCAGAATTCGAGCGCGTTCGGAGCGGCGATTACCATCCAAAACACCGGATCTACAGCATTGAGCAGTTGGACACTGACCTGGACGTTTGCCAATGGGCAGACCGTTTCCTCCCTCTGGAATGGCATTGAGACCCAGAGCGGCGCAAACGTGACTGTGAAGAACGAGAGTTACAACGGTAGCATCGCCGCCGGTGGCAGCCTCTCCGGAATCGGTTTCAACGGAACCTGGAACGGCACCACCAATGCAGCGCCTGCGTCGTTCGCGATCAACGGAACGACCTGCGGCGCGGCAACGGGCGGCTTCAAGCTGACACCGTCTGCGTCCACTTTGACGGTTGCCCTGGGCTCCAGCGGAACGGACACAATCACGGTGACGGATGTTAGTCCGTTCACCGGCAGTGTCTCCTTTGCCGCCACCGGCGTGCCCACCGGCGTGACTGCCTCGTTCAGCCCAACTTCATCCGCGACTTCGAGCGTAGTTACATTCGCGGTGGCCGCAACGACCGTCGCTGGAACGTATCCAATCACAATCACTGGAACCTCCGGAACGCTAACTCCAGTGACGACGACCATCACGCTCACTGTGCCCCCCGCGTCGGGCTTTACACTGACGCCGTCGGCCACGGCGCTGTCAGTTGCTGAAGGCGCCAGCGGAACGGACACCATCACAGTGCACGATACGGGCACATTCACCGGGAGCGTAACTCTTGCTGCATCCGGCCTGCCCACTGGAGTTACAGCAACGTTCGGCACCAATCCAACCACAACGACAAGCGTTTTGACATTCGCGGTGGCGTCAACAACAGTGGCTGGAACTTATCCGATCACTATCACCGGAACCTCTGGCACCCTGAGCGCAACCACCTCCATCTCGCTTACTGTAACTGGTCTCGGAGGCTTTAGCCTTTCAGCTTCGCCCACAAGCCTCACGGTGGCTCCGGGCGCCAGCGGGACCGACACTATCACGGTGACTGACGTGAGTCCATTCGCCGGCAGTGTAACGTTTGCCGCATCGGGTTTGCCGACCGGTGTAACTGCCTCCTTCAGCCCGGCGTCATCCTCGACCTCAAGCGTGGTTACTCTCGCGGTCGCTTCATCCACTGTGGCTGGAACCTATCCGATCACCATTACCGGAACATCGGGCACATTGAGCGCAACCACCTCTGTCTCGCTGATCGTGGGCACGACCAATAGCGCGTGCCAGGTCGTCTACGCAATTTCGCCACAAAGCTCGAGCGCCTTTGGTGCGGCCCTGACCATCAACAACACGGGTACAACGGCCTGGACCAGTTGGACGCTGACATGGACCTTCGCGAATGGGCAGACGGTTTCGTCTCTCTGGAACGGCATGGAAACCCAGAGCGGCGCCAACGTAACGGTAAAGAACGAGAGCTATAACGGAAGCATCGCCGCCGGTGGCAGCCTCACCGGCATCGGATTCAACGGCACATGGAACGGCACTACTAATGCTGTGCCCACTAACTTCGCGATCAACGGAATAGCTTGCGGCGGAGTTGGACAGGGAAGCTTCACGCTGAAGCCTTCGGCAACGACGCTTTCGGTTGCTCCAGGAGCCAGCGGGACAGACGCCATCTCTGTTACGGACGTGAGTCCATTCGCGGGCAGCGTAACCTTTGCCGCGTCCGGCATGCCGACTGGCGTAACCGCTGCGTTCAGCCCGGCTTCATCCACGACCTCAAGCGTAGCCACGTTGGCGGTCGCTGCATCCACCGTCGCTGGAACGTACCCGATCACGATTACGGGAACCTCGGGTACGTTGAGCGCAACCACTTCCATCTCGCTGACTGTAACTGGCGCGGGGAGCTTTACGCTGAAACCATCGGCGGCCACTCTTTCGGTTGCCCCAGGCGCGAGCGGGACGGACACCATCACTGTAACTGACATCAGCCCGTTCACCGGCAGCGTAACCTTTGCCGCGTCGGGACTGCCGACGGGTGTAACTGCCGCGTTCAGCCCAGCGTCCTCTACTACGTCAAGCGTGGTTACCTTCACGGTAGCTTCAACAACTGTGGCTGGGGCGTATCCAATCACCATCACCGGTACCTCTGGCACGCTGACCCCAGTTACCACTTCCATTACGCTCACGGTGACCGGAAAGCCCAACTTTACGCTTGCAGCATCGCCCTCAACGGTGACAGTGGCTCCAGGCAGCACAGGGACCAGCACCATCGCGGTGACGGACGAGAACGGATTCACGGGCAGCGTAACTCTGGCTGCATCGGGATTGCCTACCGGAGTTACAGCAGCGTTCGCCACCAACCCAGCCACGTCAACCAGCGTGATCACCCTCACGGTGGGCGCCTCAGCTGCGGATGGATCGTCCGCGATCACCATCACCGGCACCTCTGGAACACTGACCCCTGTGACAACCAGCATCACGTTGGAGATTGGCACGGGCTACACGACCTTCCAGCAGCATTTTGTCGATCTCTACAATGACATTCACGCCTCCTCAAACGGGTATTTTGGGACCGCAACCAGCGGTGACCAGATTCCCTACCACTCGGTAGAAACACTCATGGGCGAGGCTCCGGATTATGGCCACGAAACGTCATCGGAGACTTACAGCTACTGGATCTGGCTGGAAACGCTCTATGGTGGCTTGACCACAAACTGGACGGGACTGCAAACTGCCTGGACGAGCATGGAAGACAACATGATCCCCAGTGCAACACTGCAACCGACCAACGCTGGGTATAACGCCTCTGCGCCCGCCACATATGCGCCTGAGCATCCATTGCCCAGCGCCTATCCATCGGTGTTGACAAGCTCGGTCTCTGTGGGCACCGATCCGTTGGCGAGCCAACTCAGCGCGACCTACGGCAACGCCAACATGTACTCCATGCACTGGATTATTGACACCGACAACTTTTACGGCTTTGGCCAACAGGAAGACGGTGTGACGAAGCCCTCGTGCATGAACACCTTCCAACGCGGCGCAAATGAGTCTGTATGGCTGACGGTTCCGCAGCCTTGCTGGGATGCATTGAAGTACGGCAGCGCAACCAATGGCTACCTTGATCTGTTCACTGCTCCCTCTCCTTATACGGCGCAGTGGAAATACACCGACGCACCGGACGCCGATGCCCGCACTGTACAGGCAATGTATTGGGCGGAACAGTACGCGAACGCGCAGGGCGGAAGCAGCGTTGTCACAAGCTTGCTACCCAAGGCCGCCAAGTTGGGCGACTACCTGCGGTATTCGATGTTCGACAAGTACTTCAAGGCCATCGGTTGCACTGGCGCGAGCGCGAGCGCAACGAGTTGCGCGGCCGGCAGCGGGTACAGTTCCGCGCATTATCTGCTCGGATGGTACTTTGCCTGGGGCGGAGCGGTTCCGGCAGATGGAAGCTGGGCATGGCGCATTGGAGACGGTACCACGCACTTTGGCTACCAGAACCCAGTGGCGGCGTACGCTCTGTCGAAGGATGCGGGCATCAGCGGCAAACTACCCGCGCAGAGCGTGACCGATTGGAGCACCAGCCTGGAGCGTCAGCTTGAGCTTTATCGCTGGTTGCAATCGGATGAAGGCGCCATTGCTGGCGGCGCAACTAATAGTTGGGAAGGTTCCTACTCCCCGACTCCCACTGGCGACTCCACCTTCTACAACATGGCTTACGATTGGGAGCCTGTCTATCACAACCCGCCGAGCAACCAGTGGTTCGGTATGCAGGTCTGGTCCATGGAGCGTCTGGCTGAGTACTACTACATCAGCGGCGATTCCAAGGCCGCAGTCGTGCTGAGCAGCTGGATTCCCTGGGTGGAGAAGAGCACCACGGTCAACACCAACGGAACCTTTACACTGCCCGGTTCGCTCTGCTGGGACAACTCCCCCGGCCAGGGCGACACGACGAATCCCTGGAACGACTCAACCTGCGGCCTCGTCGCCTCAAGCACCACGAACAAGCCTGCAACCAACTGGAACGCGACCACGCAAGACTGGACTACCGTTCCGCTTAACCCGAACCTTCACGTCAGGGTCACGGGCACCGCAACGGACATAGGCGAAGCCGGCTCACTGGCCAAGGCCCTGTCTTACTACAGCGCCGCAGTTGGCAAGTGGGGCACCAGTGGGACTCCCGATGCAACATCGGAGGCGTTGGCCAAGAGCCTGCTGACCGGCATCTGGGCCAACTATCGCGATTCCATCGGAATCTCGGTGGCGGAGACGCGCGGCGACTACTGCACTACAACGACCAGCAGCAGCACTGAGGGTGGCACTACCCTCAATGGTGGCTTCGGAGCCACTGTGTTTGTGCCTTCCGCCTGGGCACCGGGCACCATGCCGGCTGGGGAAGACGTCACTGTCACCCCGCAGCCAACATTCCTGAGCCTGCGTCCCAAATACAAGAATGATCCCAGCTATCCGCTCGTTGTTTCGGGTTGCGCGGGAGGGGGAGCGGGTCCAACCTTCAACTATCACCGTTTCTGGGCGCAGGTAGATATAGCGTCGGCTTATCTCGTCTACGCAAATCTCTTCCCCGGCAACTAAACAGCCACACTCAACCAAGGGCGCTACTGGTAACAGCGGCGCCCTTGCTGCATTTCACACGATGCGAGCATTCGGCAGACCGATGTTGTCACAGCGTAGTCGGTGTAGGCCCAGCTTATCGAACGAGTAAGTGAACGTGGGCCGGCTCGCTAGTCCGCATAACTCAACAGAGTAGGTTTGCGGGTCGTCCATTCTAGTGGAAAAGGTCTGTGGTTTCGGGCATCACTCGTTAGTTGAACGAAGTGAACGCACGCGGCCACAGCCTTTCCAATGTCAGAGCACAGCCAGGAATCCTTCGTGTAGGCGTCTCCTCTTTCTGCACAGGCCTGCACAGTCAACCAGCAAACTACCGCGACATCTGAAGTACGAGCGAAGCAAGCTTAGGCGCTTACTTTGCCCGTTGGTCCAAACCAATTCTCATCTTGTGCCGGAGACATTTGTAAATGTTTCCAATGGCCGAAGCGGCATTGAATCCCATTTATTGCCAGTTACTCCCTGGGCATCTGCATGAGATCACCGTTCGAAATCGAGGAAACGAAATGTCCCTTACAGCCAGACAAGTCGTTCACAGAACGGCCTTCGCGCGCATGATCGTTTTATGTGTGCTTGCAGTCAACCTCTTTAGTAGCGCTGCATTTGGACAAGCGAACGCTGCAGGATACACATGGGGCAACGTCTACACCGGCGGTGGTGGTGGTTACATCCCAAACATCATCTTTAACCCGTCGCAGAAGAATCTCGTTTACGCCCGCACCGACATCGGCGGCGCTTACAGATGGAATTCCACCACGAATCTCTGGGTTCCGCTTATGGATTTTACGACCTGGGCTAATTGGAACAGCCTGGGCGTGGAGAGTCTCGCGACCGATTCGGTGAACCCAGAAAACCTTTACATCATGACTGGACTTTACACGAACAGTTTTACAACCGCGAATGGCGTGCTCTTGATTTCGAACAACCAGGGAGCCACTTTTCCCACTGCCGTGACAATGCCGTTCAAAGTGGGAGGCAACATGCCCGCGCGTAACATGGGCGAGCGGCTGGCGATTGATCCCAATGTCAACAGCGTTTTGTTCTTTGCCGCGAGAAGCGGAAACGGCCTCTGGGAGAGCACCAATTCCGGACTTACCTGGAGCAAGGTGACCAGCTTTCCGCAGCCCGGAACCTATGCGGTTGAGCCGGGCAACATTTATGACGGCGACATCATTGGGCCGGCGTGGGTTGTCTTCGACCCGCGGACCGGCTCATCAGGGAAGGCTACAAAGACCATCTATGTTGGGGTGGCGCAACCCGATGGCGATAACATCTACATCACTACCAACGGAGGAACCACTTGGGCCCCTTTGGCTGGCCAGCCGACATGCACGCTGACTGGAACTCAAACGACCGGGACCGTTGCCTGCACGAATGGTGCAAGTTGGTCGGTCGCTTCCGACGCTCCTGCCCCCGGCTTCCTGCCACAACGCGCGGAACTGGACCCGGTGAATGGCCAACTCTACATCACCTATAGCAATGGAGCCGGACCTTACGACGGCGTGATGGGAGACGTACAGAGATACACCACGGCAACAGGCACGTGGACTGAGATTGCACCGGTTGTTCCAACCACTGCCAGCGGCGCGGACTACTTTGGTTACGGTGGTCTGACTATCGACAAAGAGGTTCCGACAACGATCATGGTCTCGGCCTTTAACTCATGGTGGCCGGATACGATCATCTGGCGCAGCACCAATTCCGGCGCCACCTGGTCCCAGATCTGGAACTGGACGAGTTATCCCAGCCGCAGCTTCATGTACACGCTGAACGACTCGGCTGCGCCCTGGTTGAATGAGGGCGATACCGCCCCCGTAGCGCCCATCGAAGCACCCGAACTTGGCTGGATGGTTTCCGGCCTGGCCATTGATCCGTTCAACTCCAATCACATGTTTTTTGGAACCGGCATGACAATGTGGGGCACAACAAACCTAACCAATTGGGATCCGGGCGAGCAGTTTGCACTTACAGATGCGGCAATGGGGATTGAGGAAACTTCAGTCCTCGGGTTGGTCAGTCCACCGGCGGGCGGCGGCGCGCACTTATACAGCGTGATGGGAGACATCGGCGGATTCGCGCATACGAGCTTAACTACGGCGCCGACTTTCCCATTTTCGATTCCATTTTTCGGGACTTATGGAGCAATCGATTTCGCCGCGTTAGACCCGATGACTATGGTCATAGCGGGCAATGGAAACAATACGGCAAGCCCGCCGACCCACAGCACCGGCTGGACCACTTCCGGAGGCACAAGTGAGACGGCATGGTTTGCGGCAAGCGCTGATCCGGCCGGTTATACCGACGGTGGCTACGGCACTATCGCGATGGCGGCGAATGCCGCGTCGGTAGTGTGGGCGCCTACTGGCATGGCGCCGTTCTATACCACTACCTATGGCGCTAGCTGGACAGCTTCCTCGGGTGCCCCCGCAGGGGGCGTTATTGCCTCTGACCGTGTGAACCCTTTGTATTTTTACTATTACGCGGCCGGCCAGTTCTATGTAAGCACGAACGGCGGGCAGTCCTTTACAGCAACGGCTGCAACAGGGATGCCTGTATCAGGAGACCCCGTTGTAGTAAAAGCTGCGCCTGGCATTGCGGGCGATGTTTGGTTAGTGGGAGGGAGCGTTGCCAACAACGACTACGGCATGTGGCATTCAACCAATTACGGCGCCAGTTTTACTCAGCTGACGAATGTGACACAAGCCGATGTTATCGGTTTTGGCATGGCTGGCCCCGGGGCGAGTTATCAAACCATCTTCACCAATGCTGAAATCGGTGGCGTACGCGGGATCTTCGCCTCAACCAACGAAGGTGTCACCTGGGAACAGATCAATGACTCCGCCCATGAGTATGGCCAGGCAGCCGCGGCGATGACTGGCGACCCACAGGTCTTTGGAACCGTATTCGTGGGAACAAACGGCCGCGGCATCGTCATGGGAACCGGATCTCCAACCGTCTCGGGAGGGACGGGAAGCTTCACGCTTAAACCGTCTGCAAATACTCTGTCGGTTGCGCAAGGCGGCAGCGGCACCGACACCATCTCAGTTACAGACGTGAGTCCCTTCAACGGCAATGTAACTCTTGCGGCATCGGGCCTGCCAACCGGTGTAACTGCCGCGTTCGCCACTAATCCCACCACCAGCACCAGCGTGTTGACTCTGACGGCCAGCAGCACGGCCGCCGCTGGCACGGCTACGGTCACCATCACCGGGACCTCCGGCTCTTTGACCTCGTCCACCACCATTGCACTCACGGTGACTACGGCGGGAAGCTTTACGCTTAAGCCTTCGGCGGCCACATTGTCGGTTGCGCAAGGCTCCAGCGGCACTGACACCATCACAGTGACGGACGCGAGTCCATTCAACGGCAACGTAACTCTTGCGGCATCGGGCGTGCCTGCCGGTGTAACTGCAGCATTCGCCACTAACCCCACGACAAGCACAAGCGTTCTGACTCTGACGGCCAGCAGCACGGCCACCGCGGGCACGGCTACGGTCACCATCACCGGGACATCCGGCTCGCTTACCGCAACCACCACCATTGCACTCACGGTGTCCGCAGGGGCCAGCTTCACGCTTAAGCCTTCGGCGGCTACTCTTTCTGTCGCTCAAGGAGCCAGTGGCACTGACACGATCACGGTGACTGACGTAAACGGATTCACTGGGTCTGTAACTCTTGCTGCGTCCGGATTGCCTGCCGGCGTGACAGCCACGTTCGCCACCAACCCGACCACCTCGACCAGCGTGCTGACGCTCAAGGCCAGCAGCACCGCTACCGCAGGCGCGGCCACTGTGACGATTACCGGAACCTCCGGGGCGTTTACCGAAACCACCACCATCGCACTTACGGTAACTACCCCCGGGAGCTTTACACTGAAGCCTTCGGCGGCCTCGTTATCAGTCAATCAGGGCGCCAGCGGCACGGATACGATCACGGTAACAGATGTGAGCCCATTCACCGGCTCTGTAACTCTTGCCGCCTCGGGCCTGCCCAGCGGCGTAACAGCTGCGTTCGCCACCAACCCCACAACCTCAACCAGCGTGCTAACTCTGACGGCCAGCGGTTCGGCCACCACCGGCGCGACTACAGTCACCATCACCGGAACCTCGGGCACTCTGACTGCAACTACCACCATCGCACTTACAGTGGTACCTTCGACGTCCAGCATCAAGTGCACCGTCGATTACACCATTTCGCCGCAAAACAACAGCGCCTTCGGAGCGGCGATCACCATCAACAACACGGGAACCACCGCCTGGACCAATTGGACGCTGACCTGGGCCTTCGCCAACGGACAGACAGTTTCGCAACTCTGGAACGGCATTGAAACCCAGAGCGGCGCTAACGTCACTGTGAGCAACGAGAGTTACAACGGAAGCATCGGCGCTGGTGGCAGTTACAACGGCGTCGGCTTCAACGGAACCTGGAACGGCACCACCAACGCCATACCTACGGCATTCTCAATCAACGGGACTGCCTGCACCGTCAACTAGCCGGAAGGCCCACCATTGCGACTTTGCATTGTTGTAAGCCGAGAGCTATAGCTAAACCAGAGTCAGCGTATACCGGAGACTCAACTAGCAAGCCGGTGCTTCTTTTCGAGGAAGCACCGGCTTGTTTTGCGTAGTGCCAACTTCAGCAGTTTAAGGAACGTTGATGGTTGTAACGCTATACGCGGGCAACGTCAGCGTCAGCGATGTGCCACTGACCGCCATCGTGCCAATAAACACAGGCGTCACGGGACTTCCAGCTGTGCTTTGTGCCGCAGCGGTGGTCGCCGTAATTTGATACAAGCTGGCGGTGCCTGACAGACTCAACCCGGAAATCGCGGCCACCTGGCTTGTGTTAGCGCGATTGATGACCACTAATACAACCCGGCCGGGCGTTGTGCTGTCCGTGCTTGCGTAGACCATCACGCTGCCGGGGTTGCTGGAGGTCGTTGACACCGAAGTATCTCCGAAGTTGGACCCGGCGCCATCGAAGTTGCGATAGGCACGGAAACCCGCGAGTTCATAATCGTAGGTTCCGCTCGGCGGCCACATCATGGCTGCGAAGAGGCCGTTGCTGGCATAAACACCCAACTGATCCGCCTGTGCAACTGTGCCGGCAATGTTGTTGAATCCACCTGTTTCGTACTCGCTGATGGAGAGCTTGATCGAGGGGAATTCTGCATTGATTTTTGCCTGCAGCCTGGGCAGGAACTCGATGGGCGCGCCTCCAAGTACGGAGTTAACCCACGGATTGCTGTTTCCAGGATCTGTGAAGGTTGGATCCCAGAGGTTACGCGGAGCCTGCACAATCAACTGCATATCCGCATCCGACAAAGTCGCGGCGGTCAGGCTGCTTACACGAGTGCTGCCCGCATCGTAGTCTTCCGGATACCAGTGGAAGTCGTAGGCATCCACCAGCGGCTTTCCAAAGGTTGCAGAAGCCGTGCTCAGAGCCTGCAAATACTCGTCAGTGAACCAGTTTTCTCCAGTTGGTGTGGTGCCGGTGACTCCTGACTGCCAGTTGTAAACGCCGAGGAACCCATAGTGCGACGGACCAAAGATGATCATGTCCGGGAACTGAGCCTTCAGAGCCTCGGTCACTGACAGAGTCTTGGCAATATAGGCAGCCGGCGTAATTTCCGTTGGTCCCTGTATCTCCAGATGTGTCGAGTTCCAAAGATCCGGCTCGTTGTCGAGGTCGACAAATGCAGGTGTCGACGTGGTTCCGTTGAAGAGTTCCTTCGTGGTGGAAAGCTGATTTATCGCCCAGACGAATTCGTCGTCGTAAACATTGCCAGTGTCCTCGCCACTTACCACAACAACCGGCGGCGTCGTGGTAAAGGGAGCGGAACTGACTGAGCTCTTCTTGTAGACGACATCCTGGAACCTTGCCAGATCCGGTGCGTTGGTTGTGGGCACTGGGCCAGACTCATCTGCGGATACCAGCCCTTGTATCGGTATCGTAAAGAGGGTGGCTTGTCCGGCGGCAATGTTGGCATTGATCGACGGATACACTGCAAATCCAGGAACCGTACTTGAGCTCAGGAAATTGTCACTCTCGTAGAGATAGTCGCTGCCTGCGTTGGAGGCGTTCGTTGTCCAGTTATAGGCTGTCCAGCGATTGCCGCCCATGCGGAAGACGGTAACATCCGGAACGTTGGGAATCGATGCATTGGTGTTCCCGTCGATCCCGTAGATATAGGGCGAGATCTTCTGGGTTTCCGATGGATTGACGCTGATGGTAACATTTGCAGCGACGGTGTTGGGTTCAGCGAAGACCTGCGTTGAATCGGCGCCAGTGCCGGCCGCGTTCACAGCAGCAACCACATAGTAGTAGATTGTGCCGTTAGTCAAACCGGTGTTGGTGAAGCTGGTTGTGGTCGATGTGCCGACCGACGTGTACGGTCCGCCATTGGTGGTCGATCGCAGCACGTTGTAACTGGTAGCGGTCAAACTCGCAGACCAAGAAAGCGCGATCTGCGCATTGCCGGATGTTGCTGTCAACCCGGTCGGCGCCAGCGGAGGAGCACCACTCAATCCGCCGCACAGGGTGCCATTTACCGAGAACGCTGTCGGAGCCGCATTGCCGCCAACAAGGGTTCCATTGAAGCCGATGTTGGTTATGCTGCCGCCCGCGGCGACGGAGCCGTTGTAACTCTCATTCGTCACAGTCACCAATGCGCCGCTCTGTGTTTCAACGCCGTTCCAGAGAGACGAAATCGTCTGTCCGTTGGCGAAGGTCCACTGGAGCGTCCAACTGGTCCAGTTCGTGGTTCCAGTGTTCTCCAGGTCGATGGTCGCGCCGAAAGCGGTTGAGCTTTGCGGCGAAATTGTGTAGACAACATTGCACGCAAAGCCAGTTGTGCCGTTTGAGACAGTAATGCTTACGGCACTTGAGGTGCTCGTCGCGTCGGTCGTCGATCCGCCGTAGACCGCCGTCAGTGAGTCAGTCCCCGCTGTCGCGAATGAGGTCGCCAGCGTTGCCACACCCGCGCTCAGTGTTCCCGTTCCGAGCGAAGTCGTGCCCGAGTAGAAGGTGACCGTGCCGGTAGCTGCTGAAGGTGAAACAGTAGCTGTTAACGTAACACTGGCGCCAACCGTAGGCGTGGTGGTGGATGCGGCGAGTGTGGTGGATGTTGCTGTCTTGGCTGCTGCACTGACGGTCACTGTGACTGCGCTCGATGTGCTGGTCGCGAAGGTCGTTGATCCGCCGTACACAGCCGTCAGTGAGTCAGTCCCGGCTGTCGCAAATGAAGTCGTGAGTGTTGCCACACCCGCGCTCAGCGTTCCAGTTCCGAGCGAGGTGGTTCCTGACATGAATGTGACCGTGCCTGTAGTCGTCGAAGGAGCAAC